>Ga0181535_10002416_pt1 | contig 22857 bp, 18 predicted proteins | sample PEATcosm2014_Bin_44_FD_119774 | JGI IMG/M metagenome (GOLD analysis project Ga0181535, IMG submission 119774) | Peatland microbial communities from MTU Mesocosm Facility, Houghton, MI, USA - PEATcosm2014_Bin17_30_metaG | ecosystem: Environmental > Terrestrial > Soil > Wetlands > Peat | place...
GCGGGCAGAGGCGAGGCGGGTTCGGTCAAGGCCGGGCGTTCTGTGCCCGTTCATCGCAGCGAATGCGGAGAGCCTTGACGGGTTCCGACCGCTTCTGCCATAAAGCCGCATGAAGCGGGGGCATTTAAACGAAGAAGAAATTCGGTCCACTTCCGAATTGCTTTAGCTTGTAGGGCCGGCGTTGCGGGCAGGAACAGGCCCGCATGGATGGGGAGCGGAGAACGCCGGCATGATCGGTGGTCGAAGCGAGGGAAGGGGCGCGCATCCTTCCCACAAAAGACGCGCGTCTTCCAGGAAGGAGCAGGATGAAAGATACCGGAATAAATAGGGAATCCCTGACCTCGATTCACTGGACAATGAAGAGTCGGGAAATCGATGAGATGGAGTACAACCGGAACAAGGCGGTATATGCTTGTTTCGAACATGAAATCGGACATCTACCAACTGTTTCGTCTACTTTTCCCTGCCGCTCTCGGGGTGGTGATACTCTGCCTTTGCGGTGGTTGGTGGAGCGAAAGGGTGATTGCTCAAACCAATCTCGCAGCTCAGGTCATCCTGACGGGCACCATCATCGATTCCGATGGTGCGCTGATTTCTGGAGCGACAGTCCAGGCGATATCTGAAGCCGGGGAACTCACAGCTCAGACAACATCCCATGAAGACGGGAGTTTTCGCCTAGCCCTTGATCCGGGTCCTTATACGGTGAGAGCCCTGCTTGAGGGAAAGATTGTCACCGACGCGAGGGTTTTGGCTTTGGCAGGGCAAGCGAGTTTCCTCAGTTTGAAGCTCGGAACGTATTTTCACGGAACGCGACAGATCACACGGGCGGGGGCGCCAGAGAATCAGCCAAAGGGGCAGATTGTTCGCATCTTCTACGCCACAGATCGCCACTCCTCATCCATCCGCACCAAATACGGCCAGGCCTATGACGGAAATCGAAGCCAAAATGGCTCTTTGTCCTACGGAACAGCCTTCGTCAGCATTCCTCGGGATCACAAAATCGGCCAACTTGAAGACGCGACATTCTGGAGTTTCAGTTTTCTGCCCTCGGCCGCAGACTATGTAAGTCTAAGCCGGGTCAATGTCCAGAACCAATCTTCGTTCTTCAATGATATTCATGCGGCAGTAGGCTCTTCAGACTCCAAATCTGTGCTCGTGTTCATTCATGGATACAACGTGTCCTTTGAGGACGCTGCGAGGCGCACTGCTCAGATGGCTTATGATCTCGGCTTCGATGGCGCACCTATCTTGTACAGTTGGCCATCGAAGGGACGAGCTCAAGACTATTCCGCTGATGAGGAAAGCATTCAGTGGACAACGGATCACCTCAGAAAGTTTCTTGAGGATGTGGCACGAAAATCCGGTGCACGAAGAATTCAAATCATTGCTCACAGTATGGGAAACAGGGCGCTGCCCTCTGTGCCAACATGAGTGAGACAAGTATCCCCTCAACAATTACTGTAGGGCGGGGAAAGAAATCTCACCTTGATAAGCATGAGCAAGACAAGTTCTTCTTCCGGTGCGTTGGCAGCTTCGGAGCGTAGCGGAGAAGCTGCCAACGCACCGGGCGCCCCGACGCCCGGCCCCCGCCCGCCGGTTCCCGATTCCGAAGTGATCGCCAGGCCTCGTCGGCGCAGCTTCACCGCTGAGTATAAGCGCTCCATCGTCGGCCAGGCCGACGCCGCCCAGGATGCCGGCGTCGTGGGTCTTCTGCTGCGGCGCGAGGGGCTTTACTCCTCACACCTGGCCACTTGGAGGCGGCAGCGGAAGCAGGGAGCGATCGACGCCCTCACGCCCAAGAAACGCGGTCCCAAGGTGGTTATCAGCCCACTGGTCAAGGAGAACTGCGATCTGCTGGCGGCCAACGCTCGCTTGACCAAGAAGCTGAAGAATGCCGAGCTGATCATCGAGGTCCAAAAAAAAGTGGCTGCGCTATTGGGCAACCCGATTCCGAACATCCAGATCGACGAGGAGAACTCATGAGCGCCGCCTTGGAACTGGGTGACAGTGTCGGCAAAGCGGTCGCCTGTCGCGCCCTCGGCGTGCCGCGCGCGTCGTTGTATAGGCGCATGCTGCCTGCCGTTCCTCGCCGGGTTCGTCCCACGCCAGCGCGGGCACTGGGTGCGGCTGAACGGCAGGTTGTGCTCGACCATCTGCACTCCGAGCGCTTCTCGGACAAGGCTCCGGCGGAGGTCTATGCCACGCTGCTGGACGAGGACATTTATCTCTGCTCGATCCGCACCATGCATCGCATCCTGGCGGAAAACGGGGAGTTGAAGGAGCGTCGCAACCAGCTACGCCATCCGCAATACAAGAAGCCGGAACTGCTGGCCACTGGGCCCAATCAAGTCTGGTCCTGGGATATAACCAAGCTGCTGGGACCGGCCAAGTGGACCTACTTCCACCTCTACGTCATCCTGGACATCTTCAGCCGTTACGTGGTGGGCTGGATGGTGGCTCCGCGCGAAACCGCCGAGTTGGCCAAGCGGCTGATCGCTGAGACATGCGCGAAACAGTGCATCGTTGCTGGCGATCTGACCATCCACGCGGATCGTGGGACCTCGATGACATCCAAACCGCTGGCGCTGCTGCTGGCTGACCTGGGCGTGACCAAAACGCATAGCCGGCCCCATGTCTCGGACGACAACCCGTACTCGGAAAGCCAGTTCAAGACCTTCAAATACATGCCCGAGTATCCCGATCGATTCGGCTGCATCGAGGATGCACGCGGATACTGCCAAAGATTTTTCCCCTGGTACAACCAGGATCACCATCACAGCGGAATCGCGCTGCTGACTCCGGAGATGCTGCATTACGGCAGGGCCGCGGAGGTCATCGAACAGAGACAACAGATCCTCGATGCGGCCTATGCACGCAACCCCGAACGGTTCACCCACGCCCGACCAAAGCATCCGCCCCAGCCCACTGAGGTCTGGATCAACCCGCCAGCTCCAATGCCAACACCGGCGACAGAAGAGTTTAGACACTAAACTCTCACGCCACCTGTCTCATAATCGTTGACACGCTCCGCTGCTCAATGCCCTTACGGAGCTGTCACGCACACATTCGACTGCTCGATTTCGGGAAGTTATACTCGCCGCTCCTGACATCGATGTGGGGATCTTCCGGCAGATTTCGTCAGCAGTTGCATCTGAAGCAGGACGAGTGACGCTTTATGCTTCCTCCGCGGACCGCGCACTCACAGCATCGCAACGCTTTCATCAATTTCCGCGTGCCGGTGAAGCTGGAAAGAACATTGTGATCACACGCAGTTCGGATACGGTTGATGCGACAAGCGTAGACACGAGCTTTATTGGGCACTCCTATTTCGCCGATACTCGCTCGGTCCTTACTGATCTGTTTTCGCTGATCCGGTATGACCTGCCACCGCAATCCAGATTTGGGCTTGAGAAGCAAATGTTGAATCAACAAATCTACTGGAAGTTCAAACCTTAATGCGCATTTTTCTGCTTCGTCGCGCTCCTTCATTGAAGCTGACACGAGAAATGCGGTCGGTTGCCGAGGAAGAGAATGAACGTTGGCATGCATTTCGTTCGCGCATCGAAGCTCATTGGCATCCTGTGTCTTTTCGGAGCCCCTGCCTGGATCATCGGTCAGCAAAGGCCTTCTCCTGATCCAAATATTCCACCGGAACTGCGGGCGACCATTCCGGAAGTCCGATCACTGCTGGATGATGCCGAGCGCCGGATCGAGGAAGGAAACTATGTTCAAGCCACAAATGACGAACGTCAGGCACTCCGACTCGCCACATCCAAACCGTTCATACCTGACATAGCTCTTGCCAAGGCTACGCTGGCGGGAAGCGAATTCAGGGATGGTAACTTCTCTCAGGCGATGGAGCTTCTCCACTCCGCGCTTGAAGGGGCATCCGAGTCGTCCAATCTGGTCCTTGAGGCTGACGTTCTTGCTTCTATTTCGCTCGAAGATCAGCTAAAGGGGAATTTGCCCGGTGCCATAACAACGCTGACTCAGGCACTCGATGTTGCGGAACGAAGCAAGAGCCCCTATATCCGCTCCGAAGTCCTGGGTCAGCTTGGATGGAATCAGTTCTTGCTTGGAAAGACCGATGACGCCAAACAATCTCTTGAGAGCGCGCTCGATATCGACCGGGTGAACGGTTACCGCGCCCAGTCCTCTCATCTTGTCAATCTGGCCTACGTGCTTCTCAAGCAAAACAACCCAGATGAAGCAGAAAAGACGTTAAAGCAAGGCCGCGATTTCGCTATTGCTCATTCTGAAATTTCTCCTCTCTATTTCGCCAATAGAGCAGAAGCTCTGCTTCATGGGGTCCGCAATGAGCCAGAGCAGGCTCTCGCAATTCTTGAGGAACTACGACAAGGAGAACTAGCAGATGCGGCCAGCCTCAGTGCAACGCCTGAGCAAGTTCGTGCTGTTCTTTCCACCCCACTCATACATGCCATCGCCCTGGAAGATCTGGCTGGTGGTTACAACATTGTAGGAAAGCGAACTGAGGCAATCGCAACCTGGAAAGAACTATATGACTACAGCAAGAATCTGGGAATGACGGTCACTGAAGCAGAAGCGGCGCTTCGGGCTGCGGAGTTGCTAAACAAGGCAGGCGACACCAATGCAGCTCTTGATTTCTATTCCTCCGCAATCGATCTATACGACAAATTGCAGAATCCTGCTTTCGCCAAGCAAGCGCTCATCTCTAAATCTTTGTTGCTCATCCACGTTGGACGTGGAACCGAAGCCTTGTCCCTCGAAGCGCGTCTTGCGGCGCTTGCCAATGAGCAACACTTGCCAGCCGTCGAATTCACAGCCTATATGGTAATGGCAGAGATTTATCAGAACGGCAAACAGAATGGCCCCGCCCTGGAAGTCCTCCAGAAGGCAGCCGCACTGATCCAGGATGGCACGGACACTCTCAAGTTGGACGGCAAGGCTGTCTTAGAGTGCTATAGCCGCATGGCTGTTGCGTATGGGGCGACAGGCGATTCTATTCATGAACTGATCGCGCAGGAAAGAGCCGTGAACACTGCCCATGAAATCAAGGACACGCAGGATGAGAGCGATCTAGCCGCCGAAGTTGGCCGCGAGATCGACCGGATAAAGCTCCGCGATCTAGCACAACGCGCTTACGATGGACAGCGGTTGGCAGAGTCATTAATTGATTCTGAAATCCTCTTTGTTTATGACGGAGTGCCGACGAATCCTGCAACTGATTCAAATTGGAGTCGTATTCTCAGCTTGCCATTCACCCTGTCCAAGCAGCCAAACGGGCCACGTGACCTCAATACCATTCTCCAAGCGATGGGACCGATGCTCGGTTTTGCGCGGCTTCCAATTCTGAACGCTCTCGCGGACTATTACCAGGACAATTCGCGGGATCTCGATTCAGCGAATCAATATGCGAGACAGGCCGAGATCGTCTTGGATTCGTTGAATGAGACTCCATTCACAACGGGGCTCAAGATTTATACGGTGTGCAATCGCGCATGGATTCTGGCGCGCCAGAAACAGGCGGATCAAGCATCAGACGAGCTTGCGCGTTGCATGACGCTTGCCGACAAAACACAGGATAAGCAAAACAAAGATCGCGCCAATGCCATCAACATCCTTGTTCGCACTGCATTGAATCAAACAGGAAGCGCGGAAAATTCGTTGCATTATTTCCTGGACAGTCATCCCAAAGATCCAGCATTTCATGGCCAGCTTGCGACAGCACTCGCTGCTAACCATCATTACGAAGAGGCCGTCAACGAGTTCCAAATTGCTATCTCTCTGGCAGAAGCGCAGAACCTTTCCGATTTGGCGGCAGCTACCTACATGCAGATGGGCATGTCTTTGAACGATAGCAGTGCAGCATCAGACAACAAAAGGCAGTTGTCGGCCTTCACAGCAGCCGAAGCTATTTACCACAAACAAGGCAACAAGCTGCTTGAGGGGAGAGCGGCTCTTTTTATCGGGTTTTACTATCAAAAGCAAAAAGACTATCAGAATGCTATCCAATCGGCCGATCTTGCTAATGAAATGGCTAACGAGGTGCACAATTCTGGACTCGCGGCGAGTTCAGCGTGGCTAAAGGGCGACATTCTGAAGACATTGGGTAAGCATTCTGAGGCACTGTTATTCCACGAACAGGCAATCACCCATTTCCAGCAGAACCAGGATAGAGCATCCGAAATCTCCGTTCTGCTCGCTAAAGCAGAAGACCAAAATGCACTTCATGATCCAGACCGCGCCGTAGCTACTTGTCTGCTTGCAGAGAGCAAGGCCGATCCTGCTGTGCCTTCCATCACGCGATTGTCTATTTCGCGAGATCTCGGATACCTCTACCTCCAACAGGGAGAGATGGAGAAGGCCATCCTGGCATTTCAACGAGAACGAGACATTGCCAAAGATGCAAATGATCAACGAAATCTTGCCTTCTCAGAACTGTCTCTCTCGGACGTACTTCAGTTGTTGGGGAAATGGGATGACGCTTTGGACGCAGCAACTGATGGTTTGAAGATTTTCGGGCAGATAAAGGACGAGGGCGGTGAAACTGCTGCGAAAGCTGAACTGATCAACATATACGGGGATCGAACCTCATCCACACAAGATTTTGATCGAGCGCTTTCACTTTATGAAGAACAGGAACAGCAAGGGCATGGCACCAACCTGAAGCTCGATGTGATCGAAATCTCCAATCCAGCCGGCGCCCCATCCGAGGACTCCAGCGCCAAACAACGCACCAAAGAGACCTGGAATCGCGTCCGCAAAGCGACCGCTCATCATCCGGATTCCGGCGAAAATGAGTCCGCCGAAACAGATGACCGCGCCCGCGTAAATGGCGAAGGTTTTGAAGGTAGTCATCAGCGTGGTCGCCCCGGAGAAGTCCATCGTCCCCTGGGCGTGGGCAACGCTCGTGAGCGAGAGTGCAAGAAGGGTGGGAGCCATCGCACGGATGGCCGAGAGAAGAGAGGTTTTGAGGGAGTGTTCTCCCTGCCGGTTAGCAGGCAGAATAGGCGGCCGATTGCGACTGGTATCGAATCGGAGGAGACGGCGGAATCGATTCACTTTGCACCTCCGCTGACCTGGCGGTTCAGCTATGGCGCAAAGTTAGGGCTACTTCGGAGCTGCGTCCAATGAATTCTGGGGAGAGCGTTATGCGTTTTGGGAATAACGCCTGACTGGGCGGTGCGTAGAAGATCCTATATTTCGTAGTTTCGGATGGTTTCCGGTGTTCCGACGCCACCCTTATATAAGGAGGCTTCCACGTTCGGACGGATCGAGACATCGCAGGTGAAGCTGGTTCCATCCGTCAGCTCGATTTGAACGCTCGTTCCCTCGCCAACATCCCGATGGATGCGGAGCAGTTGGATCGTTTTGCCCGTCATTTCCGGGCAGTCAACGTAATCTTCTGGCATGAATTCGTCTCCCAGTTTTTTTAGAATCGCATACTCAACCGGGCGTCGGATGATAAACGAGCGTGAACATTTCCACAGCAGTAGCAGAGAGAGCGGCAATGACTTCGACAGCCCGATTTCCTTCGAAAAAACTCTCGCTGATAAAATATCACACGCATCGTGTGTAGACTCATAGTGGTCAAAGTCCAAGTATGGGAGTGTGGCAGCACGCTCCGTCAAATCCCGATTTGGCAATACGTTACGGCAACTCCGCGACGAGCGAGGCTACTCGCAAGAGGAATTGGCTGAACGAGCGGGACTGCATCGCAATTACGTCGGCGGCGTGGAGCGGGGAGAGCGAAACGTGGCTCTCGAAAATATTGTTAAGCTGGCAAAGGCTCTTTCCGTTCCGCCACGAGATCTCTTCGTCGATTTTTCCTGAGCTTGTTCCGCGCCAGCCGACCACGCTTGGACTGCGAAACAGTAACGGTCTGTCAATCGTTCACCAATGTCTATGTTCCTGAACTGAAGCGCTTTGCCGGTCATGCAAGTAGTTGTCGTGGCTTGCATTTGCAAGAAATATATGGTATTTTTTCTTGCAGAACGTGGCGATTCGATATGAGTCAAACGATTGAAAATACGATCACATACAGAATCCGTGGAACGGGTGGAGGGTGGGCGTTCTCGCCACGTGATTTCCTGGATCTCGGAGGTCGCCCCACTGTCGATTCTGCGCTTCACCGGATGGAAAAGCGTGGCGAGATTCGCCGGGTTATTCGCGGCGTCTACGACTATCCGCGCTTCAGCAAACTCCTCGATCAGCACCTTAGCCCTGATATTGACCAGGTTGCGCGGGCTTTGGCGCGGAAGTTCCGCTGGCGCATCCAACCCAGCGGCGCAACGGCACTGAACTTCCTCGGGCTCTCAACGCAAGTGCCGGCGCGCGCAGTCTATCTGTCGGATGGGCCGGACAGGGTGTACCAAGTTGGCAACACTGCTCTGGTTTTCGAGCATACGGCCTTGAAGGAATCCGGGGTCAAGCTGATGGAAAGCGGCCTGATCGTGCAGGCGCTCAAGTCGCTTGGCCAGGAGCGGATTACCCCAGAGGTCATCTCAAAGATTCGGGCATGGCTGCCGGAATCGTTGCGCGCCAAGGTGCTGGCTGACACAAAGACGGCGACAGGTTGGGTCTACAACGCCATTCAGCAAATCGTCGAAGAGGGTTAACATGGATAAGATCGCCACCGGATCGGCAATAGACAGGCGGGATTTGTTTGGTGAGTCGGCAAGCCGACTCGGCATGAATCCCGCTATTGTCGAAAAGGACTTCTGGGTCTGCTGGATTCTCAAACGCCTCTTTGCGGAACCGGCGCTCAAGGACCAGATGGTCTTCAAGGGAGGCACGAGCCTTTCCAAGGTCTTCGGATTGATCGACCGTTTTTCGGAGGATATAGATCTGATCCTCGATTGGCGCCTGCTTGGGTACGGCCATGCGGAAGGTAACGATCCATACCAGACCATTCAGTCGAAGACGAAGCGGAGCCGTTACAACCAGGAGATGAATGCCAAAGCTGCGGAGTACATTCGCGGCACGCTGCTCAGTCAACTGAATCGGCTCTTCGCGTTGGTCCCCAGTATTGCTGCCAGCATTGACGAAAGCGACCCGCACACGGTGAACGTACGATACCCCGCGGCATTTACTGCTTCATATATCCGCCCCGAAGTTCGGTTGGAGATTGGACCGCTTGCATCCTGGGTTCCATCCCATGCACGGACGATTCAACCATATGCGGCCACATCCTTTCCGAAGGCGTTTGCCGAATCGGACTGCGCGGTTGTCGCTATCGACGCCGAGCGCACTTTCTGGGAGAAGGCCACCATTCTTCATCAGGAGGCACATCGGCCGGGAACGATTCCCGCCCGGTACTCGCGCCACTACTACGACCTGTACAAACTGGCGGAAAGCCCGGTCAAGGCGACAGCTCTTTCCAATCGCGCCCTGCTCGACTCCGTGGTCGAGTTCAAAGAGCGGTTTTACTATTCCTCTTGGGCGCACTACGATTTGGCTCGGCCAGGTTCATTCCGGCTGAGTCCACCGGAGAGCCAAAAGCCGGCGCTGGAGCGAGACTACCGCGCCATGCGCGATATGTTCTACCGGGAGCCGCCTGGCTTCACTGAAGTGCTTCGGTCCTTGAATATGCTGGAGAATGAGATCAACGTGCTCGCGTAAGTCCGGATTGCGTACCTCTTTATGACGACGCTATCAAGCAATTTTATCGGATTTGATCTTCTCTACGCTGTCAGAGTGCCGCACAGGGCGAGGTTCATAGATACGCAGCCTATACTCCTATTTGGAGGCTTATTAGTCCTATGGATTCAGCGATTGTGCATGCAATTGTCGGGGCTCTCGGAGCTGGTGCTCTCGAAGGTGCCAAGGACACAGCCAAGAAGGCAGTTGCCGAAGGCTACAATAAACTTCGCTCCACGCTCACGAGTAGATTCGGATCCAAGGGACACGTCGAGGCTGCTCTAACAAGCCTGGAACAGAATCCTGAATCATGTGCGCGACAAGCGGTGTTTAATGAAGAACTTACGTCCTCCGCAGCGAGTTCAGATCCAGCGCTTTTGGCGCAGGCCTCTGCCTTGCTGGAACTGGTCAAGAGACTTCAACCGCAGGACAGTGGATCCCAGATTGCCTATGGCTCTGGCATCGCTCAAGCGGATCGACAAAGCAGTGCGAGCGTAACGATTCACAATGACAGCAAGTGATTGCCACAAAAACACCCCACAGAACGCGGAACAGAGTGCCCACGGTGCGGGGATTGCCCAAGCCAGTGGCGGGGCAACTGCGACTGTTACCACAACCAATATAGTCAACAAATACGAGTTTCCGCCTGAACTGCTTGCGAGTCTGCTGAGTCAATCTGGCAGCGGACTGCGACGTGGCAACCAAGTTGAATTCCAACGAGCATTGGTGACTACTGGCGCACCAGCGGCTCCGCCCCGTCCCATCATCAGAAAGAGGCTGCGTGATTTCGTCACCAAGAGTCTATCGGTGACGAAGCCCGTCTTGTTGCGAGCCGAGTTCGGCTCTGGCCGATCCGAACTAGCCCGAGCTATCACAGCAACATCTTCAAACCTGATGTGGCTCGATATACTGGCAAATGCGCACGTTACCCCAAGTATTGCCCTTGATAGCGTCATTACGAAGGTGCTACCTCAGGCCATTTCTCCACAAGCCATCGACTATGCAGACATCATTGCGTGTCTTCCGGTCGGCACCGCGCTGGTTATCGAAAACGTAGACTGTGTTGTCTCCGACCCAGCATTCAGCACCCGCTTATCCCACCTCGCACGTGCGGCGAATGGCTCAGAAGTCGTCTTGATCTGTTCGTCAATTCATAGTCTTCCGCGTCAATTCGAGGGCCTATTTGACGAGATACTGGTCGGACGGTATGACACCGAAGATATTGAAGAATTGCTACAAGTGTATGGCGCACCAACATCTGTTAATACAGCAATCTTTCGGAATTCCGTCATTACGTTGACACAAGGCGAACCGGCGCTTGCAGCCGTCATGATGCAGTATCTCAGTCAGCGAAAATGGCGGCTCAGTGATAAGGTTTGGGACGAGTTACTGCGTGGCAACTTTGCGACGGATCTTAAGGCAGAGACGCAGCGGCGCCTCTTGGGCTCTGAAAGATCGACAACTTGCGAACTCCTCTACCGCCTGGCCCTGCTGAACCGCGCATTCACTGAAACAGAAGCATTAGAGATCGCGCGGATTGAACCTGAAGTTCCGAATGCCCTCCAGGAACTAAATGTCAGCTATGGCACGTGGCTACAGAAGACCGCAGATGCCCGTTGGCGTACCGCTGCATTGATCTCAGGGCTTGGAGATGGGAATCTAAGCAAGCCAGTTCGCAAACGCGTACACCTGACTGTGGTGGACTGGGTGTTTGCCCCGAAGAAAGTCAATCAATTTGGAGTTTGCGAAGCGGTCACACATTTGATGCAGGCAGATGAGTTCAATTCCGCTGCGCAGGTCCTCATTCAAGCACTCTATTCATTGAAGGAAGCGGGACCAAAAGCAGACGCCGGCCTTATTTTGGCACTTTGGAAGGATCTTCCTCTCCCCTCTGAAATGGACCTCGGCCTGCGCATTGTCTTGCGTGGCTTGCAGGCATCTGTGCTGATTCAGCGAAGCGAGAGTTATGTATGGGCGATTGACGATTTACGGATACTGATAAGGCAGCCCAGCACAAATTTCGAGTACATCGGCACATTTGCTGCCTGCTTCCTCGTTGCAATGCAGCTTCTTGATGCGCGTCCCATCGAGGCACTTCCTTTCATTGGCCTGGCCACCCGTCATCAGTTTGAAGTCGCTGATCGACAGATCCTTGAGGAACTTCCAGACCACTCAATTGTAGAAATGTTCTGGTCTGCGGCCATGCACATCAATGACCGCGAAGGATTAGAGAAGTGGGTCGCAGAGGTAGATCGTCTCTTACACGAGCAACGATCGACGCTTCTTAGTGCGTCGTTCGCTGCCGATGCTGCGTGCCGCATATTCGATATTGTCTGGATGAGGGAACAGGATCTTCCGGAAGAGAAGCGTGATTGGAATGGCCTACTATCATTCCTAGATTCATGTCATGAGATCGTATCGCGTTGGGGCTCCTCTCTCTTATTAGGATGCGTAGTCCGGGCCAAGCAGGCCATTCGTATTGTTCACACCCACAAAGTTGATGCAGCGATTGCGGAAGCGAATGACTTCGCCGCAGCTTTTCCGGAAACCGAACACAAACAAGGCCGATTCCTTGTAGCGCAAGGTACAGGTTTATGGTTGACAAATATTGATCGTTGGGACCTTGCCACTATATGGCTTGCGAAAGCGTGCGATTACACCGGAGATGACCTTGCTCTTCAGCGCCAACAGAATTATCTTCGCTACGGAAATGCGCTTTACCGCGAAGGTACTCCTGAGATCGGACCATTCAAAGCCGCCGTACAACTTGGTACAGAAAACAAGTACCTGACACCTTTGAATAGAATCAAGGCGAGAGCGGAACTTGCAACTTTCCTTTGGTTGACCGGGAAACAATCAGAATTATTTGATCAGTGGTCGACCGTCGTCCGAGAAACGCTGGACAACCGGGAAAACACGCGATGGTGGAAAGAGACATATGTACTGGTAGGGAATAACACTTCCTATTGGTCGAACCGTCTCAGAAGATCAGAAACTCGCCCCGAAAGCATGATAGTGAAGCCGGAACTCGGAATGTTCATCAACGACTACAAAGACTTCTCTGATCATTATTCCGATGGAGTGTTATTTACACTGCCCGGAATGATGTCGTGGTTTGCAGAACGAGAGGGGCGGTTTCAGGATGCAGCAGAATGGGCAACTCTGGCGGTCCACTATGCGGATACCATCTCCGGAAATCCGTCTGGAAGGAGTTTTCTATTCCAAGCCGTACCGTTCGCACTCTCAGAGTGCCGCTATGTAGATGCTGTTTCTGAATGCACCCAAGCGACGCGAGCACTCGTTCTGGATATTCCTCTCGATGCTCCAGAAGCCGTTAAGCGGGAGAATCCGCATCTGAATCGGCCGAGGTCCAAACCTCCAGATCCAACTCAGACTGAATGTCAAGCAGTCCAACTCGGTGTTCTTCCATCTCTAGTCGCTATTATTGCGCGCTCGTTTGAGAATCCACACGAGGCGGCACTGCATTTCGACAAACTTATTTCAACGTGTAACCAGCAGAACACGATTAGCACTGCTCCGGACGTTTGGAACGAGGTTACTGCTATTCTTACCCGGATCAAAGATCGGCGATTATCATATACCGAAATTGCAGATTCCGGAGCGGCGGATGCTGGTCCAGTGTCGCAAATGCGATTTCTTCTATTGTCATTCGGCCTGATGGCAGTCGCGGAGGCTCTCCCCCGAGACATACTTGTGGCACAAATCCGATGGTCCGCTTGGATTTGCAAGGTCTATGCGGGATTTAGTAGCGGGATAGCCACAATGCTCGTTCTCTCTATAGCGGAGTCATGGGAACGATACGTGCGTGCTCATGCCTTCACATTTCGACAACCGGCCTACGTGGCCCGAATGATTGCTGAGGCCGGGGCGCGCGGCGACGTCGGTAGGATTTATATTGAGGTAGCTGACGGCCTCGGATTGACGCTCACCCCTGATTACAGAAAATCGCTCGCGGCTGCCGTGATTCACGATACGGAGTCAACAGGAATCTAGCCCGGATAATTCGTGAAGGCTGATTCGCGAGAGCCTTTTTGTGCTACAAACATGTTGTCTAGACAGTGTTTGAGGCACATTAGGAGGCTCTCGCTTGACCGATTCTACCGCGACAGAGCGTTTGTTGTTTCCAGAGATTTTCGCCAAGCCGGCGATGTTGGAATTCGACCAGCGGCAGGGCAGCTCCGATGGTGGTGCCGTGCTGTTAAAAGCAGCCGAACGTCGCTACGGATTGATCGCCAGCATGTCTGGCTGTTTACGTGATCCTCGGCAGGAGAGCAAGGTCGACCATTCGTTGCAGGATCTTTTCGCGCAGCGCGTTTTCTCCATCGGCTGCGGTTATGCCGATGCCAACGACTCGGCTCGATTGGCTACCGATCCCATGCACAAGATGCTGCTCGACCGGGATCCGATCACGGGCCTGGATATGGCTTCGCAGCCAACGCTGTCGCGCTTTGAAAATTCCGTTGGTCCGCGCCAACTTTATCACATGGGGGCAGCGCTGGCCGAGAGCGTGATCGAACGCCACGCCAAGCGGTTGCACCATCGCGCCCGGCTGGTCACGATCGATCTTGATCCGACCGACGATCCGACGCATGGGGCGCAGCAGTTGTCGTTTTTCAACAGCCACTACGACAACGCGTGTTATCTGCCAATGATGGGCTTTGTCACCTTCAACGACGAGGACGAACAGTATCTGTGCGCTGCCGTGCTGCGTCCCGGCAATGTTACGGCAGCGGCGGGGGCAGTGGGGATTTTGCGCCGGTTGATGGCATTGATTCGCGGCTCATTTTCCAAGGTGCGCATCCGCGTTCGTCTCGACGGCGGCTTTGCAAATCCCCAACTGCTGGCGTTTTTGGATGGCGAACCCGGCGTCGAGTATGTAGTGGCGATGGCCAGCAACGCGGTGTTGAACCGCAAAGCGGAAGAAGCCATGCAGGTTACCCGCCTACTGGCCGGTCTCACCGATCAGACTGAGCACGTTTATGGCGAAGCCCGCTATGCGGCGGGCAGTTGGAAGCAAGAGCGCCGCATCATTATCAAAGCCGAAGTGGTGCGTACCGAAGGCAAAGAGCCGAAAGATAACCCGCGTTTCGTGATTACGAATATGAACCAAACTCCGCAATGGCTCTACGAAGAGGTTTACTGCCAGCGCGGCGAAATTGAAAACAGGATCAAGGAACTGCACGCGATGGAGATAGACCGCACCAGTTGCAGTCGCTTCTGGGCCAACCAGTTCCGTGTGCTGCTGACGGCTGCGGCTTATGTGCTGATGCAGGAACTGCGCCTGGCTGCCGCTGGCACCAATTGCGCAAGAGCGCAGGTCTGGACACTGCGGGAACGCTTTCTGAAACTGGGTGCGCGGGTCATGGTCTCAGTGCGGCGCATGGTTGTGCACCTGCCGCAATCGTTTCCGTTTCTGGCGACCTTCCGGCACATGGCGCTGGCGTTGGGAGCTTCGCCTGGGTAGAACGGCATCGCTCCACAAAAAGACATCCCGATTGGCATGACGTAACCTACAGCACGGGAAAGCCCTGTCTGAAAAGCGCCGCCGGGCAATGGCTTTCGATCTACAGAGTTTACCGACTCGCACCGGACTACAAAATCACGCCCCCATCGCCATGTTCGGCAATCTCGTGCCGTCAAAAAGCTGTTCAGTAGGTATTCGTGAATAATGCAGGCTAGGGTGCGTGGTAGGGTGTCGATCATGATCTGGACGATGTTAGCGTGGGAGGAATGTAACGGTGGCGATATAGCTACAGGTATATACGGCGTGAAATCCTACGCAAGTAGCTGCATAAGAATGTAGGCGAAAAAATGGAGAAGTTTTCCACGGTTTTGTGAGCTGGAAGCTAATCTTCGCCTTTTATTTTCCGATAGTACCTCCAGGCGTAAAAACGAGGCCTTAATGATCGAAGAAGCATTGCCCTGTTATGTGGAGCTACCGCCGCTTCCTGTGCTGATGCGGGAGCTAAGCAAATCTATTCTCGATGGAACGGACGCCACCAAATCCTGCAGTCGATGGCCACAGATCTGGGAAATAGGAAAGACATACTTCTTTTCCATTCTGTTCTTTGTTGTTGCGGCGATATTCGTAGGAATTCTGAAGTTTCATATAGGTTTGTGGGGTTGGCACGGATTCGTCAGCATGTATGGCAAAACCATACTTTACGGTTTGTTGCTATGCATCTATGGGCAGTTCTTCTTTCAATTATTTGCCATGGTACGGCCTTTGCGTCATCTCTTAGTTGAAACTGCAACTTGGACTCAAGCACAGTACGACCAAGAACGTGACCTTGCTAAACGCCTTTCTCATCTTCCTTCGAAAGTGCTCCAGGAGTGCGGAAAACGGGTCGATATGGAAATAAACATTCTTAAACAGATATCACTGTTCGGAATGCTTCTTTCTGCAGCTGGGGCTTTGGGGCAACTGCATTTTAGTAGCGAGCCAATTCTTCAAGGCATAATCATTGGTTTCATACTTATCGTTGTTAGCGCTATGCGAATGATAAGGCAATATTCGCGACTTGCATTTGTCCTAGACTGCGCAGGGAACTCGTATGCATCATGAAATATGTTCTACCGGGAGCCGCCTGAATTTGAGGAGGTGTTTCGGTCCTTGAATGTGCTGGAGAATGAGATCAACGCACTTACGTAGGTCTGGATTGCGTAACCTTCGCAGCGGAGTGGGATAGCCCAAAAGAACTTTCGATCCTGCTTGGGCACGGAGGTTACAGGGGCAGAGGTCAATAGAGATAGATTAAAGATGCAGGAGGGGTTAACAACTGCCGAGGGTGCTTGAGCACCCTTCCGCACCCTCAAGTTTCGGTTAGTCTCAAAACGGGCTAGACCTCTGCCCGAGCAAAGATTGCTGCCTATGCACGGCAGAGGTCCCAACGCCTCACCGCCTCGAATCTGGTCTGTTTTCGAGGGTGCTGACGAGGGTGCTGAAAATTGAAATCCGCGTTTTTCCCAATGTTTTTGAATGCTCAAGGGTGCTGAAGATAGCCATCGACGCCCATGAAATCATTTGGTTGCAATCACTTAGAGTAACTGTCACGGCAGAGGTCGCGAGTTCGAGCCTCGTCGTCCCCGCCATAAACCCAAGATATTGAAGGGTTTACGGCATACAAAAAGTGACAGCTTAAAGATCCACGGTACACAACGGTACGCAACTTCTAAAACCGTACCGAACTCAAGCCAACAACATCTCAACCTGCCTCTGACTCGCACTCCGCTTGTCTGCGGAGACTGCTTGCGTGTAGAGGTCCATCGTGGTGCGTGAATTGGCGTGCCGGAGCAGCTCTTGTGCAACCTTGACATCCACTCCCAAGCTGCGAAGGTTGGTTGCCAAGCTGTGCCGGAAGCTGTGCCAGCCGATTACCTTGCCGGTGATGCCCGCCCGCGTGAGAGCCGGACGGATGGCCTTCTTGAGCACCATGTCCGGCATCAGAGGTTGGGTGCCGTTCATCCGGATAGAAGGGAAAAGAAAATCGTCATCACCTTTGTACAGTGATGCTCCCCTCCATTCTGCCAAGACATCACAGACTGACTCATGCAACGGGACTGGCTTGCGACTTGCCTCCGTCTTTGTGTCTCCGAAGTGGTTTCGCACGCATGATCGGGTGACGGCAATCTCCATTGTGAAGAAATTGACATCACTCCACTGAGTGCAAACAGCTCGGAGCGGCGGAGGCCGGTTGACCCCGCAATCATGACCATCACGCGCTCACGCAAGGGCAGTTCCCGCAATAGCGCCTGAAACTCTCCAGGTGTGAGCACATCAGGTTCACGCAACCGTTTTGCTGAGCAGCGTACTTTGCTGATCGGGTTGAATGAAATCCACTCGTGACGGATGCCGTGACTGTAAACCGCAGACATGATGTTGCGGAGTTTCGTCTTGGTAGCCGGTGCGAGTTCCAACGATTCCAACCACTCTTCAACGGCAACCGTCTTGACCTCAGAGAGCCTGTAGTCCTGCCACTTCGGGAGTATGTGCAGAGTCAAGTACGACTCGTGCGCTTCAACCGTGGCGTAGGCTTTGCGCTCCATTGTCAATTCGTGTTTCCGATAGTGGGCTACAAGGTCCCGCACCGTCTCCGGTGCCCGGACCCCGCTGTTGATGGATGAGCGAAGAGACAAGACGGCCTTCTCAGCATCACGACGCCGTAGGAGTTCCCGCACCGTCCCGATTCTGAGATTGCGATGAACGCGCTTTCCGCCCAAGTCTTCGTAGTAGCGGAAAAACCAACTGTCATCGGCTCTCTTGTTCTTCACCAAAGTCAAACTTCCATTCTGGAATCGATTGCTATCCCTCAAGGCGTCTCCTTGCGGGAGCATCGGTGGCTGCCAGTAGTGTACTCGCACGCCGGAATGTCCGAAGTCTGCCCGGTGCGCCGGGAAAGCATCCATGCCTCAAGGTCACTCTCCAGGAAGCGCCATAGCCGCCGCTTGCCCTCCCCAACCGGGAATGCCGGGAGGTAGCCTTCACGTGCCCATCGGGTCACTGTGCGGCTATTGATGCCACCAAGAAAAGCGGACGCTTCTTTCGGGGTAAGGAATCTACGGCGACGGAACTGGTCTGCCACCCCGTAGGGCAATTCGGGCTTGCTTGAAATGCACACTTCGGATAGGGTCTCCACGTTGGTTCCTTCCCCCGGATGCCTTGCACCCTGAATTAAAACTCATTGCAATCAATCACTTGCATAAAGTGGGTCTAGATGCCACGATTTGTTGCAATTTAGACACACAAAACCGCCAAAAATCCGCGTAAATCCTTATAAATCAGCACAAATTTACCTTTTTCGATAAATACTTGTTTGTATACGTAGTTGGATTGCTGCGCTCTTTTCGAGGTAGGGTTTAGACATTTGACCCCACCCCCACCCCGTTTGTTTCCAATGGGTTGCAATCACAGTATCCACGGGCATTCATGGCTCAGTTGTCGTGTCCCTTCCAAACGGCCCGGCCCCACGCCAGAGTGCGCTGTGTGTGTATCTATCTTTTGGACACATACACACACAGAATAAGATCGTGGTATACAAGACAAGCCTTGTGTGGAATCAACAACTTAGCTCGCCAAAATGCTTGCACCGCTTGGCGCTGTTCCTATCTCCATGAACTCCGACAGCGCCACGTCCTGCAAGAACCAACGGTTTTTCACCTTGCGGATTAGGCCGCTGTCAGCGGCCCATCTCTTCCACCTATCGAACGTCCTGTCTGAGCCAAAGCACGGCAGGTAGGTGACAGGCTGCCCGCCCGCAAACCGGGATGCAATGGCCTTGGTCATGTTCCGGTTGGCATCTGTGCCGACGTTGAGCACGGCCTGTGGCTCCTTGGTCAAATCGAACCGGCCATTGAGCCAAGTGAAAAACAGCGTCTCAGAATGCCCCGTCCGGGGCATCACCACAACCTTGCGCACGCTGTTTGGGTCATCGTCATCTGTCCAGCCCACGGTGACAATGGTCTCGGCTTTGCGTGCAAGAGCAGCACTGCCGAACAAAGCATCACGGCCCGTGTACTTATCTTTGCCCTTCTGTTTCGGTGACCCCACGGTGGCGATCACGGCAACATCGTGCAATGTGGCAAGCCGTTGCAGCCCGTCCAGGATGGGCGCTACCACGTCCATTTTGTTCATCTCGGGAATCCACATATCCAAGCCTTCGATGAACCACACCTCAACGCCGGGATTCGCGGAGAGACACACGCCGAAAACATCGGCGGGATTGGCTAGCTGTTGTTTTGTGGTCAGCCGGATGACACGGGGCAGCACTTCATCCACAGGCAGACCAAGTGACCGCACCGTGCTAACAATGCTCCGCTTGCTTCTATCGTGGCTCAGCACCCGGTAATCACGCGCCTTGGCTGGATGTCCCCACACTTCCCGTCCATTGCGGAGAGCCTCCAGGAGATTCAGGCCAAAGCTAGTCTTCCCGGCACCACTCGGCGCACCAATGAGCGAGACTTCACCCTTGGGAAACCATGAGCTAACCAGATACTCCAGCTCCCGATCCTCTGCCAGTCCATCATCTTCAAACAGGATGGGCGTCTCACGGGCCACAGCTTTGATAGCGCGTGCAACTGTGTTCTCCCGGTAGTCATCACGCTCAATCCATTTGTCGCGGAGCAAGCCAGACTTCTCAAACTCAGTGGCAATCTTGAAGGCGTTGCAGTCGTGCTTCTTTGCCAAGAGACAGCACAAGGCATAGTCCGCTTTGCTGTGGTCACCGTCATACAGGCTTGTGTCACCGGCCATGAGCAGCCTTAACCGCTCTTCCTCTGAGACGGTGATTGAAACGGTGATGCCCGCTGACGGAGGCTTTGAAGCCCGCACTTGGTCATAGAGCGCGTTTAGCGCGTCTGTGCGTTCAACAATTTCCTTGGGCGCTTTCGGGAGGCCACGTCCAGTGAAAGTGAAGTAGCGGTCTTGGTCGTACAGCTCCACGGCCTTGATGCCTCGGTAGGGCAGCTTCAAACCCTTGCGGCCATTGAGAGCGCCAAGGACAAGAACGTGGCAACCTGTACCGGAGGGGCTGTACTCTGAGTAGCTATCCAACCCGATGACAATTTCCTTTGATTCCGGTGTGAATTTGCCGGTGACTGCATCACAGCAATTGTCCAGGTCCACACCGGAAAGGTGGATGCCGTCCACTTCGCCAAACACAACGCCAATGCCGCTGAAGTTGGCCCGGTGCGGCAGCACTTCATCGTAGGTTGCCCATGTGCCCGGATTGTTAGAAGACGCATGAGCGCCGTTGGTCTGATACGGGACTTTCGTGGGCTTGCCGTCACGCTCCTCAAGACGCCACAGCACCCAACGCCTCTGTGCTTTCAGGTCTTCAATCGTGAGAGTCATTTCGCCTCCCACACACAGCCGCACCCGTTGCCCAGAATCCGCATGACCCCGGATTCGTCTTCAGTATCTTTCGACAGCGCCAAGAGCTGTTGTCCCGCAAAAATCAAGGCCCGCGCCAATGCCCCCGTTTCCATGGTCCCTAGTGAGTGAATCTCCAGGACATCCATCAGTTTTGGTTCGTCGTGGAATGCACCCCCGTGCCGCCGTGCGCCGGGCCTAACGATCCGCGTGGCAATGCCGCCCCCGCGCCCGCCGTCCGGGTCAATCACAAACCGAACACACCCACGGATTGTCCGGTCATCACGTTCGTGCCCCGCCTCTACTTCCAACGGGCCGCTGAATGATTCAAACGTAGCTTTTTTGGTGGGCACCACGGGCACCTGGTTGCTGTCTTTGAATAGATCAATGACTCTCATGTTGGTCTCCTTCTTTTGTGTGGTTGCGGTTGATGTTGAGCGCACAAGGCCCCGCAGTCGCGCTACAAGGCCCGTGGGTGCGTTGCTGAGAATTGCAGTCTGACGTGGGGATTACAGGCGGTCCGGTTGGGTTCCGGCTCACGCGCTCACTTTTGGTGATGACGGGACGGTGACGAATGTCACGTCCCGAGGCTGTGACGAAGCATAAGCTGATGTCACAACAAAAAGGGCCGCTGATTCGGCCCTATACTACATGCGATCATGTCAGCAAGCGACTGAAAACAAAAGGAAACCGCGCCCGAAAATCGGGTGCATTCTTTAGGATTTAATGATGACCAAACCTACGGGCAAGAAACGCGGCAGGCCCCGCAAGTTGCCAGACTTCATGGTTCGCTTGGGGGAGGACAAGGAGAAGTGGGACAAGTGGCTAACGGCCATGGGACGGCCTAAACACAGTAGTTCGCCAAAAGAGGTTTTGGAGCACATGCTGCCCGATGTTCGAAATGACGATGGCAAACGGGTTCGGCCAATTGTAGGAGACTCGTCGGGCGACCGCAGCCTTACCCAACCAAGCGAATCGTGGTATTCGTTTGCTCTGACTGACAATGAGGACGTTGTTCTGCCTGCCGCTTGGCTGCGTTACTTGAAGTACATGGATGTAGTAGCGGAGCATCTTTCTCCGAAGGACCAGGGAGCGGCGATTAAGAAATTGGCCATCGAAGATGCGCGTTCGCGCTCTCGTTCGCGGCCTTCACAATTCCCCGTAGAACTTGGAACGCCCGCAGAGTTCAAAGCCCGTTTGGCAGGTCACGAGTTGGAGATTCGCCTCAAGGCAGACCGTTGCAACCACATAATCAGCATTCGGTTCTATCAGCTCCCACCCGATGAAGACGAGGATTTGGACCCGGCGGATGAGCCAGCGGGGCATTGGGAGGGGCTGAAGTGGATTCCCGATCCTCAATAAAAGGGCAATGCGCCGTTCAAATGAGGGACCTGCCTAACACTTTTCGGTTTGCCTAGCAGGGCACCGTCACTTGCCTCATAATCAGCATAGCCATGCAATACCTGATGATGCCGCTCGATGCGCACTATGATCTGGGGTTTGGTGCGATTGCCGAAGCATTTCGTTCGTCCGCCATGAAACTGAAAGAGGCGAACCCTGAACCAGCGTTCTTCGATCATCTGCCCCTAAGCTTCCTTCACCGTCACGCAAGCGAGCTGTTCCTTAAATCAGAAATCGTAATCCTTCACCGAAGGCTGAGACTGCCCTACGGAACCGAGCCCTACAATGCCACGCCCATGGTCAGCGTGAACCGAGGGTGGAAACCAATTTACAACGTCCACAGCATCGCCGTTCTCTACGCGTATTGGAAAGCACTGATTACGCCGAGGACCGAAGAACTGAGGGATATGTGCAAATGCAAACCCGATTGGACAATCCAACCCGAAGCGGACGAATGGGTAAGAATCATAGAAGCTGTAGATCCGCACAGCACCTATTCCCGCTATCCTTCCGTGCGCGATCCTCTTGAGGACAAGGCCAAATCGCCATTCAAAGAAATGACCTCCGAAAAGCTGTTTCCGCCTGATCGGTCCCCGGAACGGAAAATCATGGCGCTCATAATCGAAAACGCGGACGGAGATTTCGTGAGGGCTTATGCCAATGAGAAGGGCGTGGAGCCGAATGGAACCTACATGAACGCCCTCGAACAACTAAACGAGATGTTGTTCAATTACCATGCAATGATGCGCTTTGAACTGACCGGCGGCTTCTGAGCTTTATGCAATGCCACTTGATGAGCGTGCAGGAACGTCCACGAACAAATCTAGGGAGCCTCTGCACAAGTTCACAAGCTGCGTTCTGATTGGATAAAGTTGAAGGTATCGGGAGATCACGATGCCGCAGCTTACCTTTGCCAGCCAGCCGAGTTTTGAGAAGTATGCCCGCAA
>Ga0181535_10002417_pt1 | contig 22843 bp, 21 predicted proteins | sample PEATcosm2014_Bin_44_FD_119774 | JGI IMG/M metagenome (GOLD analysis project Ga0181535, IMG submission 119774) | Peatland microbial communities from MTU Mesocosm Facility, Houghton, MI, USA - PEATcosm2014_Bin17_30_metaG | ecosystem: Environmental > Terrestrial > Soil > Wetlands > Peat | place...
AGGTGCCCCACCAATTATTCGGGGCCGCGTTAGCGACCCCGCTCAGCCGCTTTGAGCGGCTCACGTTTTAAAGCCCCCGGCTCTGCCGGGGGATGTTTTACTATCGTTTGCAAGAATGCAAAGCCGAAGCGCACATGCCGAATCGGATTCCTGCAACGTTAACTTTGTGTTTTCGGAGGTCGAGGGGCCGAGGACACTAAATATTCAATTGTCTTCAGGTATAATTGTTGGCGATGCTGGGCAAAAAACACCAGTCTATAGGCTTGAAACTGGCTTGATAACAGACCTTGCTGATTCTGGAACCCTAGAAACAGAATTAATAGCGAGCAATGAAAAGCTCCGAGAAGTGTTTCGTTCAATGCTGGATTCCAAAAAAGCAGATGAGTTTTTTAGTTAGATGGGGAGGACGCAGGATGAGCACAGCATCAAGTTACTTCATATCCGGGCCAAAAAACTCTGAACAATGGCAATCAATGTACATGCGTGGGGATGAGGCAGGTGAAGACCAAGTTCCTGGCGAAGGTTCTACAGAGATAAAGTCGGGTAATTCCCTCGGCTGCGATGTTCAGTTGGACGCTGTGCTGAATACTGTTTTTGTATCAGCAACGCCTTATGTAAACCTCTCTCAGAATTATACAAACTGGGTTAACTGGCTAAAAAATGAATCAGACCCGATTGAAATATATAAAAAGCTTCTTGAGAAGGCAGATACAACGACCTTTGAAATTCTGCCGATCTTGGAACCCCTCAGCCGTTCCAGTGAGAGACTCATCAGGGAGGGGGTTATCAGGGTTCTGAATGAGCATTTAAAATCTTACAAATCACCAAAGGTCGTAGCACTTCTTGATCGAGCGGCTACTTCTGACCCAAGTGCAGTTAATCGGCAGCTTGCACAAAGCTATTTCGAAAAAATCAAATGACCATTCGGGTTTTATTCCGAAACTTATTGTCCTCGGCTCCTGATCCAGGCGAAGAATACAGTAGGCTTATTACGGATGATATGAATGAAAAGGAGATTAAGGCAGTCAAGAAGGATGTCGACGAAAGGCTATTCAAAGAATTTTTTGAGCTTAACTTCAAGACTAAAGGTGGCCAACTTGATAAGGATTGGTCTGTTTATTGGGCTGAGCCGCAAGAGATTTTTAGGGTAATTACAGAACATTACATAAGCATGGGGGATGAGCCTGAAAAGCGCCAGATTGTTATATTGGACGGGCTTGGGCATGATTTTCCCCTGAGAGATAAACGTTATGGTGAAACTAAATTTACTTTCACCAATACGCGACATAGGGAGGTCCCGTTTTGGGATGAAAGAAAGGCCACGGAGGCCGCTAAAATTATTTATAATAAGCCATTGCAGTCAAGGCTTATATCGCTTAATATCACTACCCAAATCAAAGTCGCTGCAAATCTAATACTTAGCGGCGATATTGATTGGAATAAGGTTTATGAGGCGAAACTATTTAATAAGGAATGGTGGACTAAAGTGGATCAAGAAATTGATAATTTTAAGCGCAATATGTCTTAGATATCCTGGGTGCCCGGTTACTAATTCAACGCGTGATATAGCGCAGGATTGAGTCCCTGGGGGTGATGGAATGTCTGGGTGGGCAGAGTGATAGCCACCGCACGGACTTGCTGCAGCCTCGCAGGCACTGGGAACTGGTTCGTTAGTATTGTGTCGGAAGCCTTAGGCCGATCGTCGGTCCCGCCGGTACCCGGGCCCAGTCGAACGGAAGAGGGTGGGACACTCTCTTCTGTGATGCGTCTGGTGCGAGTTCAATGACTGAGCGGTTGTGTGCCCGATGGCCGTGTCAGAGGTCGATGCATTGGCCTCTCAAGCGAATGCTGTCTCCCGGCGTCTCTGACCAGCTAGATGCAAGTGTCCATTTATACCAAAATATCTTCTCTTGACTAGTTAACTTAAAAAACCAAACTGATCCTGTTTCGAGCAGGATCATGGACAACGACCGTCAGAACCCAAAGAAATCGCCAGCCGTCATGGAGCTTTGGCGCAAGTCCGGCGTGGACTTCGACCGGGGCGCCAAGTCCACACTGGCCCAACTGCTGGAACTGGGCGGCTACTTCCCGCTTTCCAAGGTGAAGGACCGGCTCCCCATGAGCCGCAACACCCTTCACCAGTGGGCCAGGGGGAACGGCGATCTCGAGCTGACCAGCTGCTTCGTGCCGATCCGGGCCAAGGGAAGGGGAAGGGCCCTCACGATCCTGGTAGACCTGGTTCGGCTCGATGCCCACCTGTCGGCCCAGGTCCAGAGCCGGATCCCTGCTCAACCCTTTGAACTCCAATCCGCGGGCGTGAGCGCCTTTTCCTGTCAGGAGTCCCGATGAAATGCCGTATTCCCGCCGCCATGAAGGTGGCGGCGACCGCTCTCTGCCTCGGCGCCATGAACGTCCTGGCCGCCCAGGAACTGGAGGCCGAGGCCGAGAAGGCCAAGGCCACCTTCATGAACATCCTGAAGCTCGGTCTGGGCGTGATGAGCGCCATCGTGATGGTCAGCGGCCTGGTGCTGGCGGCCGTCAAGTTCTCCAAGAAGGACGAAGGCGCCCTCTGGTATCTGATCGGCACCGTCGGCGCCTCCGTCCTCCTGGGCGCCGCAGCCGCCTACGTGGGCTGACCCCATGCGCGAGGCGTTGATCTACCGCTACCTGCACGGAGCCCCGATGGTCCTGGGCATCCCCGTGCACCTGGTCTTGCTCCTGGCCACGGTGGGCACCCTGGGCGCGCTCCTGGTCAACCAGTGGAGCGGGGCCTGGGCCATTGCCTTCGCTCTGGGCGCCATCGGCGCGGGCTTCGTCCTGAACCTGGTCAACGCCCAGGACCGGATCGTCCTCCCCGTGCTCAAGCTTCGCATGCGGCACCGCTTCCAGGAACGGGTGTCCAGCTTCGCCCCCAGCTACCAGCGGGTTTCAGGACTGGAGGGCTAGATGGGACTGGTGAAGGACCTGGGCGTCCTGTTCCGCAACTGGAATGACCTGGAAAGCAACCTGGAGAACGAGGTCCTGTTCTACGACTTCTTCCGCCGGGAGGAGGGCTACGACCCGTCCCGTCCCTTGATCCTGTGCAAGAACAGCGGCCTTCTTGCGCTCTACCGCATGGAGGGCCTGGACCCGGAGCCCCTGGGGGAGGACGGGATCGAGATGGCGGCGAAGGCGGTCCGGCGGGCCATGGATGCCTTTAACCCGGAGAACCAGGACGGGGAGTTCCGGGGTGGGACCTGGGAAGTGCAGAACATCTTCCAGCGCCGGCGGGGCCAGCCGCCGGAACTGACCACCCCCGGGCGGGATTCCGCGGCCCTGCGCTTCCTGTGCGAGAACACCGCCGACTACTGGGCCCGGCGGGTGATCTACCAGGACGAGATCTTCTGGGCCATCCACTTCATCCCCCGCTCCCGGGAGAACGAGCGCTGGCGGTTGCGCAACGCCACCCAGGCGGCGCTGATCCGCCTGGAGGACCTGCGGGCCCAGGCGCGGTTCGTGCGCCGGGTGCTCAAGACCTTCGAGGAGAACCTGCTGGCCTTCCAAACCGCCCGGCCCCGGATGGGCTTCGGGCTGCACATGCTGGACGAGGAGCAGTGCCACCAGGTGCTCTACCGGCTCACCAACCGGGTGGATACGGCGCCGCCCCACCTGGACCCCCAGCTGCCCCTGGTGACCCAGGCTTGCGCCTCCCACCGGGATTCCTCGGACCGGGTCTACCGGGTCAACGACCGGCCCACCAAGGTGCTCACCTGGAAGGTGCCGCCCCGGATCAGCGTGGGCTACGTGTTCCGGCGCTTCCAGGACGAGCTGGGCTTCCCCTTTACCATCACCCAGACCTGGCGCTCCCTGGAGTTCGCGAAGATGGCCGGGCGGATTGAGCTGTTCCAGGGCTTCGCCGGCGCCCTGGCGTCCAGGCAGCGGGAGGCAGCGGAATACGAGGCGGAGGCGCGGCACTTCCTGGGCACGGTCCGCACCGAGGGAGCGGCGCCGTTCAACTGGTATTTCAACCTGATCGTGGACGGGGACAGCCTGACTGAGCTGGAGGACCGCGCGGCCAAGGTCCAGACCCAGATGAAGATGATCTTCGGGGCCGACTGCCAGGAGGAGGGCCCGCGGCACCGGGTGTTCGCGGACCTGGGCTCCATCCCGGGCAACGGCAGCTACTGCCAGCGGTTCAACCTGGTCACCTCCCTGAACGTGGGGGACTCGGCCTTCCTGTTCCGCCTGGGGGCCGGTGACCGGAAGCCTTTCATGATCCTCGGCGACCGCAAGGGCGGGGTCTATGCCTACAGTCTGTTCACCCCACACGAGCCCAGCTGGAACAAGGCGGTGCTGGGCCTGCCGGGCTCCGGGAAGTCCCTGCTCATGAACATGTTCCTTGTGGGCAACGCCATGTTCCCGTCCCAGGGCTACGTCCTGGACAAGGGCAACAGCTACGGGCCGATCTTCGAGCTGATGGCCCAGGAGATGCCCGGCGAGGTGGCGGTGATGCGCATCCGGGGCGGGCAGTTCCAGTTCAACCCCTGCCCGCTGGCCTGGGCCCTCCAGGAGAAGGCGCGCCAGGAGCGGGAGGGGATCTACAAACGGGAACTGCCGGAAGGGGGCTACCTGCCTTGCCCGGTTGAGCAGGCCAAGCTGTTCTTCGAGGCCTGGCTGGACGCCCTGGTGGGGCAGGGGAGGGCCCTGGATCCTGCCCAGAAGAACCTCCTGGACCGGGCCCTGAAGGGCGGCGATGCCGCAGGACGTGGGGGCTTCTTCCGGGACTTCGAGAACCAGTGCCGGCAGTACCTGCGCGCCCTGGAGAAGGACCCGGCCTCCAAGCTCCCGCCGCCGCGGCCCCTGACCAGCCTGCTCACCTTCCTGCGGGCCGAGGCGCCCCAGTTCGTGGATTCCGTCGAGCTGTGGACCCGCGCACCCCGGGACCAGTTCTTCGACAGCGGCCTGGATTCGGTGTCCTCGGCCAAGTACATCTACTTCGAGCTGGAGGGCATCGAGGACGACCCGCTCCTGGCCCGGCCCTTCGTGTCGGCCCTCATGGGCGTGATCTGGAACCGGATCATCAACCCCAGCACGCTGCACGAACGCAAGGCCGTGATCATCGACGAGGCCTGGGCGTTCCTGGCGGACCCGTCGTTCTTCGCGGTGGTGGAGATGATGTTCCGCACCATCCGCAAGTTCAACGGGTTCGTGGTGCTGAGCACCCAGACGCCCAATGACATCAAGAACGGCGAGGCACGCAAGCTGCTGCAAACCATGGCCGAGCAGTTCCTCTACAAGGGCTTCTCGGAGCCCACCTACTTCTCGGTGGACCTGGGCCTGTCCGAGCACCAGAAGCGCCTCTTCGAGAGCCTCCAGCAGGACGAACGCCGGCGCGAGGTCTTCTACTGGAGCCGCCGGGGCCTCACCCGGGTGTTGAACGTGGAGATCGCACCCGCGGCGTACTGGTTTGCCACCACCGACGCCGAGGACAAGGCCCTTCGGACAGCCTTCTTTCGACGCTTCGGGATGGTCGAGGGCACCCGGCAGCTGGTGGAGGCCTGCGAGGGCCGGACCATCCCGGGCAAGGAGCTGAGGTTGCGCAAGGTCCAGGACTACGCCAAGGAAAGGGGGATCGCATGAAGATCACGTATTGGTCACAGTTGCGCCGGGTGGTGCTGCCCGGGATGGCAGTCCTGTGGATCACAGTGATACCGGCCAGCGTCACGCCGGCGCAGGCGATCATCTTCCACGATGGGCCGGCCTTCGTCCAGCGCGTGGCCCAACTGGCCCAGGTCCTGGCCCAGTGGAACGTGATCATCCGTTCCAGCGGCGACCAGCTTATGACCCTCAAGGCCGCCTACCTGGGGCTCAAGGATTGGCGGAACTACGGCTGGATCGACGTGCTGCGGGTGGCCGACAGCCCCTGGTTCGACGGCGTTCCGGGGATCGACGACATCCGCAAGGCGGCTGACCTGTCCATCATGGACGCCGAGCAGGCCCAGCAGCTTTTCGACCACGCCACCTTCTACAACAACATGCTGCTGAACCCGCGCTATGAGAAGGACCCCTGGTACCGGGCCAAGGTCAATTCCCTGCTGCGCCAGAGCAAGCGGGCCCAGGGGGTGAAGTCGTCGCTCCTGCGCCAGTTCAAGAGCGAGAACAAGGAGCTGATCGAGGACATGAAGAAGATCAAGCGTATCAAAACCGACATCCAAGCCGCCAACCAGGTCTCCACTGTGGATGCCACCAAGATCGCCAGTCTTCAGGCCGAACTGGAGGTCACCCAGGCCAAGTTCGAAGGCAACTCCCTGATCGTGAAGAACCAGCAGGCCATCATGTTCCTCGTGGGCGAGGACGACGCCCAGCGGGCTTTCGAGGACGTGATCAGCCGGAGCTGGGTCTGGGACAACACCCGCGCGCTGCGTCAGTTGGGCGCGCAGTTCTCCCGGAGGCGCTGACGTGCTGGCCATGCTCGGATCCTCCCAGACCTTCTACATGGACCAGCTCGTCCAGGACGTGCTGGACGTGGGGGCGCTGTTCTTCGAGAAGGATGTCACCCGGCTCGCCATCGCGGTGTTCTTCTTCTGCTTCTTCTTCCACCTGGTGGCCGGGGCCGGGGAGCTGGCGGAGCAGCCCAACTCGTGCCGGTTCTTCAAGCCCCGCTGGTGGCTGCGGATCGCCTTCTGCCTGGCGCTGCTGATCGGCTACCGGCCCATGTTCGAGGGCTTCGCCCGTTCCGCCATGCCCAACTACATGACCAGCTTCGCCGGCTCCTGGCTGGAGATCTGGAACGGGGAGCTGGACGCCAAGGACCAGCTGCTCAAGATGCACCACGAGAACCAGGACGTGAAGCAGGCCGAAGTCACCACCACCCGGCAGGGGGGCGAGGACCAGGCCTGGTGGAGCAAGGCCATGGCCTGGTCGGTGGATGCCCTGATCACGGCCCTGGGCATGGTTCTGTCCACCCTGGCCGGGATGTTCATCACCGTGCTGATCCTCATCCAGGGCTTCTGGGTGTTGGGGGTCAACGTGGTGATCCTGGGCCTGGGCCCTCTGTGCATCGCCTTCCTGGCCCATGAGGCCACCGAGGGGATCTTCTGGACCTGGGCCAAGGCCTGGCTGGTCTATGGAGTGCTCTACCTGCCCATGTTGGGCCTGGGCGCCCGGATCGCCGGGGTGGTGTTCAAGGGGGTCACCACCATGGTAGCCGGCTCCGACGTGGTGTTCGGCGACGGGTCTGACATCGCCATGCACTTCATCTATGCCCTGTTGGGGCCGCTGTGCTCCCTGGCGGTAGTCCAGGCCATTCCCAGCCTGTTCAGCCACCTCCTGGCCTCGGCCGTGGGTGGCGGGGGTTGGGCAGCGGCGCCGGCCGCCGCGGCGGCCACCGCCGCCGCCGGGGTGGCACACCAGGGCATCAAGGGCTCCATGGTCGCCTCGGGCGGTGGCGGAACCCTCCACTTCCAGGCCCACGGTGGTCAGGGCCGCACGGCCATGGCCGAGGCCCTGGGAGTCAAGCCGGGGGAGCAGCCATGAGGGACCTGGGCCTCATTCCCAAAACGCAGGCAGTAGGAGGAGGAGGAGGAGCCATGGACCCCAACCACAAAATGATCAATCTGCTGACCAGCTTTCCGTCGATGGCCCACGTCCGGATCCAGCGCTGCTGCGGCTCCTTCATCACCAGGAGAGAAGGTGAAGGTGGCCTCCTGGACCTCTACCTCGGCGCCAGTTCGGGCCAGAAGCGGGTGATCGAGTTCTGCTTGAGCGTCTGGAACCGAGACACCGACTGGACTGATTTCGGGTTCCGGCCATTCAACGTGGCCTACGCCATCGGCATCTGGGACGACAAGCACCGCGCCGCCTTCATGGCTTGGGCAGAAGACCCTTTCTTCGTTTGAGATGCATGAGAGGCGAGGGAACCATGGATTCGACGACCACCAACCGCCTGCCCCTTGGAGGGGACGACGCCTTCATCCTGGCCTGGGGCCGCCAGAACGCGGCTCTGGCCGTATACCGCTGGCTCCTGGTGGCGCTGATGGGGGTCTGCCTGGCCCTGGTGGTCCTGGTGGCTTTCCTGGTGCACCGCAACGAGCAGAAGACCGTCTGGTGCTTCGTCAAGGACACTCTGGGCAACGTGGTCCAGGCCGATCCCAACGCCTTCCTGCGGGCCGGGGAGAGCCGCACCGAGGTGGACATCAAGGGCTTCACCCGCCGCTGGGTCCTGGACGCCTTCTCCTGGACCCCCCTGGACGTGAAGGACAAACTGAACCTCGCCCTCAAGGTGGTGGAGCCCAAGGCCCGCGAGGTGGTCAAGAAGGGCCTCCAGCTGCCCCAGCGCAAGCTGCAGGTGGACCGGGGCGTGAGCGGCCGGGTGGTGGATGTTCCCGACGATCCCGCCCACCAGCCCCAGATCCTGATCCAGAGCAAGAAACCCTTGTCCGTCTTGGTCACTTTCGACACCTTCCGGATCCTGCCGGACGGCCAGGAGGAACCTGGCGGGCGGGTCATTTTCACCCTGTTCCTCAAAGAAGTCCCCCGGATGCCGGACAACATGGCCGGCCTCACCGTCGTGGACGGAACGTTTCCTGAATCCCTTTAAGGAGTTCCCGTGAAGTCAGTCATGCTCCTGTTTCCTTTTGTGGCCGTGGTGGCTTCCAGCCTCCCGGCCCAGGACACCCTGAAGCTGCCCTTCCTTTCCAGCAAGGTTTACAGCCTCAAGCTCATCCCCGGCGCGCCTGCCATCGTCGAGCTGCCCCAGGGGGAGATCGCCCACAACATCTGGTACGACAAGTCGTTCTTCAAGGCCGAGAGCACTCCCGACACCAATCGGGTGGTGGTCCAGGCCGCCAACACCCCCGAGGCGGTGGGCAGGGTCTCCTACATCCACATCGAGACTGAGCCCAGCAACCTGCGCATCTCCCTGAAGGTGGAAGGGGTGGCCGACCGGGTCGAGGCCCCGGGTGTCCTGCAGATCTACATGGACGGCGCCGACGAGGGTTCCCTGGTCAACGCCCAGGTGCAGAAGCAGGTTCGGCGGGAGGCCGCCTACGCCCAGAAGTTCGCCGCCGACAAGGCCTCTGCGGACTTCCAGGTCTGGCGCAAGCAGCTGATCGAGAACATGAACGACCGCTACACCTGGGGCGGCGACCTGAAGATCGACCGGGTGGTGGATGACAAGGTCCAGACCTACGTCACCATGGCCGGCGCGAGCGACAAGGCGGTGATCGAGCTGGTGGACAAGGCCGGCAAGCCGGACAAGGTGAACTACGAGTTGGAGAACGGCTGCTACCTGATCAGCAAGGTCCTCCGGCCCGGCGAGAAATGGCGCCTGATCTTCGGCAAGGAGCAGGCCTGGATTCGGTTGAAGTAGGAGGCGGGCATGGGTATCACGACCGAAAAGAAACCCGGGGGCGGGGCCCTCGGCGGCAAAGCCGGGATCATCGCCATGGTGCTGGGCGGGGTGACCGGGATGGCGTGCGTGGGCGGGCTGCTCTACAAGGCCTTCACCCCCGCCAAGGCCGCGACCCGGCAGCAGAGCCCAGGGGAGGCCAGGATCGCGTCCAAAGCAGAAGAAGCCCGCAGCCGGGCTGAGGCGGGGGTTTCCCGGATGCGCCAGGAAGACGTGGGCACCGGGTACCAGTTCGACGCCATGGGGAACTACCTGCCGTCGAAGGTGGACCCCAGGGATCTGCCGGACAACCAGCCCCTGATCAGCATCGAGCCGGCCCAGGCCAGCCCCACCTCCCGGATTGCCGCGGGGATCCAGGAGGAGAAGCCCAGGTCCTGGCGCGAGGACGGGGATCAGGCCCGGGAGTCCGATCCCAGCATGTTCCGGGAGCGGCGGGAGGCCAGGAAAGAGGATCGGGCGGACCTCCAGGGCTCCATGCTGGGCTACACCACCAGCGTTTCCGCCCGTTGGGCCATTCGCCGCGCCGAACGTGGGACCGCGGCTCCCGCCGGGGAGGCGGCGCACCTGAGCCCCGAGGAGGCCCAGGTCCAGGCCAACAACCAAGCCATCGAACGGTTGACCACCCTGGCCGAGAAGTCCATGGCCGGGGCTCCGGAGGGTGCGCCCAGAATGCCGGCCGAGGCCGTCTCCCAGGTCGCCCCTCCCGGCGAGGTGGCGGACATGCGCATCAGCGGCGGGATCGGGCCGGAGGTTGTAGTGCGGGAAGGCAAGTTCCTGGACTGCGTCCTGATCAACCGGGTGGAGTCCGACATCGCCGACTCTCCGGTGATGGCCCAGGTGGCCCAGGACTTCCTGAGCCTGGACGGCAAGGACGTGCTCATCCCGGCCGGGGCCCGGATCTACGGCACCGCCGGCAAGGTCGAATCGCTGCAGCAGGCCAAGCTATTCATCAAGTTCCACAAGATCGTCTTCCCCCGCCGGAGCGAGGAAGAGACGCCCAAGGTGGCATTCTTCCCCACCCGACAGTTCCCGGCCATGGACAGCATGGGCCGGCTGGGCGTGGGCGGGCAGGTGAACCGGCACATGATGCTCCAGTTCGGGGCCGCCATCATGCTGGGGGTGTTCGACGGCCTGGCCGCCCAAGTGCAGAGCCCGGGCGCCCAGGACGACCCCACCGCCCGGGACATGGTCATGTCCCGGACCTCCCAGAACTTCGCCAACGTGGTGAACGCGGTCATCCAGCGCTACGCCAACGTGGTGCCCACCGTGACCATCAAGGAGGGGACCAAGCTGAAGTGCTACTTCACCCAGGACGTGGCGCTCACGCCCTTCATGGCGACCCGGAACCTGTCCTGGGTGAGGGGGAAGGGATGAGGCGGATGTTCATCCTCGGGCTGTTCATACCCCTGGCGGCGCAGCCGGTGGCCCAGGGGCCGATCACCCCGCCGGGGGCCATCACACCCCAGCAGGCCTTGGCGTTCTGGCAGCGCCTGGGGGCCAAGGAGCCCTTCCTGGACTCGGCCGAGTTCCATTCGGAACCCCAGAGCCTATATCGGTTCTTCGACCGCAAGGACTACGCCAGGCTCCAGGGCAACCCGTTGCTGGGCTACACCTGCCCTGGGCGCTTCCGGTGGGTCGGCAACCGGGTGGCTTGGCAGGGGATCAGCCCGGTGACCCCGGATGCCGCGGCGATCACCGCCAAGGCCTGGGACGAGGCCTTCCGGTTCATTGCCCGCAAGCGGAACTGGGTCGTCGATCCCAAGGCCCCCATCCGGGTCAACGGCGCCTGTGTCGCGGCCGTGTTGGACCCCAGCCGGGAGGAACCCAGCCGGGGCGTCTGCATCGAGGTCAAGGTGGCCAGCCCCACGGGGAGCTTGCTGTACCGGTTCTCCGTGGGCAAGCCCACCATTGAGGATGCCGTGGGCGCCGCCCTGGACTGGGTGCTGTGCTGCGCCGCCACGATGAACCAGGACCCGGCGGAAGGGAGGGGCCATGGCGCTGCGCAACCCTGAGCGGTGGGATTCCGCCCTCCTGAGCGCCCTGCATCCGGTCCGGGAGTTGCTGGAGGACGAGAGGGTGACCGAGATCGAGGTCAACGGGTTCGACGACGTCTGGATCAAGGGGGAGGGGATCCGGGGACACCAGCGGGTCGAGGGGCCTGGCTGGGCCGACCTGCAGGACTTCACGACGGCCTGCACACGGATCTCCGATGTGATCCAGCGGCGGATCAACCAGGAGCGGCCGGTGCTGAACGGACGGCTTCCCGGCGGCGAGCGGGTCAATATCGTCATCCCCCCGGCCTGCGAGAAAGCCTCCATGACCATCCGAAAGTTCCCCCAGGACACCATGACCATGGAACGACTGCTGGAATACGGAAGCGTCAACCCGGCCATCGTCACCATGGCCCGAAGCCTGGTGAAGGCCAGGAAGAGCATCCTGGTGGGTGGGGGAACCGGAGCTGGCAAGACGAGCACCCTGAACGCCCTGTCCCGGCTGGTCCCCCTACACGAGCGAGTGGTGACGGTGGAAGACGCCCGGGAACTGCAGATCCAGAACCCCAACTGGGTGGCCCTGGAGACGGTGGAGCCCTACCGGGAGGGGGTGGCGCCCGTGGTGATCGGTGACCTGGTCCGGAACTGCCTGCGAATGACCCCCGACCGGATAGTGGTGGGCGAGGTCCGCGGGGACGAGGCGTTCTTCCTGATCCGGGCCCTGAGCAGCGGGCATGGGGGCGGCTTCGGGACCATTCACTGCAACGACGCCCTGTCTGCGCTTCGGCAGTTGCAGCTCCTTGCCCAGATGGCGCCGGTCGGGGGGCTCACTAGCGCTGCGGTCGCGGAAATGGTGGGCGAGGCCATCGACGTGGTGTTTTACCAAGCCCTGGACGAGGAGGACGGCAAACGGAGGGTTACGGAGGTGATCGAGATCCTCAAGCCAGGCGTAATGGTCAGCGAACGGGGTGGGATGGAATACCAAGCGCGGAGGCTGGCCAAGTGGAACCCTTGGGTGCGGGACTGGACCTTTCCTCAGCGGCCCAGCCATACCTTTTTGCGATCCATCCAATTGGTGGAACTGGAGTGGCCCAAGGAGAGCTTGGGGGCCCCTGAATCCGACGCTGCCGCCGGGAGTCGGGGATGAACCCGCAGGCCTGGTTTGCCGTGGGGGCGCTCTGCCTTTGGAGCGCGGCGGATTGGTGCCGCACTCACATGGAGGCAGGGACGAAGGCCTCCGTCCTCGTCGTTTCCCAAGCGGGGAGGGATCAAGCCATGCTGCGCTTGATCCGGGAAGCACGGACCAGCGTTTACCTGCGGACCGAGCGATTGACGCTGGTTCCTGCCAGCAATGAGTTGGTCCTGGCCATTCAACGGAAGGCTTCGGTGACGGTGGATCTACCTTTAGGGCCCGGATGCGATGCCGAAGGGGCCCGCCTGCCGCGTCTGCTCATGGAACAGGGAGCTGTGGTTACCTTTCGAAGTGATCCTGGCGCAAATGATCGAGGAACCTTCCTGGTCGTGGATGGGAATCAATTTCTGTACTCTGCGACCCCGTTGACTTTGAGTATGCCGGGTGCTCAGGTGTCTTACGTGATTGGCAAACTGAGTAAATAGATATATGTCAATATGGTAATTAAGGATATATACAATGGGGTTTTGGCATCAACTAAAATACGTAGTCGTGGAGGGAAGTGGGGCACGGGCTGGCTTAAAAATTTTATCCATAGTGTTATGTAATGATAAAAAACACCCAATGAGATTAAAATATATAAAAATTTTGATGGTGTGTTTACTGAGTTCATTCAATGAAAATGCGGAAATTGTTGTTGATAAATTTGGTCCGGCATGGTCGAAATTCAGAGCGAAAGGTTTGTCACTTGGGTGTTGGACATTGCTATTAATATGGGTCATACCATTGCTAATATCAATTATAATGATTTTTATATCAACAATATAAAAATGCTAAAATAGTAGCATTAATAAAATATTTCAATCGAAAAAGTAAAAAGTAAAATATAAATCAAATTAAACGAGAATATATTAATAATATGGCTTAATTCAAGAACTTTTTCAGACGATCGATAAGATAATCGTCCTTGAGTTCGCATTCCCAAATTACCAAAATTTCCCAGCCGAGTGCATTCAATTTAATGATATTTCTATTGTCTCTTTCAACGTTTTGTCGCAATTTTTGTGTCCAGAAATCTGAATTGGTTTTGGGTATTGAGGCGTTTTTGCACGTATGTCCATGCCAAAAGCAGCCATGGACCATGATGACCTTCTTTTTTGATGGGAAAACTAAATCCGGGCAGCCGGGCAGATCCCTAATGTGCAGCCTGTAGCGGTAGCCATGGTGATAGAGGAGTCTTCGAACGATCCATTCTGGCTTGGTGTCCTTTGATCTTACTTGGGCTAGATTCCAGCTTCGGAACCCGGGATCCGTGGGTTTGAGTTTCCCTTTGCCGGCCATGACATCATGATAATCGGGACAGATTGCGCTAGTTGATCAAGGGGGTAGGATTCTGGCGGCGCAGTTGGGGGCTGCCCTCGGGTCTTCATCTGTGTGATTGAGCTACGCCTCAGGAGGGAACCCCCTGGTGACCTTGAGCAGGTTCGCAGCATCCACTTGCTCTTATTGTGGTAATGGGGTAGTTTCCCTAAAGGCCATCCATACCGTTGCCTGTTTCCTATAGGGTGTACCTTGCCGTTTCCTCAGCCGACCGCAATCGACCTGTTTTGTGGCTCCGGTGGTGTCACCCAGGGCTTGAAAGATTCCGGTTTCAAAGTCGTCGCAGCCCTAGATTTTAACCAGCCAGCATGTGCTACTTATAGAGAAAATCATCCGGAAGTGATGCTGTACGAACGGGATATCACAAAAATGAACCCGGAAGAAATTCGTAAACTGAAAAAAAATGATATAGGGCTGGTAGCAATCTGTGCACCATGTCAGCCGTTCAGTAGACAAAATAGGAACCGATCCATAAGAGATGATCGAAGTAGGTTGGTCCTCTCAGCATTGCCTTTTGTAGAGATTCTGAACCCGAAGGTTGTTTTTTTAGAGAACGTGCCGGGACTTGGTAAAAAATCGGTATTCAAGCGATTTACAAAAGCCCTTCGCAATTTTGGCTATGATGTCTCAAACCCAATGTGCCTAGATGCGGGAAGCTTAGGCGTCGCTCAACGCAGGAATAGAATGATAATGATTGCAACAAAGGGCCTTAATATTGATGTTGCAATTAACATTGCATCTAAGGAAAAGGTCACGGTGAGGCAGGCAATTGGAGATCTCCCTGTTCCATCCATTGGTTTTAGCTGCCAGTTGCCAGATCCGATGCACTTTGCAAGAAAACATTCGGCCATTAATATCGACCGGTTAAAACAAATACCTCATGACGGTGGGGGACGGAAAAGCCTTCCAGCAAGGCTGCAATTGGCATGTCACAAGTCAAATCGCCCGAATTCATTTTCGGATACTTATAGCCGTATGAAATGGGACGATGTGGCACCGACGCTTACAACTGGATGTACAGACATTACGAGGGGAAGATATGCCCATCCGGTGCAAAACCGAGCTATTACTCTTCGAGAAGCTGCGCGGTTGCAATCATTCCCGGATGATTATAAATTTATTGGCGTTCCAAAACAGATAGCAATGCAAATTGGTAACGCCGTCCCTCCGCAAATGATGTGCACCATAGGTGAGAGCATAATGGCGGCATTTGCTTGCGAGTATTAGTGGATTATTGTATGGATTAAGTTGACACAATTTGTAGTGTATATTCGACACATTGGCTTCTTGGCTTGCCCTGATTATTTGTGAAAATGGGTATTGCGACAGCAGTTCGGAAAGGTTTTCTGGGTGCTCAAGAGGTGTATAGTTCAACAACAGGCTTGACAGAGAGTGGGAATGAACCGTGACTAAGCTTAAGGTGCGGGCGCGTGCAGTGGACATGCTGGGAAGGCAGCAGATTGCAGGTATACCGACTGCAATCCATGAACTTTTCAAGAATGCGCACGACGCCTATGCTGAGCGCGCTGAGGTTGATTTCTTCCGGCGCACCCGTGTCCTTGTCCTTCGGGATGATGGATATGGGATGACTCTGGAGGATGTTGAGGATCGCTGGCTGACACTCGGAACTGAAAGCAGGCTGGATGCTAACAAGAAGGCTGATTCGGAAAGCTGGACTGGGCCAAAGTGCCTCCCTCGCCGGGCCATCATGGGGGAGAAGGGTATAGGCAGGCTTGCGATTGCTGTCATTGCACCAATAACGCTTATGCTAACCAGGGCCGCACGGAAGGATGGGATTCATCCACTGACGGTGTCCTTGGTGCATTGGGGTCTCTTTGAGCAGCCGGGGATCGATATTTCGGATATTGAGATACCTGTGCAACAGTTTGATGGGGAAGAACTTCCGAGTAGAGAAGACATCTGCAAGATGGCTGATTTGGTTCAAAACAACATTGAAAAAATTGGTAAGGTCTTAGACCCTGGCATCAAACAAGAACTGATTAATAAGCTGAATCTAATAAGGGAAATTGCTCCCGATAAATTAGATAAAAGCTTAAATGCGAATTCAGAAAACCCACTTTCATTGAGGGAAAATGGCTGCGGAACGCATTTTATTTTGTTGCCTGTTGGAGAAGAATTGGATGATGACATAGATAGCGGTGTGGAAAAGGGAGCCACAAAACTTGAGAGAAGTCTCCTTGGTTTTTCAAATTCAATGAGTTCACCAGTGCCCGTTATTTTGTTGGAATTTAGAGACCACAGAATAGAAGGAATGAAACAGTTGATTGGCCCGGCCCAATTTTTTACCCCAAGTGACTACGCGGTTGCTGATCATCATTTTGAAGGTCAGATAAATGATTTTGGACAATTCGTTGGGAAGGTTAACGTTTATGGTAAGGTTCACGATTTTGTGTGTAGTTGGCAGAGTGGCAAGGGGCGGCTATCTCGGTGTGGGCCATTCGATTTTAAATATGCCTATATTCAAGGCAATAGAAACGAAACCACGCTTGAACTCGGTCAATGGGATCAATTAAAAGATAAGCTTGATAGGATTGGCGGGCTATACATATACCGCGATGGAATCAGGGTCTTACCCTATGGGAATTCCGACTACGATTTTCTTGATATCGAGTTAAGAAGGAATAAGTCGTTCAAGGATTGGTTCTTCTCCTATCGCAGGGGTTTCGGATATGTCGCACTTACGCACAAAGCTAATGAGAGCCTTAGCGAAAAGGCCGGCCGAGAAGGCTTTCGGGAGAACCAAGCATACCGGGATTTGCAGTCAATTCTAAGTAACCTGTTCCAGCAATTCGCCATAGAATTTTTCCGTGAAAACGCAGCTCAAGGTGCTGTATTTAATGAGATGAAAGGAATTCTAAAGAGACAATTTGAACTTCTTGAGAAACAAAAGAAAAAGGCAGATGGCCGGAGAAGTGAGTTTGCTGAAAAATTAAAAATATTTTTTGATTGTTGGGAAAACAGGACATTTGAAATTCGTGCAAACGAAATAAAAGGCAAGGTGACCCAAAGTCTTAATAATATTAGGGCAAATTCTGATTCAGGCGAAGCTGCTAGTGCGCTTCGCTCAATTGAAATTGAGGCACGAGCTTCAATTAGGCAACTTAATAACCAAATCTACATTGCCTTGCCTCGGGGCTTGTCCCTAACAAAAACGCTGGAGAGAGATTGGAATGCATACCAGGGGTTCGCGCAGAAGCTGCGGAACGAGGTTGTCCAGCCTTTCGAAAGTGAAATAATTACTGAAATAGAACAAACCGGAATGGACTTGGGAAGCGGTGGACGGCGTAATGAAGTAGCAACACACATGATCAATAAACAGTGCGAGGCAATCATAAAGGAGTTAATGAACCTTCGTCGAGATGCATTGACTGCCAACGAGACATCCAACCAGGCTATTAGAGACACCCTTCAGGAACAATTTGCCAAAATTCGTATGGATATTGAGCAGGTTGTCGATGAATTTGTTCGCAGCTCGGCAGCAAATCCGAGTCAGATCGAATCGTTAAGAATAAATGCCGATAAGAAGCTAGAAGAAATTCGCCAGCGTGAAAGTTCACTCTTTGGCTCCATTCAAAGGCAAATGTTAGAAATTGCAGAAAGTGTAGGAGAACTTGAAACAACGGATGATCGTTTTGCTGCATTAGAACAACGAAATCAAACTGTTGAAGAACAGCTACAATTTTATGCTGAGTTTGCTCAGCTCGGAATTGCAGTAGGCATTTTGCAACATGAATTTGAACGGGCATCCAGAGGTTTCCGTGCCTCAATGATCAGCCTAAAAAATTGGGTCGAAAAAAATCCCAAATTGGCTTCTCTATATCGCCAGCTGAAAACCCATTTTGACCATTTAGATGGTTATCTCCGTGCATTAGATCCATTGGGAAGAAAATTAAATAATGCAGCTATTGAGATTTCTGGCGAAGAAATTTTAAATACCGTTCGAAGGGTATTTGATGATCCACTTCATACCGATTCTATTAACCTTCTCGCCACAAAAGCATTTAGAGCTGAAACGATCCAATGTAAATCATCGGCAATAATTAGTACCTTTATAAACATCGTTGACAACGCAATATATTGGGTAGCCTCTCGCTCCGGAAAAGAAAATTGGATCCTTTTGGATTCCAAGGATGGTGATTTTCTTATTTCCAATTCTGGCCCAGGCATCGAAGCGAAGCTAAAAGAACGGATTTTTGAATTCGGGGAAACGACCAAGCCTGGCGGCCGTGGTATGGGGCTTGCGGTGAGCCGTGAGGCGCTGCATCGTGAGGGCTTTGGGATCGAATTGGTTGCAACGGGGCGAGACGAGAACCCAGTCTTTAGGATTTTTAAGTTGGAGGAAGAGAATGCTGGTTGAAAATGTTGTCCCTGCATCCTCTCCTTCTAGTCCTGGACCTTCTATGGATCCGGGTACTCGATGGCTGGATCACAGGTTGAGGGCAGTTCGCTCCTTTGTAAAGAATGTGACAGTAATTGATGATAGACCCGCGATGCCGGATTTTGAAGATAAGGCTGGGCAAGGCCAAATGGCTATGGATGAGCCACAAGATGATGGGATGGGTAATTTGGGCGGTGAGGCGGCAGAAGAACTTGCTGCTCCGATTACAATCAGGCTTGGCGATGCCTCGGATGACCTTGACATTAGGACTATCTCTAATTCCTTTGCCGATAAAGGTATTGCCTGTGCGTTTGTTCTGCCAGATCCCGGAGGCCCTGAAGCTGAACTTCCTATTGTTCAGCAAAGGATTTTAAATGCCTCTCGACTTTCAGATATGGTTGTTTTTGACTGGTTCTTGCGAGATGGCAATTCGGTTTTTGCCTCGGACCTTTTAAAAGAAATTGCCAGACTGGACTCTCAGGATAATGGACACCTTCGTTTGATCTGCGTTTACACAGGGCAATCTGTTGATCGGGGCATATTGGATGATGCGAAAGCTGCGCTTCGGGAAGGTGGCATTTCCCTGGTTGATATTGACCCCACTGGTTCCCGTTTGATTTCTAAATCAGAGAGATGTCTGCTCATTGTTCTCAACAAGAAAGAAGTTTTGCCGGCCGACTTGCCAGAAACATTATTAAAGGAATTTGCAACTCTTGCAGATGGCATTCTGCCAACTTTTGCTTTAGCTGCTTTGGGCTCAATTCGTTCCAACGCCCACCACATGATAACCCGCTTCTGTTCGGATATGGATTCAGCATACATAGCCAATCATCTGATCACCTATCCTAAAGAAGACGCAGAGGCAATTGTGAGTGCGCTTTTTGTTGCAGAATGTCAGGCTGCTATTGAATATGAAAAGATTTCTGAAGAATTTCTAGGAAACAACGCGGTTGAACATTGGCTGTTGGACAGGAAGGCTCCATTAAAAAAGGACATTACGACCAAGAATGGTATAGTTGATGCATCGTTTTTGGCAAATCTGGTCAAATTTGGCGTTAAAGACAATAAGATCACAAACGATCAGGGGACGAAAAAATATTTTGAAGAATGCGAACGCATTAAACTTTGCGATGCGCTTTCTGTTGGAACTTCCTCGGCCCAAGATGCGAGAAGAAATTTTGCCCGGTTGGTTGGGCTGGTTCGGGAATCTTTCGGAAAGAATCGGCATGCAATAAATGAAAAATGGAAACCCTGTTTGACCACAGGGACCATATTGTATTCGACGGCAGCAGGTCAAGGCTCAGAGGCTAGATATTTTATATGTTTAACCCCGGCTTGTTCCACGGTCAGGCTTGTCGAGCCAAAGAAATTTATTTTTATTGCTAATTCTCTTGAACCAAAAGGACTTACAAGCTTAGTGGTTACGGATCCGACTGGACAAGATCAGCCGCTATTCTTTGACAAGAAAGAGCCCGATCTGGTCACATTTATTTTTTCACCGGATCCAAGCGAGCAAAGGGTCTGTGGAGTATTTGATGATTCCATTGGTGCATTCAAGATGATCTCAACTGAACCTTCGGGAAAGGAGTTTCTGTGGATTGGAGATATGCGACAAGAGCGCGTTAATAAGGACCTATCTGACTTAATTAGTAACTGGGTCAGTATTGGAATCAACGACTTTGAGATGCTTCGGCTTGCCGGCAGAAGAGGCGCAGCCCCATTTTGAATAAGAACAATCTATTGTCAATCCACCTTTTTCATTTGTTCCGACAGCTTCTATGAAAGGGCTCTAGCAATGTGTGTCACCACCTTAGCGACTAGGAGTTGGCGTTGAAGGCAAAAAAAAAGGCGATTAGCCTTTACACTGGGGCTGGCGGGCTGGACCTTGGGTTCGAGGCCGCCGGTTTCGATACCCGGGTGGCGGTCGAAATCGACAAGGACGCCGTCGCGACCCTGAAACACAACCGGGACTGGCCGATCCTGGACCGGGACATCCACGGCATCACCAGCGCTGAACTCCTGGCGACCGCGCGCATGAAGGAAGGCGAAGCGGACATCCTGATCGGCGGTCCCCCGTGCCAGCCGTTCAGCAAAAGCGGGTTCTGGGCCTCAGGCGATACCAAACGCCTGGACGACCCCCGCTCCGGGACCTTGGGTGCATATTTGCGGGTGCTGCGGGACACGCTGCCGAAGGCCTTCCTGCTGGAGAACGTCCCCGGGTTGGCCTATAGGGGCAAAAACGAAGGCCTGGACCTGATTGAGCGCACTGTGGCGGTGATCAATCGGGAACGCGGCGTCAATTACGACATCCGGTTGATGAAACTGAACGCCGCCTGGTTCGGAGTTCCTCAACTCCGCGAGCGGGTCTTCCTGGTCGCTTCACGGGAAGGGACGCCCTTCCGATTTCCGGCCGCTACACACGCGGAGCAGGGCGCCAAGGGTTTGCTGCCCTACGCGACTACCTGGGACGCCATCGGGGGCCTTCCTGTGGACCTCGACCCTGCCCTAAAGGTTCGTGGTAAATGGGCCGACCTGTTGGCGACAATCCCCGAGGGGGAAAACTATCTCTTCCACACCGAGCGTGGCGGCGGATTGGCCTTGTTTGGCTGGCGACGCCGCTATTGGTCGTTCCTACTCAAGCTAGCCAAAGGTCTTCCATCATGGACCCTGCAGGCCCAACCGGGGCCGGCCATCGGACCCTTCCATTGGGGTTCCCGGCGGCTGTCCATGCGGGAGCTATGCCGAATCCAAACGTTTCCTGACGACTTTGAAGTTCTGGGCAATATCGCGATGGCCCAGAAGCAAATCGGCAATGCCGTGCCATCGGCCTTGGCCGAAGTCCTGGCCAGAGCCATCAGCAACCAGTTCCTGGGCGGTAAGGTGCCCTTGGTGCCAACCCTGGCGCCGACCCCGTTGCTACCAGTGCCGCCGCCAGAGTCTCCAAAAAAGGTCCCCAAGAAATTTTACACACTGATTGGGGACCATTCGGCGCATCCCGGAACAGGAAAAGGCCACCAAGCCTCCAAGCGGGTCGGGTAAGGTCAGATGACCGCGGGAAGTGGAGTGCTCTTCTTGGGGCCAATGGGCTGGGCTCGCCAGTAGTCCTGGAATTCAGCTTCCGAGCTAAATTCCCCACGTTCCGCCCGAAGGTCGGCCAAAGTGGATGATGCCGCCACGTAGCAGCGGGTGCCGCTTGCTTTCTGCCGTGTCGCAATGCGCCATTTCTCGGCGACAACGATCTCAACATCCTTAGCCGTGGCACCGTCGTAGTCGTAGGCGGCGATCAGGGCCAAGTGTGCGCCGTATGAACCGTAGGGGGCCATGATGTTCGCGGCCTTGACCTCGGGGTATCGGAAGTAGTCGGCGTCGAAGGTAGCAATAGCGATGCGGGATTCTGTTCTTTTCCCCGTCTTGTCCCGCCGTGTACACTTCACATCCACCGCGAACCTTTGACCATCCAAGGCATCCCCATGGAAGGTCAAGTCGGGGTAGGAACGTTCCCCACCATCCGCGAAATGAAGATTTGGTACCCGCATAAGCTTGGCGAACAGATATTCCTTCACGCTCAGTTCCAGGACCTTGCCGACCACACTGGATTCCTTCGGCAGTGGCCGTCGCGTGCCATCCATCATCCACAAACCCATGACGTCGAACTGGTAGCCCTTCATCAACTTGCGGAGAAGCGCCTTAAATGCTTCCACCTGTTCGGCCGAGCTTGGTGACATTAGGGATTCCTTGAGATGGGGAATTCCGAGAGTCTACCTTGGCGGGCGTGCGAGCGATAGCTATCAATCGACACAACGTCTGAGCGTGAGAGACGTCATCGGCCCATTCCGGGCGGCCATGATTCGGAGCGGTTTCGGTCCTACCCCTCCAGCCCAGAGTCGGCCATCAACTCGGCTAGCACCCGCACGGAGGCGCCGATACCATGGGCATTCGTCCCCGGAAGCTGCGCCAGAACGATCAGGGCCTTCCACAGGGCCCAGCCCCGGGCCCGCGCCCAGGTCCCGGGATCCATCGAAAGTCTGTCCCGGAACGCCACTCGGCATTCGGAATGGAAGAAAGCCCAAGCGATGGCCAAGTCACAGGCAGGATCGCCAACGGCCAGCTGGCCGAAATCGATGACGGCACTCAGGCGCCCTTTCCGCACCAGCAGGTTGCCGGGCGCGATGTCCCCATGCACCCAGATCGGCGGTCCCAGCCAGGTGGTGGCCAGGGCGGCTTCCCAGATGCTGCGGGCGGCCCCGACGTCCAGCTTGCCATCCAGGTCCTCGAGGGCTTGGCGGACCTGGGCGTCATAGACGTCAAGCCGGCCCCCGCGATGAAACGAGTCTGGCCCTGCCTTCGGACCTCCAGTTGGGTCGATCCGGTGCAAGGCGGCGAGGAACCCGGCGAGGCCGGCGGCGAACTGGGCCAGGTCGCCGATGGGGGCCCTGGTTGCGTCCTGGCCCGGAAGCCATCGGTTGATAGTCCAATGCCAGGGATAGCCCAGCGCCGGCTCGCCTAATGCCAGGGGCTGCGGGACCGGGAGAGGCAGGGCAGGGGCGAGCCTG
>Ga0181535_10002421_pt1 | contig 22824 bp, 19 predicted proteins | sample PEATcosm2014_Bin_44_FD_119774 | JGI IMG/M metagenome (GOLD analysis project Ga0181535, IMG submission 119774) | Peatland microbial communities from MTU Mesocosm Facility, Houghton, MI, USA - PEATcosm2014_Bin17_30_metaG | ecosystem: Environmental > Terrestrial > Soil > Wetlands > Peat | place...
CGCCTTTACTCACGTTCGGATGCCCGATCGTGACCACATCCGGTATTAATCCTGATTTCTCAGGGCTATCCCGGACTCGAAGGTAGGTTGCTCACGTGTTACTCACCCGTTCGCCGCTAGATGTGTGGACCGAAGCCCACACACCGCGCTCGACTTGCATGTTTCATGCACGCCGCCAGCGTTAATCCTGAGCCAGGATCAAACTCTCCGAAAAAACGTTCTCATCCCGCTTGCGCGGGTCGAATTCGAACGTTGACGAGGCCTGCGTGGATCCGGCGCAGAACGCCGGTCCAGGGCCTTCGCGGAAAGTCGTCTCCACTCTTCAATTGTCAAGGACCTAACCGCCCTCCGAACCGGTCGCGGAACTGAACGCGGGGATTCCGGCCGGGGACCTTCCCCGTCCGGGCAACTTGCGGATTGTACCGCCGGAGGGCCCCGCCGTCAATGCGGGGGCCGGCGCCAGCGGGCGGAACCCTTACCGCCGCGCCCGCGGATGATACCCGATCGACCCGTCTGCGAGCCTTCTGGGGCCGGTGGCGGCTCGGCGGCACCGCCGAGAGGCGGGACCAGGGGCCGGCCGGTGGCCGTCCGCGGAGGAGTCCGGAGGTGCGGAGAGGTGCTCGGAGGTCTACCGGAGACGTACCGGAGGTCTACGGAGGCCTAGGCGAGCCACCCCGCGTCCAGGCTGCGCCGACCGGCGAGTGCCCGGGCGATGGTCAGCTCGTCCGCGTACTGAAGGTCGGCCCCCGCGGGCAGGCCGTGGGCGAGGCGGGTCAGGCGCACGCCCGATGCCGCCAGCCGTTCGGCGAGGTAATGGGCCGTCGCCTCCCCCTCCACGTCGGGATCGGTCGCCAGGACGACCTCGGTGACCTCCCCGTCCCGGAGCCGGGCCTCCAGCTCGGCCACCCGGATCTGGTCCGGTCCCACCCCCTCGATCGGTGAGAGGGCGCCTCCCAGGACGTGGTAGAGGCCGTGGAAGCCCCCGCTGCGCTCCACCGCGATGACGTCGAGCGGATCCTCGACCACGCAGATGGCCGAGGCGTCGCGGCTTGCGTTCCGGCAGATGGCGCAGAGTTCGTCGTCGGCGATGAAGTAGCAGCGGGAGCAGGGGCGCACCGCGGCCTTCAGCTCCGCCAGGGCGCTGGCGAGCCGCGCGACCTGGCCGGGATCGCTGCGCAGGCAGAAGAAGGTGAGCCGCTGGGCCGTCTTGGGCCCGATCCCGGGCAGGCGGGCGAATTCGGCCGCCAGGCGCTCGACGGGCTCCGGGATCAGCGGCACGGGGAGCACCCCACGCTGGCGCCGCCACCGCGCGATGCTCGGAGGCGCGCGGGGAGCGTCGAGCCGGTCACCGCCACGGGCTGCCAGGCCACCGGGGTCAGGTCAGAGCAGGCCGGGCGGGAGATTCAGGCCGGCGGTGAGCTGGCCCATCTGCCGGGTCGCCAGCTCGCGCGACTGGTCGAGCGCGGAGTTGACGGCGGCGAGCACCAGGTCGCTGAGCAGCTCCGGCCCCTCCTCCAGCACCTCGGCCTGGATCGCGACACTCTGGATCTCCTGATGGCCGTTGGCGACCACCGTCACCGCCCCGCCGCCGGCGGTCCCGGTCACGGTCATACCGCCCAGCTCCTCCTGCATCCGCGCCATCCGGGCCTGCATCTGCTGGATCTGCTTGAGCATGTTGGGGTTGTTCACGCGGCTCCCCCGGTTGATGGACATCGGCCGCAGTCTACGACGGGTGACGCGGCGGAGGGTCAGCCCTCGTCAACCGCGTCATGGGCGTGATCGACCAGGCGCGTCGAGGTGATGCGGCTGCCGGGGAACGTCGCCACCACGGCGTCGGTGACGTTCGCGCCCGGGTCCCCCCCGGCCGCCTGGGTGGCGGCGGGCTCGCCGCAGAACTTAAGGTCGAGCTCGCGGGGACCGCCGGCGACCTCGGCGACGGCGCTGACCAGGGTCGGCCGCTTCTCCTTGAGACCCAGTTGCTTGAAGTGCCAGTTGTATTCCGCCCCGATCACCAGACGGTCTGCGCTCGCGTCCAGCGGGCGGCAGCTGCGCAGGATGCCGGCGAAGGGCTTGTCGCGCCGGTTCACGGCATCGATGAGTGCCGGCCAGGCCCTTTGCCAGGCTTCCAGCGAAACCAGCTCCTCCGCGCGCGCATCCGTGCTTGCCGGGCCGGCCACCGGCACCGGGGCGGCCGGCGGTTCGGTCGCGGGGACGGGCGCCTCGGGTGTCGATCGGGCGGTGGGGGCCGTCTGCGCCGGAGCCGGCACGGGGGCGGGCGCGGGGCGCGAGGCGATCTCAGCGGGAGCCGGGCGTGGATGGACGGCCCTCGGGGTGGTCGGCACGGTGGCGCCGGCCGGTGGAGCCTCGCTGCGGCGCGCCACGGGACGGGCGGAGCCGGCACCGGCGGACGCGCCGCCTGCCGGCCCGGTGCGGCCCTCCAGCTCGCTCAGCCGGGCCTCGAGCCGGTCGAGGCGCTCCTCGCCGCCGCCCGCCGAGGCGCCCCGGCAGAGCCTCAGCAGGCACGCCTCGACCTGGAGGCGCGCGTCGACCGGCTGGCGCAGCTCGAGCTCGGCGGCGCCCATCTCCTCCAGCACCCGCAGCCAGAAGCCGTCCGGCTCCTGCGCGGCCAGCCGGCGGCAGAGCTCCTCCTCGTCGGCCTCGAGCCGCACCCCCTCGGCGAAACCCACCGCCACCAGCTCCGCGGCCCGGGCCAGCCGCGAGCACTCGCGGAGGAGCTGGCGCGGGTCGGCGCCGGCGTCGAAGGCGGCGCCGGCGGCGCGGAGCGCGGCAGCCGCATCCCGCACCGCCAGCCCGTCCAGCAGAGCCCGGATGACGTCGGGGTGAGCCAGGCCGAGGGCCCGGCGGCAGGTCTCCAGGGTCACCGGGCGATCGCCGGTGGCGAAGCACTGGTCGAGCAGCGAGAGCCCGTCGCGCACGCTGCCCTGGGCGGCGCGGGCAATCAGACGGGCGGCGGCGGGATCGAGCTCGACCCCCTCCCGCGCCGCGATCGAGCGCAGGTGGTCGTCGATCCGGGCGCTCGACACCCGGCCGAAGTCGAAGCGCTGAACCCGGGAGCGGACCGTGTCCGGGACCTTGTGGGGCTCGGTGGTGCAGAGGATGAAGAGGACGTGGGCGGGCGGCTCCTCGAGGGTCTTGAGGAACGCGTTCCACGCCTCCGTGGTCAGCATGTGGGCCTCGTCGATGATGTAGACCTTCGACCGCAGCCGGGCGGGGAGGTAGCGGACCCGCTCGCGCAGCTCGCGCATCTCGTCGATGCCGCGGTTGCTCGCCGCATCGATCTCGAGGACGTCCACCGCCGACCCGTCCACGATCTCGACGCAGGCCTGGCAGCGATTGCAGGGCTCGCCGTCGACCGGCTCCAGGCAGTTCACCGCCCGGGCCAGGATCCGGGCGGTCGAGGTCTTCCCGGTCCCCCGGATGCCGGCGAAGAGGTAGGCGTGGGCGAGCTTCCCAGCGCGCAGCTCGTTGCTCAGGGTGCGGACGATGTCGTCCTGGCCGATGAGGTCGGCAAGCACCGCCGACCGGTACTTGCGGTAGAGAGCGGTCACGTCCGCCGACGATAGCCGACCCGCCCACCCGGACGGGCGCGTCCCCGAACCTGATCGCGAGCCCCGGGGGTCTCTCCTCTCTAGACTCAATCCATGCTCGCCGCCACGGCCGCCCAGACCCAGACCACCGTGCTCAGCATCGTGGTCTCCCTCGCGGTGCTCGCCTTCCTCATGTACCGGCAGCTCCAGGTCCGGCCGGTGCGGGCGAGCTTCGCCCTCCCGGTGGTGCTGATCATCGTGGGGGCCGCCTCCCTCTCCGGCGGGGGACCCAACGGGCTCGGCTCCGCCGGGCGGGTGGCGATCCTGGTCGCTCTGCTGGCGGGCGACGCGGCCGGCCTGGGTGCGGTGCGCGCCCTCACCGTGCGGCTCTGGCGGAGCGGCGACGTCGTGCTCCGCCAGGGGACCTGGGTGACCATGGTGCTCTGGATCGTCGGCGTCGGGATCCACGCGCTGGTGGGGGCGCTGGCCGACATCAGCGACAGCACCCTCCTGCTCTACATGGGGATCACCCTCGGCGCGCAGCAGCTGGTCGTGCAGGCACGGGCGCGCCAGCCCGGAAGGCTGCCCCAGCGGAGCGCGGCGGGAGCCGGCTGGCAGTCCTGAGCGGCCCCGGCCCCGGCGAGGACCACGGGTGACGCCCTCCAGGGACGGCCTCTCGGCCTCCCCGGAGGTGGGGGTAGTCGCGCACCCCACGTCGTTGGCACGGCACCGGCGCTCACCCGGTCCCCCGGCTCAGGCCAGGTTGACTGCGGCACCCCCGGGGGACCGCTTAGCGCTGCTTCCTTCCGGACCTGACGCGGTTCACGGGCCCGGGCTGCGCAGGACCCAACCATCAACACCGGAGAGGTCGGAGCGGACCCGGCGACGCGCCCCCTCGGTGGGGAATTCGACCCCGCTATAGCGGATTGCGGGTACAGGGCACCGCTGGCTCCCCATCTAGCGCGACCGTGACCCATTGTACCGGGCCGCGGACCCGGGCGCCGCCCCGAGCGACGCACCCGGCGCCGCCCGAGCGTTGGTCAGGCGTGGGTCAGGCGGGCGGCGGCGGCCAGGTTGAAGGCGGGGAGATGGGGGAAGGCGCCCGGCGCCACCCTCGGCCGCCCGGCGCGAGGCCCAGGCCGCGGGCTCAGCGGAGCGCCGTGGCCGCCTGGTTGGCCGCGTAGAGGAGCGGCCCGGCGACCACGGTCGCCACCACCCCGAAGACGGCGCACGCCACCCCGACCAGCGCGGTGAGCCGGGGCGTCTCGGAGATCACGGCGGGCTGCTCGTCATCCTCGACGAGGATGGTCGCCATCCACCGGACCGCCGGGATCGCGTAGATCACCGAGGCGACGACACTCGCCGCCGCCACCCACGCGTAGCCGGCGGCCACCGCCGACTCCGCGATGAGGATGCGGGCGATGAACCCGCCCAGGGGGGGCAGGCCGGCCAGCCCGGCCAGGCCCAGGCAGAGCAGGACCGCGGTGGTGGGCGAGCGCCGCAGCAGCCCGCGCACGTCGGCGACCGCGGTGCCGATGCCGTCGATCTCGAGCCGGGCCACGGCGAGGAAGCTGGCCTGGACCGAGAGGACGAAGATGACCAGCCCGAAGAGCAGGGCGGTCACGCCACCGGCGGGCCTGTAGTCGCCACCGATGCCGCCGGCGATCACGGCGACGAGCAGGAGGCCGCCCTGAAGGCAGGCACCGAGCCCGATCAGGCGGCGGAGACCGCCCGCCGCCAGGCTGAGCAGCGCCGGGTAGAGGCAGGCCGCCGCTCCCAGGACGGCCGCCAGGACCACCCAGGGGCGCAGGCTGGTGCTGAATCCGCTGACCAGGACCCGGACCAGGGCGATCCCGCCCGCCGCGGCGGCGAGGCTGACCACCGTCCCGGCGACCGCGCCGCTGCTGACCGAGGCGACCTGGAGCACCCAGCGGTGAAGGGGCGGCGCCCCGACCAGGTAGGCGAGACCGAGCACGGTGAGGGCCAGCCCGAGGCCCTCCAGCGGCCCGGCATGGGCGAGCAGGCCGGCCGTGGCGGCGAGGTTGGTGCTCCCGGTCGCGCCATACACGATGGCCAGCCCGTAGAGCAGGAGCGCGAGCGCCACGCCACCGCCCGCCAGCGCGCGGAGAGCGACCTCGCCGGGCGCCTCGGCGGTCTTCTCGAGCGCCACCAGCCCGACCAGGCTGATCACCAGGAGACCGAGCCCCACCACCAGCATCCCCATCTCCCACTGGATGGCGACCACGGTCCCGCCCGCGGTGGCGCTGAGCACCAGGGCGTGGAAGGCGGGGAGGCGCGGGCCGAGACGGGTGGCGGCGGCGCCGCTGGTCAGGACCGCGACCAGGCCGGTCGCGCAGAGGAGTACGACACCGAACACCCCTATCCGGTCGGCGACCACCGCCCCGGAATAGGCGGCCAGGCCGAGGCCGCGGGTGTGCTCGAGCCCGTCCAGGGTGATGACGCCGGCGATGCCGGCCCCGACCAGAGCGATGGAGCTGAGCCACCGGTGGAACGAGGCCGGCAGTCCGGGGCGCAGCCGGCCGATCAGGGCGGTCACCGCGGCGAGCGCGAGCAGCAGCAACGTCGGCAGCATGGTCGTGAACACCGCGGCTCCGTTGGGGTTGGGCATCAGCTCGTCCCCGGGAAGAGGATGTAGGCGGCGCCGTTCTCGAAGAGCCCGGCGAAGTGGCCGGGAACGACCCCGATGATCACCATCACGGCGAGCAGGACGCCGAAGAAGGTCACCTCGAGAGGCCCGACGTCGCGCACCCGGACGAAGACGTCACGGGAGGCGCCGAGGAAGATCCGCTGGGCGGCCCAGAGCAGGACGCCGCCGGTCAGGAGCGTCCCCGCGAGCACCACGGTGGTCGCCCAGCGGTGGACCGGGAAGGAGCCGGTGAAGATCAGGAACTCGCCGCTGAAGCCGGCGAGCAGGGGCACCCCGGCCGCGGTGAGGGCGGCCGCGAGCCAGAACGCCGCGAGGTACGGCACCTGCCAGGCGAGACCGCCGAGCTGTGAGATGCGCACCCGGCGGGTGCGCTCCTGGATGGCGGACGTGAGCAGCATCAGGGTGGCCACCACCAGGCCGCGGGCGATCAGCAGGAACATGATCCCGGTCACCGACACGGTGGTGTGGCCGGCGACGCCGAGCAGCACCACCCCCATCATCACGGTCCCCACGTGCCCGATGAGCCGGCGCAGGTCGTCGGCGCGCAGCGCGGCCAGCCCTCCCCACACCACCGTCACCACGGCCAGACCCGCGAAGAGGAGCGAGTAGCTCGACCCGACCGTGGGGAAGAAGCCGAAGGCGACGTGGATGAGGCCGTACGCGCCCAGGCTGGGGAGGACCGCGGCGAAGACCACCGACAGCACACCGGTGCTGTCCTCCTCGAGATCGAGCAGGGCCCCGTGCAGTGGCACCACGGCCATGACCAGCAGGGAGGCCCCGGTGATCAGCCAGAAGGCGACCTGCTCGCCCGTGCCATGGAGGGTGACCGGCACCGATCCCATGTCAAAGGAGTGCGCGCCACTCTGGAAGGCGATCAGGGCGGCGGCGAGCGTGAGCAGGGCGGTGGACACCAGGGTGAGCGCGGCGTAACGCTCCGCGGCCCGGACCCGATGGCCGTGCCCGAAGGCCCGGATCAGCAGGAACACCGGAACCACCGGGAGGGCCCAGAAGATGAGGTAGAGGACCCAGTCGTACGAGACCAGGACCCCGAGGGCCGCGGTCTCCAGGGTGAGCAGGGAGACGGTCAGCAGCTTGACGTGACGGTTGTTGCGCCACGCCGCCAGCGCGGTGCAGAAGAAGACGACCGTCACCATGGTCACGAGCGCCAGCCCGAGGCCGTCGGCGTCGAGGTGATAGCTCGAGGCGATCGGGAACGAGGTCAGCCAGTTGTGCTGCTCCACCAGGTCGCCACCGGGGCGGCCCCCGGTGCCCACGGAGACGTCGGCGATCTGGCTCTCCAGGGCCCAGACCGCGAAGAAGAGCGCGGCCGAGGCACCCGAGGTGCCCAGCGACTTGATCCGAGCCCGCTGCTCACGGGTCTGCTCGGGAAGGAAGATCACGATCAGGGCGAAGACGAGGGCGCTCCACACCAGGGCCGTGAAGACGAGGGTCGGGAAGCTCACGCCGCTCGTGGTGGTCGTGGTCTGGGCCAGGAGGCTCATGTGGTGTGCACCGGGAGCTGTCCACCGGCCGCCAGGACGCTGGCGCCGACCAGGAGCAGCACCAGGACCAGGGCCACCCCGAGCCCGATCCGCAGTCTCCGCACCCGCACCCGGCTCAGCGACCAGGCGACGATCTCCACGCCCTCACCCGGGGCGTCGTAGAGGGGCTCGACCAGCCCGTGGTCGAGCGCCACCACCTCACCGGCCAGGGTGTCGCCGGCCCGCGCCGCGAGGCGGATCGCCCAGCCCACCGCCGCCGGTGCGGCCGCGGCGGCGGCCGGGATGCGGAGCCGGCTCCAGAGGCGTGCGCCTCCCAGCCGCGCCAAGGCGAGCCCACCCCCGCCTCCGACCAGGAGAACCGCCACCGCGACCCCGAGGGCCGCCCAACTGAGGGGAAGAGCCTGGTGGCCGGTCCCGAAGTAAATCCAGCGGCTGAAGGTGAGCGCCGGCACCCGCCCCTTGCCCTGCCCGATGCCGCTGATGCCGGGAAGCCCGATGAGCACGGCCGCCACGGTGCCCGCGGCCGACCACGCCTGTATCCCCCGAAGCCGCGGCTCGGCCTCGGTGAGCCGCTCCGCCATGAAGCCGCGCCGGGCCACCGGCGATCCGGCGCAGACGGCGGCGACCAGGCGAACCGCGTAGAGGGCGGTGAGCACGATGGCGGTGATCGCCAGCAGGGCGACCAGGACCTGGACCCAGCCGGCCATGTGCCCGCCGTTCGGGAAGCGGTTGAGGAAGATGGTCGAGACGAGGTCGTAGCCGACCAGGTCGAGGCCACCGGCGGCCAGCGCCCAGAGGCCGAGGCTCAGGCTGGTGCGGCGCATCCGGCGCCAGGCTCCACTCATGGAGGCGATCTCCCGGGTGCGGTAGGCGCGGGCGAGGCTGCCGGCCGTGACCAGCATCAGCAGGCTGAGCGGGGCGCTGACGAAGGCGATGAGCAGACCGTCGCTGTAGCCGCCGGCGCCGAGGGCGGTCATCGCCAGGGCCATCTGCGCGGACGCGGAGAGCAGCGCCAGCCGGTAGATGTCCCGGGCGCCCAGGCAAGCGGCGCTCAGGCAGACGGCGGTGACCGCACCGACCACCGCGAGGACGCTCAGGGCGTGGGCGGTGACCATCAGCAGGTCGTACACCCGCGCGAGCAGCACCACCCCGCCGAGCAGGGAGATGGAGATGGCGCCGAGCACCGGCAGCGGAGCCTCACGGAGCCCGAGCAGCCAGCCGGTGAACGGGAGTTGGGCCGCCCGCACCAGCGCGGCAACCAGCAGGAGCCCGCTGAAGATCACCAGGCTGCGGTAGCCGAGGCCGGGAACCGACCAGTGAGCGGCGGTCTGCCAGGCGGGGTCGAGGACCCGGAAGTCGGTGATGTCGAAGGCGCCGGAGGGCGGCTGCGTCTCGAGGCCGATGAAGACACCGAGCTTGTCGACCACGAAGGCCATCGCCAGCAGCAGGATGACGTCGGCGCCGGCGAGCACGGCGAAGGCTCGGCGGGCGGCCGTCCCGGTGCCGGGCCGGTGCCACCAGTGAAGGGCCAGCACCAGGATCGTCGCGGTCACGACCCCGAGCGCCAGCCAGAGCTGGAAGAGTCCCGGGCTCGCCACCACCGCGATCATCGCGGCGGCGAGGAGCGACGAGGCCCAGAAGAAGCGGCGGTAGGCGGCCTCACGCTCCAGCATCGCGGTGCCGAGCCCCTGGACGGCGAGGACCAGGAAGGGGATGAGGACCATCAGGCTCGCGCTCAGGTTGTCGACCCGCACGCCGACCGCGACCTGGAAGGTCGACGGGAAGGTGGCGGTCTCGCTCGGATCCACGGCCAGCGAGAGAAAGTTGAGGGTCGAGAACGCGGGGGTGACGCTGGTGGTCTCGTGGGCCAGGCGGTAGCCGAGCACGATCAGGGCCATGACCAGGGTCGCGCCCATGAAGCCCATGCACACCTGGGCCGCCCGGCGCGGGGTCTCGGCCACGAAGGAGAACGCGCAGCCCCCCAGCGGGAGCAGCAGGATGGCCCAGGCGTAGGTGTACATCAGCGGGGATCCGCCTCGACGTCGAGGTACTCGTCGGTGTCCAGGCTCTCCCGCCGGCGCTGGAGGAGGGCCACCAGGGCGGCTCCGACGAGGATCACGGCGGCGCACACCACCACGGCGGCGAGGGCGACCACCTCGCCCTGGGGAGGCCCGAGGCTGCCACCCCGGACGGCGGTGAAGCCGGCGAACGCGATCACCGAGGCGAGCAGCAGGATGGCGAGGCTGGTCAGCAACCCGAAGGCGTCGCGCCGGCTCACCAGGCCGAAGGCCCCGATCGCGAAGACGATGCCGCTCAGGATGGCAACCTGGCCTGGCCCGATGCTCATCCGCCACCCCCCGGGCTGGCGGCCTGACGCTTGGCGCGGGCGGCGGCGCGATCCTCGCGCCGGCGGCGCATCCTCGCCTCCCGCTCCTGATGGGCGCGGTGGCGCTCGACGTGCTCGGCCTCGTCGGGATCGGTCCGGCCGATGGCGAGCGCCACCAGGACGGCGGCCACGCCCACCACCACCAGCAGACCGGCGGTCACCGGCGCCTGATGGTTGAGGACGCTGCTCAGCGCAGTCTCGACCCCGCGCGGGTGCCAGCCGCTGCCGGCGGCGAGTGCGGTCCCATCGAGCACGACCAGCGCCAGCACCGCGAGGCCCGCCGCATACAGCCAGCGGCTGAGCGGCAGCGGGCTCGCCCGGGATCCCAGGGCTCCCCGCCGGTCCATCTCCACCACCGTCGCGACGGTGGCCAGGAGGATCACAACCTCGAGAAGGGCGAGCAGGTACTCATGACCGACGACCAGGAAGATGCCGATCGAGACGGCCACCGCGACGGCCGCCACCGCGGACTCCCGCGCGCCGCGCAGGCCGACGGCCGCAGCGCAGCTCAGCACGATCAGCACCGCGGCGATGTAGAAGCCGGCCGCGCTCACGGGCGACCGGCTCCAGGGGGCTCACGGAGGGGCGGAGAGGTGGGACGGCGGCTGGGCCGGGGCATCGCCGCGAGATTGTACCGGTGGGGACGGGCCCCCCCATTGATTCAGACCGAGTCGTCCTCCTCCAGGTCCCGCCGGGAGGGCGGTTGCCAGCGCTGCTCGGGTGGGACCACCCGCTCGAGGAAGAGCACCAGGCTGAGCCCGAGGAGGGCGATGATCACGCCGGCGATGGTCACCGCGTCGACATAGAGCGGGACCAGGGGGATCTTGATCGAGAGATCCCAGACGCTCGAGGGCCGTCCCGTCCCCGCCACCACGTTGCGCTCTCCGACCAGCCCGACCACGAACAGCGCCGCCCCCACCCCGATCACGTGGAAGAGGGCATTGCGGTGTCGCACCGCGATCCAGAAGCTGTAGGCGGACACGGTGCAGCCGGCCAGAACGGCCAGCGAGGCGAGGACGATCTGGTACCAGGCGGGAGCCATCAGACCGACGCCGCCTCCACCACCCCGCCGCCCAGAGCCTCGTCGCCCCGGTAGAGCACCACCGACTGGCCCGGGGAGACCTGTCCGACCGGCTCCGGGAAGCGAAGCTCGACTGAGCGACCGCCCGCGCCGATGACCTCGGCCGGGTGGGCCCGGCCGTGAGCCCGGAGCTGAGCCTCGACCCGGCCGCCGACCTCCGGGGGACGGCCACTCACCCAGCGGCAGTCGCCCGCGGTCAACCGGCTCCGCCCGAGCTCGCCGGCGGGGCCGACCACCACCCGGTTGGCGGCGGCGTCGAGCTCCAGGACGTAGAGGGGGACGGCGTCGGGTCGGTCGGGGGCTATCCCCAGCCGTCCCCGCTGCCCGACGGTGTAGAAGGGCAGGCCCCGGTGCTCGCCGAGCACGCGTCCCGCGCCATCGACGATCGGCCCCGGCTGGAACCGACCGGCAAGGCGCCGGCTCAGGTCACCGGCGAGATCGTCTCCGACGAAGCAGAGCTCCTGGGAGTCCGGCTTGGCGGCGGTGCCCAGTCCGAGGGCGGCCGCCTCGGCGCGCACGTCGGCCTTGCGGCCCACGTCGCCGAGAGGCAGGAGCGCGGCGCCGAGCTGGGCCTGGTCGAGGCGGTGGAGGGTGTAGGACTGGTCCTTGCCCACCTCGGAGGCACGGTGGAGCGTCCAGCTCTCCGCGCGCCGTCCGATCCGGGCGTAATGGCCGGTGGCGACGTGGGTGGCGCCGATGGCCCGGGCGCGCGCGAGGAGCACGCCGAACTTGACCCGCTGGTTGCAGCGCACGCAGGGGTTGGGCGTCCGGCCGGAAGCGTAGTCGTCCTCGAAGCCGGTGATGACCTCGGCAGCGAACTCGCTCTCGAGATTCCAGGTCAGGTGGCGGATGCCCAGCCGGTCGGCGACCCGCCGCGCGTCCTCGACCGCGTCGACGGAGCAGCACCCCCGGTCGCGGACCTGCTCGCGGTCACCGGCCCACATCGCCAGGGTCACCCCCCAGGTCGTCACGCCCCGGGCCACGCAGCGGGCCGCGGCCACGCTGCTGTCCACCCCGCCGGACATCGCCACCGCGACCACGGCTCCCCGGGGCAGCAGGTCGAAGGGGTCGGCGGGCACGATCGGGGCGGGGGCCTCGAGGGTGGCGACGGTCATCCCCGAAGCGTACGCGAGTTTGGTGCGGGGTCTCCGGCCGCCCCACGCCCACGGTGAATTGCGATCGAGGGCCACCTGGGATTTGCCGGCAACTCCCGCGGCCACCCCCGCCCGTGGCCGAGAGCACCCGCCGGCCGCCGGCGCCGGACCGAGCCCGGGCTCAGCCGCCGATGGAGACTCAGCCGCCGGCGACGGCCGGGACGATGGAGATGTCGTCGCCCGCCGCGACCGGGGTGTCGAGCCCGCCGCCGAATCGGATGTCGGCGTCGTTGACGTAGATGTTGATGAACTGGCGGAGCTTGCCTCCGTCGTCGTAGAGGCGGTCCCGGAAGCCGGGGAACCGGACCTCGAGATCGGCCAGGGCGGCGGCGACGGTGCCGCCCTCGACCTCGACCTGGGAGCTGCCCGCGGTGAGCCGGCGCAGCGGACCGGGGACCCGAACGTTCACTGGCATGGGCTGGAGTATAGGGACGGGGCCCGGACGCGGGACCGCCGCCGGCACGCCGCGGCTCGGCTCGGCTCAGCCGCTCCGCGCCCGCAGCGAGAACATGAGGGGGATCGGATCCCCGGGTATCCTCCACCACCGGCCGTGGCGGGTCATGAAGGGAAAGCGCCGCCAGACGTCCACCGCGAACTCGTGGAGGAACTCGATCTCGAGGCCCGCGTCGCGGGCCGCCTGCACGATCTCGCCGAGCGGGTGCATCCACTGATAGCTGACCGGGTCGGGGAGCTCGGCCTCGGGATCCGCGTAGGTGCCGGCCCACTCCGAGCGCTGCGCCTGCCGCCGGAAGTAGTGCTGCCCCGGGTGCACGCGCAGGCCGGTGACCGACGGGTCATCGTTGTCGAATACCGCGGCCAGCGGATGGCCGTCCAGAACGTAGAGAAAGCCGCCCGGCTTGAGGTGGCGGGCGGCGGCGGCGACCCAGGCGGGCAGGTCCGGTGCCCAGCAGAGCGCGCCATGGGAGGCGAGGACCACGTCGTAGCGCCGAGGGAGGTGGAGCGCGGTGACCTCGGACTCGACGAACTCGGCGTCCACCCTCAGCCGCGCCGCCAGCGCGCGACCGGCCCGGAGCGCGGCCGGTGAGAAGTCGACACCGGTCACCCGAGCCCCCAGCAGCGCCCACGAGAGCGAGTCGGTGCCGATGTGGCACTGGAGGTGCAGCAGGTCCTTGCCGGCGACGTCCCCGACCTCGGCGAGGGTGATCGGATCGAGGCGCGGACGCCGCGACCGGACCAGGCCCTCGACGTCGTAGAAGGCGGAGGCGACGTGATTGTCGACCCGCGCCTCCCAGTTCCTCAGGTTGGCCGCGAGCTGGGATGCCTCGCGGGGCCGCCTGTGCTCACCCACTCTCTCTCCCTCCGGGCCGTTGGGCTGGAACCGTCCCGAGCCCCGGCGACCCGCCCCCCCGGGCCGCCATTCCCGCCCCGGGCCGCCATTCCCGCCGCGGGGCGCCATCCTCGCCGCGGGCGTGTCGTCGCTGTGGGGCGCCGTCCCCGCCGGGCTCCTCCCCGCTCCGAGACGTCGTCCCCGCCGCGGGCTCAGGGTGCGGGCGGCAGGTCCACGACCAGCGGGCTCCGCTCCGCCCGCGCGGGGGCGCCCGCCACCAGGTCGTCGTAGCAGAGCTGGGACCACGACTCCATGCTGAGGTAGTAGCGGCGCATCGCCTCCAGGGTCATGATCTCGCCCTCGAGCTTGTGGGTCTCCCGCACCGCGACCGGGCCCGCCTCGGGCTCCACCAGGAAGACCAGGCCGAGGTGGACGCGCCCCACCGGTGTCGAGTCCTCGTTGAGCAGGGCGACCAGCCGTGCCGTCGCCGGCGACGCGCAGACGATCTCCTCCTGCCACTCGCGCATCAGGCCACCCACCACCGGGTCGAAGCGCTCGCCGTCCCCCGGGTTCACGTGCCCGCCCACCCCCAGTGAGTAGAGGTTGTGGAGCCGCCGCTCGCTGGAGTGGCGGAGCCGCCGGGTGATCAGGTAGGTGTCGTCGTCGGGACAGTGGACGATGCAGTAGGGGATCACCTGCTGCTGGGTGGGGTCGTCCTCCACCAGATGCCGCGGCCGGTACTCGCTGCAGGCCCGGATGGTCCGGAGCACCCGCTCGAGCCCGCGGGTGACCAGGCCGTGCCAGACGTTGCCCGGGAAGATCGTCGTCCGGGGGATGCAGAGGACGTCCTCGTCCACGTGCGCGCGCGCAACTCCGAGCGTGGCGGCAGGCGACGAAACGCTCATGCCCTCCTCCGTGTCGTGGGCCCCAGGTGCTCGCAACGGTACACCGTCGGGGGGCTCGGGCACAGCGTCAGGACTCGGCCCGGACCGGGTTGCGGAGGACCCCGATCCCCTCGATCTCCACCTCCACGACGTCACCGTCGCGCAGCGGTCCCACCCCCGCCGGGGTCCCGGTGAAGATCGCGTCACCCGGCTCCAGGGTCATGCAGGCGCTGATGTGGGCGAGCAGCGCCCCGACCCCGACCACCATCTCGCGGCTGCTGGCGCGCTGGCGGACCTCGCCGTTGACCCGGGTGACGATGAGGACGTCCGACGGGTCGAGGGCGACCACGCGGGGCCCCAGGGCGCAGAAGGTGTCGAACCCCTTGGCCCGGGTCCACTGCTCCTCGGCGGCCTGGATCTCCCGGGCGGTCACATCGTTGCCGCAGGTGTAGCCCCGGACCCCCTCCAGGGCGGCCGCGGGGGTGGCGTGGCGGAGGCGGGTGCCGACGATGGCGACCAATTCACCCTCGTAGTCGATCCGGGAGAGACCGGCCGGCAGCCGCGGGAGCACGATGGCGTCGCCATCCCCGATCACCGATGACGGGGGCTTGAGGAAGAGGAGCGGGTCGCGCGCGAGGGCGTGGCCCAGCTCGTCGGCGTGCTCGCGGTAGTTCCGACCGACGCAGACGATCTTGCCGGGACGCTCCCCGACGCCCATTCCCCAGGCGACCTCCGTGCTCTGGCGCGTCTCCGGATTGTTCCATCCGCGAGGGTTCCGGCGGAGCCGCGGCGGCCGCGATAGAATCCGCGCCGTCTTGATCCCCCGGGGTGCCCGAGCCTGGCGACTGGCGGCGATCGCCGCCCTGGCCGGCGCGACGCTCGGGTGCGGCTCGCCGTCCGGCCCCACCCCCACCGTCTCCGCGGCGCCCACCAACCCGGTGTCCCCCATTTCATCCGAACCCCCATCGGCGCCGGCGATGCCCACCGTCTCCCCGGAGTCGACCCCGACCGCATCGCCCGCCCCGGCCTCGACCGGCCTCGACCCGACCCAGCCCGATCAGGTGGCGCTGGCGCTGTACGCGGGCGGGGGCACGCCGGCGACGGGACGCCTCGACTGCCTGACCACCACCGCCTCGTGCCCGCTGACCACCCGGCTGACCGAGCGTCTCCCGGCGTTCCCCGATGCGAGCCAGGCCCACAACGCGGGAGGCGGCGGCTCGGATCCGTTCTGCCGCGGCTGCCAGGTGCCCTTTGCGAACCTCACGGTCAGCGGCTCGACCGCGGACCCGACCGGCGCCATCGTCTATGTTGTGCTGACAGACGGAGGCACGACGATCCCCCTGGCCGTCATCGAGGTCCAGGAGGAGGGCGGAGGCTACCTGGTGGACGATGTCGACTGCGTGAGCGGTGGGGAGCCCGATCTCTCCACCTCGCTCTACGCGATCACCGACACCGATGACACCGGCTGCCCCACCGCGGACGCCGGGTAGCCGGGTCCGGCGGGAGCGGAGCGGGGGGTCATGCCCGAGCTGCCCGAGGTCCAGGCGCTCGCCGAGAACCTCGACCGCCGCCTCCGGGGGCGGTGCATCACCTCGCTGACGGTCGCGTCCATCGCCGCCCTCAAGACCTACGACCCACCGGTCACGGCGCTCGCCGGTCGCGCGGTCGCCGGGGTGGGCCGCCATGGCAAGTTCCTCGACCTCGAGGCGGCCGCCCCCGGTGGCACCGGGCCCTCCCTCCACCTGGTCGCCCACCTCAGCCGGGGAGGTTGGGTCCGCTGGCGGGAGAACGCCTCCGACACCCGCCTGGCCCAGCGCGGGCCGCTGGCGGCCCGGCTCCGCTTCGACGACGGGACCGGCCTCGACCTCACCGAGCAGGGAACCGAGAAGCGGCTGGCCATCTACGTGGTCCGCGATCCGGTCGACGTGCCCGGCGTGAGCCGGCTGGGGGTGGACGCCCTTGACCCGGGATTGGACCGTGGGCGGCTCGGGGACCTGCTGCGAGGTCGCCCGGGGACGCTCAAGAACGCGCTCGCCGACCAGGGTGTCATCGCCGGGGTGGGCAACGCCTACTCCGACGAGATCCTGCATGCCGCCCGCCTCTCCCCCTTCGCCCGGGCCGACCGGCTCGACGACGAGTCGCTGGCCCGGCTGCTGACCGCGCTCCGCGAGACGCTCGGCGCGGCCCTGGAACAGGCGCGCGCCCTGGACATCGGCGGTCTCAAGGAGGGCAAGCGCGCCGGCATGCGGGTCCACGGCCGCACCGGGGAGCCCTGCCCCGTCTGCGGCGACACGGTGCGCGAGGTGTCGCTGGCGTCGCGCTCCTTCCAGTACTGCCCGGGGTGCCAGACCGGGGGCCGGATCTACGCCGACCGGCGGATGTCCCGCCTGCTCCGCTGACCGGGTCCGGGGCCTTTCCGGGTGCGGCGCTCCGCCGGGCGCCCGGTGCTACCTTGACTCGATGAGCCTCCTCCATCCCGCGGTGCGGGCGTGGTTCGACGCGCGGTTCCCGGAGGGCCCCACCCCGGCACAGGCGGAGGGCTGGCCGCACATCGCGGCCCGCGAGTCGACCCTGATCGCCGCCCCCACCGGCTCGGGGAAGACGCTGGCCGGCTTCCTCACCGCGATCGACGAGCTGTACGTCGCCGCCGCGGCTGGGGAGGCCGTCGAGGGGGCCACCCAGGTGGTCTACGTCTCCCCGCTCAAGGCGCTGGCCGTCGACGTCCACCAGAACCTCGAGGTGCCGCTCCGGGAGATCGCCGGGGTCGCGGCGTCGCTGGGGATGGCGGCGCCGGCGCTGCGGGTCGAGGTCCGCACCGGTGACACCCCGCCCTCAGCGCGGGCGGCGATGGCGCGGCGCCCGCCCAACTTCCTGGTCACCACCCCGGAGTCCCTCTACCTGCTGGTGACCGCTGCGGGCAGCCGCGCCACCCTCGGCGGGGTGCGCACGGTCATCGTCGACGAGATCCACGCGGTGGCCCGCGACAAGCGCGGGTCCCACCTGGCGGTGACCCTGGAGCGGCTCGAAGCCCTCTGCGCCCAGCCGCCGGTGCGGGTCGGGCTATCGGCCACCCAGCGCCCCATCGAGACCATCGCCCGGCTGCTGGTGGGCGCCGGGCCGGACCGCGAGGACGCCCTGGGGCGGCCCCGCTGCGCCACTGTCGACACCGGCCACCAGCGGGCCCTCGACATCGCCATCGAGCTCCCCGAGGAGGAGCTCGGCGCGGTCGCCAGCCGGGAGCAGCTCGACGACATCGTCGGGCGCATCGCCACCCAGGTGGCGGCGCACCGCACCACGCTGGTCTTCGTCAACACCCGCCGGATGTCCGAGCGGATCGCCCACCTGCTGGCCGCGCGGCTCGGCGACGACGCGGTGATGGCTCACCACGGCAGCCTCTCCCGGGAGCGCCGCAGCCTGGTCGAATCGCGGCTGCGGGCCGGCGAGCTGCGCGCCCTGGTGGCCACCGCGTCGCTGGAGCTGGGCATCGACATCGGGCCCGTCGACATGGTCTGCCAGATCGCCTCGCCGCGCAGCCTGGCCACCTTAATGCAGCGGGTGGGCCGTTCCGGGCACCGGCGGGGTGCCATCCCCACGGGCCGCCTCTTCCCGATGACCCGCGACGACCTCGTGGAGTGCTGCGCGCTCCTCGCCGGGGTCCGCGCGGGCCGGCTGGACGCCATCGAGCCGCCGGTCGCGCCGCTCGACATCCTCGCCCAGCAACTGGTCGCCGAGTGCGCGGCGCGCTCGCCCGCGGGGGCGAGTCTGACGGCGCCTGCCGGCCGGCCTGAGCGACAGCAGGCCCAGCGCGCTGGAGGAGACGATGGCATCGCCGACCCCGGGGTGGCGGAGGACGACCTCTATCACCTGGTCCGGCGGGCGGCGCCCTTCGCCGGCCTGGCCCGGGCGGACTTCGACGAGGTGGTGGAGCTGGTCTCCTCCGGGGTCGCCACCGGGCGCGGCACCGCCGGCGCCTACCTCCACCGGGATCGGGTCCACCACCGGCTCCGCGCCCGGCGGGGCGCCCGGCTGGCCGCGCTCACCTCCGGGGGTGCGATCCCCGAGAGCGGCGACTACCGCGTGGTCGCCGAGCCCGACGACACGGTCGTTGGCAGCGTCAACGAGGACTGGGCGATCGAGTCGATGGCCGGCGACGTCTTCCTGCTCGGCAGCACCTCGTGGCGGATCACCCGGGTGACCGGTGGCACGGTGCGGGTGGTCGACGCGCAGGGGGTGCCGCCCTCGGTGCCCTTCTGGCTGGGGGAGGCTCCCGGGCGCTCGCGCGAGCTCTCCGAGGAGGTGTCGGACCTCCGCGCCGGGGTCGACGCGGCGCTCTCAGGAGGGGATCCGGAGGCCGCGGTGGCCGGGGTGGTCGCCCGCTGCGGGGTCACCGAGGAGGTGGCCGCGCAGGCGGTCGCGTACCTGGCCGCGGGCCGGGCCGCGCTCGGTCTGCTGCCCACCCGGGACCGGATCGTCCTGGAGCGCTGCTTCGACGAGTCGGGCGGCACCCAGATCGTGGTCCACGCGCCCTTCGGGGCACGGCTCAATCGCGGCCTCGGACTGGCGCTGCGCAAGCGCTTCTGCGCGACCTTCGACTTCGAGCTCCAGGCGGCAGCCAGCGACGACGCGGTGCTGCTCTCGCTCGGGCCCCAGCACAGCCTGCCGCTCGAGGACGTCCCCCGGTTCCTGGCCTCGGCGACGGTCGAGGAGGTGCTGCGCCGCGCGGTGATCTTCTCCCCGATGTTCCCGGTGCGCTGGCGCTGGACGCTCACCCGGTCGCTGACGGTGCTGCGCTTCCGGGGCGGCCGCCGCAACCCCGCCCCCCTGCAGCGGCTCCAGTCCGACGACGTCATGGCGGCGATCTTCCCGGCGCTGGTCGCCTGCCAGAACGAGAACCCCACCGGGCCGGTCGAGCCACCGGACCACCCGCTGGTGCGGCAGACCATGCACGACTGCCTTCACGAGGCGATGGATGTGGACTCCCTCCGCACCCTGGTGGCCGAGATCGAGGGCGGCGCGATCTCGGTCACCTGCCGGGACACCACCGAGCCGTCGGTGCTGGCCCACGAGATCCTCAACGGCCACCCGTACACGTTCCTGGACGACGCCCCGCTCGAGGAGCGGCGGAGCCGTGCGGTCCCGCTGCGGCGCGGGCTCTCCATCGACCCGCGCGACCTGGCCGCCCTCGACCCCGCCGCCATCGCCCGGGTCCGCGACGAGGCCGCCGCCGACCCGCGCGACCCAGAGGAGTTGCACGACCTGCTGCTGGCCCTGGTGGTGGCCCGGCCGCGCGCCGCCTGGCGGGGGTGGTTCGAGGCGCTGAGGGCGGCCGGCCGGGCCATCACCGTGAACGCGGCGGGCGCAGCCCTCTGGTGCGCGGTCGAGTCCCGGCGCCTGGTCGAGATCATGCTGCCCGCGGCGGCCTTCGACCCCGACCTGCAGCCACCGCCCGGCAGCGCCGACACCGACGACCCCGGGGTGGCCGCGGCGCTGGCGCTGCGCGGGCATCTGGAGCTCTGCGGCCCGGTGACGGCGGGCGAGCTCGCGACCGCCACCTCACTCCCCGAGGGCCTGGTCGCATCCGGGATGGCCCGGCTGGAGGCGGAGGGCTTCGCGGTGCGCGGCGGCTTCGACCCGACCCTGGAGGGCGAGCAGTGGTGCTCGCGGCGGCTGCTCATGCGCATCCACTCCCACACGCGGGAGCGTCTGCGCCGCGAGATCGCCCCGGTGAGCCCGCGCGACCTGATGCGATTCCTGCTGCGCTGGCAGGGGGTCTCCGCGGGTACGCAGCGGGAGGGCCGGGCCGGTGTCGCCGCCGCCATCGCCCAGCTCCAGGGCACCGAGGCTCCCGCCGGCGCCTGGGAGGCGGAGATCCTCCCCCGCCGCGTCGCCGGGTACCGCCCGGCGTGGCTCGACGACCTCTGCCTCTCGGGCAGCGTTGCCTGGGGGCGGCTCAAGGTGCGCGAGGCCGACCCGGAGGCGAGCCTGCGCAGCCGGCCCTTCCCCTCCCGGGCCACGCCGGTGACCCTGGTGGGGCGCGCCGATCTGCCCTGGCTGCTCCAGGCGGTCCGGGGCGGCGCCCGGCCGGCCGAGCCGGAGAGCGGCGCCACCCGCGAGGTCGTCGCGGTGCTGCGCGAGCACGGCGCCCTCTTCACCGGTGACGTCGTCGCCCTCTCGCGGCGCCTCCCCACCGAGGTGACCGCGGGGCTGTGGGACGCGGTCGGCCGGGGCCTGGTCACCGCCGATGGGTTCGCCGCAGTCCGGTCGCTGCTCGCCGGCCACCGCCACGCCATCCCCGGCCACGGTCGTGGCCTCCGGCGGGGCACCGCCGGCATCGCCGCCGGCGAGGGGCGGTGGTCGCTCCTGCCCGAGGCGGCGCCGGTGGCCGATCGCGACGCGCTGGCGGAGGCGGTGGCGGAGCAGCTCCTGGCGCGCTGGGGAGTCGTCTTCCACGATCTGCTCGCCCGCGAGAGCCTGGCCCTCCCCTGGCGCGAGGTGCTCTGGGCGCTGCGGCGGATGGAGGCGAGGGGCACGGCCCGCGGCGGCCGCTTCGTCAATGGCTTCGCGGGCGAGCAGTACGCCCTCCCCGAGGCGGTCGACGTGCTGCGCAGTGTCCGCCGCAGCTCACCGGAAGGTGAGGTGGTGCGGCTCTCCGCGGCCGACCCATTGAACCTGGCGGGGATCATCGTCCCCGGGCCGCGGGTCCCCGCGCTGCACACCCACACGGTCAGCTTCCGCGACGGGATCCCCGAGGTGGATGACGTCAGCGTTGTGGCCGCGACCGGCGACCGGGTCACCGCCGCGGTCTGAGGCGCCGCCGGCCCCGGCTACCCGGCCGAGAGCGCGGCCAGGTCCTCGAAGAAGGCGGGGTAGGAGATGGCCACCGACTCCGCGCCGGCGATGCGGGTCTCGCCCGGTGCCGCGCAGAGGCAGCCGGCCACCGCGAACGCCATCGCCAGCCGGTGGTCGCCGGCGGCGTCCACCGCGGCCGGGATCAGCCGGGTCGGCCCCTCGATGACCAGCCCGTCGGGGAGGGTCTCGCAGGCCGCGCCCATCCGCCTCAGCCCCTCGGCCAGGTGGGTGATCCGATCGGACTCCTTGGCCCGAAGCTCGGCGGCACCGCGGATCTCCGTCACCCCCTCCGCCTGGGTGGCGAGCACGGCGATCACCGGCAGCTCGTCGATGAGACGGGGGACCAGGGCCCCCCCGATGCTGGTCCCGTGCAGGGTTCCGCCGCGAACCTCCAGGTCGCCGACCGGCTCCACCCCACCGGCGGGCTCGCCCTCGGCGACGTCGACCGCCGCGCCCATGGCACGGAGCACCTCGATGACCCCGTCGCGCCCGGGGTTGAGGCCCACCCCGGGGCAGCGAACCCGCCAGCCCTGGCGCGCCGCGGCCAGGCAGAGGAAGAATGCGGCCGAGCTGATGTCGCCGGGGATGTGCAGGCCGAAGGGCTGGGCCGGGCCGGGGGTCACGGTGACCCGGCCGTCCGAGGTCATCACCTCGACGCCGCAGAGCCGGAGGAGACGCTCGGTGTGGTCGCGGGTCAGCGCCGGCTCCACGACCGTGGTCGGGCCGTCGGCGAAGAGGCCGGCGAGGAGCACCGCGGTCTTGACCTGGGCACTCGGCACCGGCGGCTCGAAGCTGATCGCCCGCAGGGGGCGCCGCCCCTCGATCGTCATCGGAGCGGTGCCCTCCGGTCCCAGCCGGACCGCCGCCCCCATCGCCTGGAGCGGGGCGGCGATGCGGCGCATCGGCCGCCGCATCAGGGAGGCGTCCCCCTCCAGCGAGGCGGTGATCGGATGCCCGGCGATGGCCCCGGCCAGCATCCGCATCGTGCTCCCCGAGTTGCCGCAGTCGAGGCGGTCGCTCGGCGCTCTGAGGGCGAGGTCCGGCCCGTTGCCCTCCACCATGGCGCGGCCGTCACCGTGGAGCCGGACGAACACACCGCAGCCCTCCAGGCACGACGCGGTGTGGGCGACGTCCTCGCCCGGGGCCAAACCGCCCAGGTAGGTGCGGCCACGGGCCAGTGCCCCGAGGATGAGGGCGCGGTGGCTGATGCTCTTGTCCCCGGGCACCCGCACCTCCCCGTCCAGCCGGAAGATCGGCGCCAGGTTGATGGGGGGCGTCATCGGAGAGTGGCCGGAGCGAGGATCGGCATGGTCACCCGGCGATGCCAACCCCGCGCAGCCCGCGGATGAAGCGCTCCGCGATCGCTCCCGGGTCGTCACCACCCTTGCCGATGGCGTCGAGGAGGGCCGAGGCGACCACCACCGCCTCGCAGTGGCCGGTGAGCGCCACCACGTGCTCAGGACG
>Ga0181535_10002424_pt1 | contig 22799 bp, 14 predicted proteins | sample PEATcosm2014_Bin_44_FD_119774 | JGI IMG/M metagenome (GOLD analysis project Ga0181535, IMG submission 119774) | Peatland microbial communities from MTU Mesocosm Facility, Houghton, MI, USA - PEATcosm2014_Bin17_30_metaG | ecosystem: Environmental > Terrestrial > Soil > Wetlands > Peat | place...
AGTCTGGATCGGAAGTTTGCTGGAAGGTGCCGCCCAGGCCCAAGGCGCGGTGGCCATCATCGACGTTTTCCGCGCCTTCACCACGGCGGCCGTGGCGCTGGCCAATGGAGCGTCACGGGTCATCATGGTCAGCAGCGCCGAGGAGGCGCTGGCGCTGCGGCAGCGTGGCATCGGCCAGGTCTGCATGGGCGAGGTACACGGCCTGGCGCCCGCCGGCTTCGACTTTGGCAACTCGCCGCTCGATGTGTCCGGTGTCAACTTCGCCGGCCGGACGATCATCCAGCGGACCAGCGCGGGCACTCAGGGCATCGTCGCGGCAGCTGGCCGGGCTGAGCGTCTCTACGCGGCCTCCCTGGTGACGGCGCGGGCGACTGTGCGGGCGCTGGCGTCATCGGAGCGCGTTTCCCTGGTCGCGATGGGCGAAGAGGGACTCGTGCGGACCGACGAGGACGAGCTCTGCGCGCTGCATCTGCGCCAGCTTCTGCTGGGCCGTCCGGGTGCCGCCCAGGCGCTGCGTCAGGTGATCCTCGCCGGCGGCGACGTGGCCGGGTTCCACGATACCGCGCGCGTCTATCTGCCCACCGGAGACGTCGGCATCGCGCTCGATATCAATCGCTACGACTTCGCGATCAGGGTCGCGCTGGAGGAGGGCAGGCCGGTCGGCCGCATCGAGCGCGCCTCATAGCACGCCGGCCACGCCGGCAAAGAGGCCCAGGCCCGCCGTCAAGGCCAGCACGATCGCCACCGCCACCGCGTATGCGCCGCGCGGGCGGACATCATCGGGCAGCGCACTGCGGGCCGTCCGGTAGAGGAACCAGAGCACGACCGGCAGCAGCAAGGCGTTCAGCACGCCGGCCGCCATCGCAAGGGCCATGAGGTTTATCCCGGAGGCGACGACCGTGGCTCCGACCGCCAGCACGACGGTGAAGGCGCCGTAGAACCCGGGCGCCTGCGCCGGGCTTTCGCCGAGCGAGCGGTGCAGCCCAAGCACTTCACCGAATGCCCAGGCGGCGGTCAGGCAAACCACAATAGCGGCGACCAGCGCGCCGCCGCTCAGGCCCAGCGCGAACAGCACGCGTCCGGCGGCCGGACCGACGGCGGCGGTGAAGGCATTGGCGATCTGGCCGACCCTGTCGAGCGGCTGGCCCGCCGCGGGGCCACGATGGAATGCCGCGGCCGCGGCCACCACCACCGCGGCGGTGACAATCTGGCACAAGATCGCGCCGAGCAGCGTTTCCAGCCGCATCGCGGCCAGGCCGGTGCGGGTCGACCCTTTGTCGATGCTGGCCGACTGCTGGTAGAAGATCGCCCAGGGCATCACGCAGGTGCCGAGATTGGCGGCCAGCAGATAGAGGTAGCCGCGGTCCCCGAGCGGCATTTGCAACAGCTGCGCCGCCATCTCGGCGCCTGAGGGATGCGCCAGCGCCGCCAGGGCGATGAAGGCCAGCTCACACAATCCCACCGCGATCGCCAACAGCTCCATCGAGCGGTAGCTGCCGGTCCAGACGATGCCCAGCAGGCCCGCCACGGCGACGGCGCTGGACTGCCACGCCGGCACGCCGAACATTTCTCCGACTCCGGCCAGCCCGCCCAGTTCGCTCACCAGTGCGCCGAGGCAGCTCACCGTCAGCGTGGCCAGCAACAGCAGCGCGGGCAGTCGGCCCGACCGGCGCAACACTAGTTGGGCCAGTCCCTGGTGCGTCGTCATGCCCAGCCTGCCCGCCAATTCCTGCGCCATGAACAGCGCCGGCGTCAGCACGAATTGCACCAGTACCAGGCGGTATCCCCATTCCGCGCCGCTCTGGGCCGCCGCGATGACGCTGCCGGCCTCGGTGTCGGCTAGCATCACGACCAGCCCCGGCCCGACCGTGAGCGCCAGCAGGCGCCAAGTGAGGCCAGGCGGGAAGCGAGCCGGCGCGCGCGGCCTCACGGCGCCGACCGAATGCCGCCCTTTTCGGCCTCCGCGGTCAGGCGGTTGTCGTCCTCCTGCAGCATGAGGCGCCGGCCGACCAGGAGGTCGGCGCTGCTCTTGATCGCCAGCGTATAGGCGAACGGCGTCGCGTAGCGCTCTGCGATCGACAAGCGCGCATCACCGGCCTTTGCCCGCTCGGCCATGGTCGGGGCAAACGGGACGAAGCTGCCTTGGTGTGTGCAGAACCCGTCGCTCTCGAACATGCTGGGGCGGAACAGGTTCCATCCCGTGTAGGTGCCGATCGGCGCCAGCTGATACACCGACCGGATGCCGGCGACGTCGATGCCGTCCTCATCGACCTGCGGCACCAGGATGCTGTAAGGCGCGGTGGTTTGTTTCGGCGGATCGATGGTGATTATGCCGGTAGCATCGCCCGGCTTGTAGTCACGGCCGAAGTCCAGCACGTGCAGTGGATTGGTCACCGCCAGATAGCGCACGGCGGGCCGCTCCACGCCGCCATAGGAGGTGGCGGGAATGCTAGGGAAGTGCACCTCGTCGGGCGCCACCAGCGTGCCGTCGATGATGTGCGGCACGGCGGAAGGCGGCGGCGGAGCGTCGTCGCGTACCCAGGAAATGAGGTCGGCCAGAAGGGCGCGCATCGTCCAGATGTAGGTCGCCGGGTTGGCCTGCAGCACGCATGTGCCGAACGGCGCGGGCGTGGGCAGTGGGAGTGGCGTCGGCGTGTGCTGGGTGCTGGCCAGCAGGTAGCTGCGCACCTCCGCCGGCTGGGGCAAGTCCTCCCGTCCCAGCGGGTCGGTCAGCTCCAGTGACTGCCGCCCCTCCCAGAATTGAAGCGCGGTGGCGACATCGAAGATGCGCGGGCAGGTTTTGTCCGCGGTGCAGCGGTCCAGGACGCCCTGCGCCCGGCCGGTGAGCGGGTCGGTCGTGCGGACGTAGGCGAAGGGGAAGCCGAAGCCTGGATAGAGGTGATCGACCTGCTGCCCCCAGCCCCGGCCGGGCTGGGCAAAGCGCACGTTCAGCGCCAGCAACCCGGCCCCGTTAAGCACCAGCGCGCCGTCGAAGGCGCGCTGACCCGCCTCGTCGCGGTTGAAACCCAACAACAGGAAGCTGCGGATCATCCGCCCACCCTGCCCGGAGCCGCTGACGATTGCTTTCACCTGCTTGCCATGCACCGCCGGGTTGGCGATGCCGGCGGTATCCCGGTCGGCGACCTTCAGGAACGCCGCGAGATCGCGGGCCACCGCGAAACCCAGCCCCATCACCAGCGGATCGCGCGCGCGGTAGAGCAGTTCGTAAAGCTTGCCGGGTTGGAATCCAGCCGGATAGCAGATCTTTGTCGAATCCTCGGTCGCCGTCCCCGATGAGCAGTCGGCGAAGGTGGAATCCCCGGCCGGGATGGCGACGCGTGATGCGTTCTCGCGTGCGCGAACGGTCAGGCCGGGCAGGAACCCGTCCATCAGGGGCAGCACGGTCGCCTTGTCTAGGCTAACGGTGGGGTAGGAAGCGTGGGTCATGCCGGTGAACCAGCCGCTGGACAGGTTCAGCGTGGTGGTCGGCGCCAGCGTGGTCAGTTCGCTGCGCACGATGCCGGTCAGCACCGAGCCGTCCGGGTTGTGGGCCACCGGCACGTGGAAGGTCATGCGCCCATCGCCGGTCAGAACGTCGGCCTGCCAGCCGAAATACACCACCGTGGTCCCGGACTTCTGCAGCCAGCGGTCGCCGGGATGCACGGAGGCGTTCATTTGCGCCTGCGGCCCGGGCACGTCGGCATTATACATAGGCACGGCCCGCTTGTTACCGCGGTTCACGACGTCGAACAGCAGCACGTGGTTCGACTTCGCCGGATCGGCGGGGCGGATGATCTCGATGTCGGTACCGTACTCCACCATCCCACGAGTGTTCTTCGGCGCCAGACCGATATCCTGGATGGTGGCATTGGCCGGCGCCTTGGGGTCCACTTCGCCATAGGCACGGCCGAGCACCCGCTCGAAGTCATGGCCACCGAAGGCCGGTTCGACGCTGGTGATCTCCAGACGGACGATGCGGGCATCCGCCGGCCACGCGACAGCCAGCGGCGCGACGGCAAGCAAAACAAGCAACCAAGGACGCATGGGAGATCCGGATCGGCTGGAAACGGTGCGAGGTTGCATCACTGCTCCTGTCTCAGCAAGCCGGCGCTCAGCGCGGCGATCCAGGCTTGGCCCAGGCTCAGTCCGCCATCGCCGGCGGGAGCCTGAAGGGGCAGCAATGCGCGCAATCCGGCGGCGCGCAGCCCGCTGGCGACGCCTTCGGCCAGCGTGCGGTTGACGAAGCAGCCGCCGCCCAGGGCCACCGTGTCCAGCCCCTCGTGTGCCGCCGCCGCGCTCACCCAGGCGACGATCCCGTCGACCAGGGTGCCATGGAACAGGCTGGCTCCTTCTTCGGGTGCGCAGGTGCGCAGTCGCTCCAGCACTGGCAGCAGATCGAGCACAAAACCATCCAGCTGCCAGCCGCCCGCCAGCGCGCGCGGCCGGGTGGTCAGGGCTTCAAGGCGCATCGCCGCCTCGCCCTCGTAGCTGCTGGCGCTGAGCACACCCAGTAGCGCGGCGGCGGCGTCGAACAGCCGGCCGCAGGAACTGGTGGCCGCCACCCGCCCGCTCGCCAGCAGTCCCGCCACCAGCCCCGCCCGGATCCCGAACCGGGCCACGATCTCTTCGTCGCGCCCCATCGCGTGCAACGCCGCGGCCGCCATCCGCCAGGGCTGGCGCGCGGCCTTGTCGCCGCCGGGAAGACAAAGCGGGCGCAGATGGCCGAGTCGCCTGAAATTTGCGCCGTCGAGACGAAGCAACTCGCCGCCCCAGGCGTCCCCGTCGCTGCCAAATCCGAACCCGTCCAGCACGACCGCCAACGCCGGCGTCGTCATCCCATGCTCGGCCAGCACCGCGGCGGCGTGGGCATGGTGGTGCTGCACCAGCACGACCGGCAGACCGATCCGCTCGACCAAGCGACGGGCGGGAAAATCAGGATGCAAATCATGCGCCACCAGCACCGGGGCAGTGTCGAGCAGGTGCAGCAGGTGGTGAGCCGCGTCGTCCAGAAATCGCAGCGTGGCGGCGTTATCCAGCGTGCCGACGTGCTGCGACAGCACCGCCTCGTCGCCGCGAGTGGCGCAGGCCGTGGCTTTCAGCACGCCGCCCAGTGCTAGCACCGGCGGCACGTCGCACGCCAGCGCAATGGCGCGTGGGGTAAAGCCGCGGGCGCGACGCAGGAAGCGCGGTGCGGCGTCGATCACGCGCACCACACTGTCGTCGCAACGCGTCACCACGGGCCGGTCATGCGTCACCACGAGGTCGGCGATTCCGCCCAGCCGGGCGCGGGCCTCGGTGTCGTCGATCACCAGCGGCTCGCCGCCCGGGTTGGCGCTGGTGGCCACCAGCAGCAGGTCGTTGGGCGCCGCCAGCCATGCTGTGCCAGCCGGCCGACCCACCGCTTCGTGAAACAACAGGAAATGCAATGGCGCCACCGGCAGCATGACGCCGAGCGTATCCAACCCCGGCGCCAGCGCATCAGGCAACCCAGGGCGCCGCGTCAGAAGGACGATGGGTCGCTCGACCGCCTCAAGCGCCGTCCGCTCAGCCGGCTCGATGTGCGTCCACCGTTCCGCGCTGACGGCGTTCAGAGCCATCACGGCGAACGGCTTTCCGCCACGCTCCTTCCGAGTGCGCAGGCGCGCGACCACGCTGGCTTCCGTGGCGTCGCACAGCAGGTGAAAGCCGCCGAGCCCCTTCAATGCCACAATCCGCCCGCCCAGCAGCGCCGCCAGCACCTCGGCGATGGTGTGCGACAGGCGCGGCCCGCAGGTTGGGCAGGCCACGGGCTCGGCATGAAAGCGCCGGTTGGCGGGGTCGCCGTATTCGCGCCCACAGTCCTCGCACAGCGGGAATCCGGCCATCGCCGTATTGGACCGGTCATAGGGCAGACGTCGCGTGATAGTGAAACGCGGTCCGCACTGCGTGCAATTGAGGAACGGATAACCCCAACGCCGGTCGGCGGGGTCGCACATCTCGGCCAGGCAGTCCGCGCAGACGCAGGCATCCGGCCCCACCGAGGTCACTACTCGACCCGTGGCGCTATCGAGGATGGCAAAACCGGCCTCGCGATCGACCGGCGAGCAGGGCTGCGTCTCGATGGCGGTGATCCGCGCGAGCAGCGGCTGGTCGCGCCGCAGCCGATGCAGGAACTCGGCGGCGCGCGCACCTTGCACCTCGGCAAGCACGCCCTCGGCGTCGTTGCGCACCGACCCGGTCAGCCCGAGCTCGGTGGCGAGGTGCCACAGATACGGGCGGAAGCCCACCCCCTGCACCGTGCCGCGCACCCGCACCCGCACCCGGATCATCGGTGCAGCGCACGGCTGGCGCGGGGCCGGCCGGCCATGCTAGCCAAAACCCGGCGTTCCTTCGGGTGGCGGCCGGCGGCAGGCTGGACCACGAGACTGACTAGGATGCACATTCTCGTTTGGCTTGGCGTAATGGCAGGAAGTGGACGTATCACGAACCGGCGGGTTCGGTCTCGGAACCGGGATCAGGAGGCTACATGGTGGACGACCAAGGTGCCCAGGAAGAACTGCACGATCTGCGCAACAGCATCGACAACATCGATGCGGCCATGATCTACATGCTCGCCGAGCGTTTCCGTTGCACCCAGCGTGTCGGTGCGTTGAAGGCGCACCATCACCTGCCGCCGGCCGATCCCGCCCGCGAGGAAGTTCAGGTGGCGCGCCTGCGAAGATTGGCGGAATCCGCGCGGTTGGATCCGGAATTCGCCGAGAAGTACCTCGCTTTCATCATCCTCGAAGTGATTCGCCATCACGAGAAGTTCCCGCGCCGTCCGAGCAGTTGACCGGCACGCGCGAGGAAGGCGGGGCACAGCGCCCGCCCACATGGCGGCGTTTGGACAGCCCGGTGCGTGGCGTGGTGCTGCTGGTCGTCGCGACGGTCTTGTTCAGCGTCTCCGACACGATGGCCAAATATCTCACCCGGTCGCTGCCGGTGACCGAGATCGTCTGGCTCCGCTACGTCGCCTTCGTCGCGCTGGCGGTATGGTTGGATATGCGATCCGGGCCCGGGCGTTTTCACGTCAGGCGGCCGGTGCTGCAAGTGCTGCGCGGGCTTGGCTTGGTCGGCTCGGCGATCCTCTTCATGCAGGCGCTGCGGATCATGCCGATCGCTGAGACCTCCGCGATCAGCTACATTTCGCCGGCGCTCATCACCATTCTGTCGGTACCCGTCCTGGGCGAGGTGGTGGGGCTGCGGCGCTGGGCCGCGGTGATCGTGGGGTTACTCGGCGTGCTTATGGTGGTACGGCCTGGCACCGCGGCGTTCCAGCCGGCCGCCTTGCTGCCCGTGATGTCCGCGCTGTGCTGGGCGATCGCGAGCGTGCTGACCCGCAAGATGTCCATCGCCGAACGCGCCACTACCACGCTGCTGTGGTCGGCAGTGATCGGGCTGGCCGTGCTCAGCATGATGCTGCCGCGGGTCGCGGTATGGCTGCGGCCCGGGGAGCTTGCGCTGGGCCTGTTGCTGGGGTTCATTGCCTCGACCGGCCAGTACCTGATGGTGCTGGCCTATCGCCAAGCCGCCGCCTCACTGCTGGCGCCGTTCAGTTACATGCAGTTGCTGTGGTCAACGGCATTGGGGTGGCTGGTGTTCGCCGCCTGGCCGGATGGCTGGGCCCTGGCCGGTGCTGCCGTCATCGTCGGCAGTGGGTTTTGCATGGCCGGGCGCGAACGCCGCGACCCTGTGCCGCAACCCAGCCAAGTGTGAGCAGCCGGCCTACGTGTTGGCACAGACCGCGGCGCAAATCCGGTCCACGTCCTCTTCCGTCAGGTAGGGGTGAATCGGCAGCGCCAGGATGCGCGTCGCGATATCTTCCGACACCGGCAGCACCGTCCCGTCATGGGCCTGCCGGTAGGCCGGCTGCGCATGCAGCGGCCGGGGATAATAGATCGCCGTCGGCACCCCGGCCGCGCGCAGCCCGGCCTGCATGCACTCGCGCGCCGCGCTATCGGGCAGCAGTATCGAATAGATCGCCCAAGCGCTGACGCTGTTCGCCACCCGCGCCGGCACGCGAACGCCATTCGCGAGGCGCGCGTCGTAGGCATCGGCGATACGCCCCCTTGCCGCGAGTTCCTCGTCGAATACGGTCATCTTGCTTAGCAGTACCGCCGCCTGCAATGTGTCCAGCCGTCCGTTCATGCCGGTGTGCAGCACTTCGTAGCGCGTGGTGCCTTCGCCATGGGTGCGTAGCGAACGGTACAACGCTGCCCGTTCGGCGCTTTCGCAGAACAGTGCGCCGCCGTCGCCATACGCGCCGAGCGGCTTGGAGGGAAAGAAACTGGTGGCGGTGGCGTCCGCCGCCGTGCCGAGTCGCACCCCATGCAGCGCCGCCCCGAAACTCTGGGCGCAGTCGTCCAGCGTGTACAAGCCCTCAGTCACAGCGATCGCCCGCAGAGCCGGCCAGTCGGCGGGCTGGCCGAACAGATCGACGCCGATCAACGCCCGCGGCCGCAGCCGCCCGATGCGGCGCACTTCGGCCACCCGGACGGCCAGATGCGCCGCATCGATCTGAAAGGTTCGCGGATCGACATCGACGAATACCGGCGTCGCCCCCAGCACCAGCGGCACCTCGGCAGTGGCAGTGTAGGTGAAGGCGGGCAGGAACACTGCGTCGCCCCGCCCGATTCCCTCGGCCATCAGCGCGATTTGCAACGCGTCGGTGCCCGATGACACCGCGACGCAATGCGCTGCTCCGCAGAACCCCGCCAGCTTGCCCTCCAGCTCCGCCACCTCGGGTCCAAGGACAAACTGGCAATGTGCCAGCACCGTATCCAATCGCGCCCGCAGATCGCCGGCGATGCGCGCCTGCTGCGCCCTGAGATCGAGAAACGGAATCGATGCGGTCATCAACAAATCCTTATGTGTGGCCGGTGCCGGCACGGTCTTCGGTGATCACGCGGCCGTCCGGATTGTGCTGGAATTCCGGCACCAGGCGCCCCAGCAGGGCCAGCGCCAAACGCTCGTTGCCACCGCGGCAGGCGGCGGCGATCTCGTCGATGGCGCGCCCGACGATGGCCGGGTCGGCGGTGCGCGGCGTCGCCATCAGCAACCCGGCATGGCCGGTTGGGGTGGTCGGCTCGCGGCCGTGGAACAGTTCCTCGAACAGCTTTTCCCCTGGCCGCAGGCCGGTGAAACGGATCTCCACATCGACATCAGGACGCAGCCCGGCGAGTCGCACCATCTGGCGGGCAAGATCGACGATCTTCACCGGTTCACCCATGTCGAGCACGAAGATGCCGCCATCAGGCGGTGCGGCGTCGCCGCTGCCCACCACACTGGCTTGCAACACCAGCCCGACCGCCTCGCGCACCGTCATGAAGTAGCGCCGCATGTCGGGGTGAGTCACGGTGAGCGGTCCGCCGCGCGCCAGTTGGCGCTGAAACAACGGCACCACGCTGCCCGTGCTGCCCAGCACGTTGCCGAAGCGCACGGTGATGCAGCGCATGCCCCCGGCCGGCCCGCGCGCCGCGATGTCGAGTCCCTGGCAGTACATTTCTGCCAGCCGCTTCGAGGCACCCATGAGCGAGGAAGGATTCACGGCCTTATCGGTGGAAATCACCACCATCGCCCGCACGCCGGCGGCTCGCGCCGCGTCGGCCACGTGGCGGGTGCCGTCGGCGTTGGTCAGCAGCCCCTCCAGCGGGTTCGCCTCCACCATCGGCACGTGCTTCAGCGCCGCGGCGTGAAACACAAGCTCGGGGCGCAGCTCTTCGAACAGCGACCGCAGTCGCGACTCGTCGCGGATATCGGCCAGCACGGTCCGTCGCAGTACACCGGGGTGGCTTTCGCCCAGCTCAATGTCGATCTGCCACAGTGCAAACTCGCCATTGTCCAGCAGCACCAGTTGCTCGGGGCCAAGGGCGGCCACCTGACGGGCCAGCTCGCTGCCGATAGTGCCGCCGGCACCGGTCACCAGCACGCGTCGTCCCTGCACCAGCCGTGCCATGCCCTCGCGGTCGAGCGGCACCTGAGGGCGGTTCAGCAGGTCCTCGATGGCCACCGGCCGCAACTCCAGCCGGGTGCGGTCCGGAGCGGAGATATCCAGCGTGGTCAGCCGTGGCGCGCGGGCGATTCGTATCCCTTCACGGTCGGCCGCCTCCATGAGAGCGGACAGCCTGGAGCCGCTGAGGTCGGCGTCGGTTAGCACCATCACGCCCGGCAGCCGCCCCGCCACGCGCAGCCGGTCCAGTACGCCCGCCGCGTCGTCGATGCCGCCGAGAATAGGCAGGCCGCCGATGCGCCGGCCGGTCTGCGCCTTACCCGACGACAGCAGCCCGACCACGCGGTACGGCTTGTGTCGCTCCGCGGCGAGCGCACGAATGAACAGATCGGACGCTTCGCCGGCTCCGACCAGCAAGACGGGCTGCGTCTCTTGGCCGTCCTGGGGCGCATGGCTCTCCTGCATCAGCCGATAGGCGATGCGCGGCACCGCCAGCAACACCATCAGCGCCAGCGCGTGCAGGGCCGGGAAGGCGGGGCTGGGGAAGGGCAGCCCGGCCTCATGCAGGGCGACCGGGTAGATGGCGGCCGTGGCGATTGAAGCGGCGCCGACACCCAGCAGGTCGCCGGCCCCGGCAAACCGCCAGTACTGGGTGGACAGCCGGAACGGCAGCCCGGCCAGCAACAAGGCCACGGCGCCCCAAACGATGGTCCACAGCGGGCCCGCCCAATCACCTGCCGGATCGGCCAGCCAACGGGCAAGTGGCACCGCCGCCCCTGCCAACGCGGCATCGACCCCGACGTTCAGGGCAATTCGAAACAGAGCGGATCGCGCGGCCATGGCGGGGTCATAACGCATTGGGGGCGCCGAGAGAAGGAAGGCCAGGAGCCTGGCCCCGCCGATGCCGGACGACAATTCGCGTCGCCCCGTGATGCCGTTGGCGCTCTTGCGATCGGTGGTTCGAGGGGTACGCAAGGGCAGTATCGAGTAGGATCAGTTCAGCGTTGGTCGTTTGGGAAATTTATTATCCAGCCGATGTGGTCGTATTCTTGATGGGTTCTGCGGGCGCCGTGCGCGCGGTTGCTTCGGAGACGGCCTGCTGCGCTTCCGCCAACTGGCGGCGCAGACTGTCCACCTCGTCGCGAAGGGCCGAGAGCTCTTCCTGTACGGTGGCCGCCGGGCGTGGTGCGCTGCCGTCGGGCGGATGGAAGAAGGGCGAAAACAGGCTCATGGCGCGTTCGATCATCGCCATGTTCTGTCGGCTTGCTTCCTCGATGCCGAACGGGAAGAAGTTGCCCATGGTCTGCTTCATGGTGAAGCGAACCTGTTCCTGTTGGCGCGCGAAGGTCGTCAGTGCTTGTTCCAGGTAGCGCGGCACCACAGACTGCATGGAATCGCCATAGAAGCCGATCAACTGACGCAGGAACCCGGTGGGCAGTAGGTTGCTGCCTTTATTTTCTTCCTCGACAATGATCTGAGTTAGCACGCTGCGGGTGATATCGTCGCCTGTCTTGGCGTCGTAGACGACAAAATCGCGACCTTGCCGCACCATGTCGGCCAGCGTGTCGAGCGTGATATAGCTAGAGCTTTCGGTGTTGTACAAGCGTCGGTTCGCGTACTTCTTCACGACGACAGAGGGCTTCCCGCCGGAAGATGTGCCGCCATTGGTCCGGGCTGTCTGCGACATTTTGCCCCCTAGGGCGCTGGCCGATGATAGGGATATGCTTCAAGCCTATGACGGACGCTAGCATGCCGCGCCGCAACATCCAAAAGCCCGCAGGCCCTGCTATGCTGCCGCGGGCGCGCGATGTTGGCCGCCGCTGGAGGGTGGATGACGCATGACGGGAAGCGATCGGTCCGATCCGCCACCGGAAGAGGTGGCCAGCGAGGCTCTGCACGACCTGGCCCGGGACTGGATCACCTTGTGGCAAAGCGAGTTGGAGGCACTCGCGGTGGATCGCGAGGCGCAGGAGGCTTGGTGCGCGCTGCTCTCGCTGTGGGCGGGCACGGCCGGTGCCGTGTTCGGTGGTTTGCCGCGGGGGTTGGCGGATGATCCCAGACAACGTCCCGCCGCTACCGCGCCGCGGCCCGCGCCCACTGTTGCTGCACCTGATGCTGGCGATACTGAAGTCGAGCGCCTCCGTGAGCGCATCGCAGAGCTTGAACGGCGCCTGGCCGGGCTGGAGCGAAGCCGCCGCTGAGCAAGCCCGGGCAATTGTCGAGGCCGCGCAGCGCCAGGCCGCCGGCCAGCCCGGGGCCTTCGCCCACGCCGTGCTGGTGGAAGCGGCGCGCCAGGATCGCGAATTGATCGCCGGCATAGCCGCGTATCGCCGCCACCCCTGGCGGCGCGATCTGCCCGACCCGCCCATTCTGTGGAGCGAGGGCGGTAGCCGGCTGCTGGACTTCGGCGGCGGCGGGCCGGTGTTGCTGCTGGTGCCGAGCCTAGTGAACCGCGCTAGTGTACTCGACCTCGCGCCAGGCCGGTCGCTGGTGCGCTTCTTGGTCGGACAAGGGCTGCGCGTACTGTTGCTGGACTGGGGCTGGCCGGGCGAGGTGGAGCGGCGTTTTACGCTCACCGACTACATCGCCGGGCGCCTGGAACGAGCCATGGTGGCGGCAGGTGGGCGGGTGGTGCTGGCTGGCTACTGCATGGGCGGGCTGTTGGCCGTCGCCGCAGCGCAGCGCAGGCCGGACTTGGTGGCGGCGCTGGCACTGCTGGCGACGCCGTGGGATTTTCATGGCGCCGACCCCGCGCGCGCCGAGGCCCTGGCCGCGCTGGCGCCGCTGTTGGAGCCGGCGATGGCCTTCGCCGGCACGCTGCCGGTGGATCTGTTGCAGGTGCTGTTCGCCCTGCTCGACCCCTTCGGCGTCGCCGCCAAGTATCGCGCCTTCGGCCGGCTGAAGCAGGACGGCGACCGCGCCCGGATGTTCGTGGCGCTGGAGGACTGGCTCAACGACGGCGTGCCACTGGCCGCCCCGGTGGCGCGCGAGTGCCTGACCGGCTGGTATGGCGCTAACACGCCGGGGCGCGGCAACTGGCGAGTGGCGGGGCTGGCGGTTGCACCGGCCGCGCTCGACCTGCCCTGCTTCGTCGCCGTGCCGGCGCACGACCGCATCGTTCCGCCCGAGAGCGCGCGGCCACTGGTCTCCCAGATCCGTGGCGCCGTGCTGCACGAACCGGCAGCTGGCCACATCGGCATGGTAGCCGGGTCGCGGGCGGAGGCGGCGCTGTGGCGGCCGCTGCTGGCGTGGTCGCGCGGGCTCTGACCCCCCCTGGCGTGGACGCTGGGACACACCATAATAGCGACATAACGAGCACAAACCTCGCGGGGAGAACCAGTTATGGACGACATCGTCATCGCCGCTGCCGCCCGCACTCCGGTCGGCAGTTTCAACGGCGTGTTCGGCACCGTGCCGGCACACCAGTTGGGCAGCGTGGCCATCAAGGCCGCCATCGCGCGCGCCAAGCTGGAACCGGGTGAGATCGACGAGGTCATTCTCGGCCAGGTGCTGTCGGCCGCCCAGGGCCAGAACCCGGCCCGCCAAGCCGCCCGCTTGGCCGGTATTCCCGACGCGGCGACCGCCTTCGGCATCAACCAGGTATGTGGCTCGGGCCTGCGGGCGGTGGCGTTGGCAGCGCAGCAGGTGCGGAGCGGCGAGAGCGCCGTCGTGGTGGCCGGCGGACAGGAAAGCATGAGCCTGTCGCCGCATGCCGCTTATCTGCGCGCCGGCCAGAAGATGGGCGACTTGGCCTTCATCGACACTATGATCAAGGACGGGCTTTGGGACGCCTTTTACGGCTACCACATGGGCGCCACCGCCGAGAACGTGGCGAAGGCCTATCAGATCACCCGCGACGAACAGGATGCGTTCGCGCTGGCTAGCCAGCGGAAGGCCTCCGCCGCGCAGAAAGCCGGCAAATTCGCCGACGAAATCACCCCGGTCACGGTGAAGGGCCGCAAGGGCGACGTGGTGGTTGGCGACGACGAGTACATCCGCCACGATGCCTCCGCCGACACGATGGCCCGGCTACGTCCGGCCTTCAGCAAGGACGGCACGGTGACCGCCGGCAACGCCAGCGGCATCAACGATGGCGCTGCTGCGGTGGTGGTGATGTCGGCCGCCGAGGCGTCCAGGCGCGGCCTGACCGCGTTGGCCCGCATCGCTTCCTTCGCCACGGCCGGCGTCGATCCCGCGGTGATGGGCACCGGACCCATTCCGTCCAGCCGCAAGGCGCTGGCCCGCGCCGGGTGGACGGCGGACGATCTCGACCTGATCGAGGCCAACGAGGCGTTCTCCGCCCAGGCCTGTGCGGTGAACAAGGAGATGGGCTGGGACACCTCGAAGGTGAACGTGAACGGCGGCGCGATTGCCATCGGCCATCCGATCGGCGCCTCCGGTGCGCGCGTGCTGATCACCCTGCTACACGAGATGGCGCGGCGTGATGCCAGGAGAGGGCTGGCAACTCTGTGCATCGGCGGCGGCATGGGTGTTGCGCTCTGCGTCGAGCGATGACAGCGGACGCCGCGACCATCCAGGCGGCGGACCACGCGGCGCGGCACTGGACCAGTCCGGAGCCAGGCAGCTTGGCGGCCGGCTCGCCGGCGCACAAGCGGGCGATTTGCCGGATGTTCCACGAGACTTTCAACCCGTACAAGCCAGCCGTCATTGACTGGCCGAAGCTCGATCCGCCAACCTTGGCACGGATCGTCGGCCTGCCGATCTGGGACATCGCGGTGCAGACCGAGGGCAAGGCGCGCCTGCGGATGGCGGCCTACGCCAAGTCGCTCGCCGATCCGGAGATGGCCGAGGCGATCGGGCTGAACGCCTGGGAGGAGGGGCGGCACAGGGAAGTTCTGTCCCACCTGGTGGAGACCTACGGCATCGCGCTGGCGCCCGAGCCCGAGTACCGCACGCCGCGCGACACCGAGTGGGCGTACCTGGTGACCGGGTTCAGTGAGTGCGTGGACAGTTTCTTCGCCTTCGGGTTGTTCGAGATGGCAAAACGGTCGGGTTTCTTCCCGGCCGACCTGATCGACACCTTCGAGCCGGTGATGCAGGAGGAATGCCGGCACATCCTGCTGTTCGCCAACTGGCTGGCCTGGCACCGCGCGCGCATGAAGCTGTGGCGGCGACCGTGGTTCGAACTGCGGGTGGCGGCGGTCTGGGTCTTCCTGGCATGGGAGCGAATCGGCATCGCCCGTGGCATGGACGGGGACGGCAAGGCAGCGGCCCCGGACAACAATTTTACGCTCACTGGCAGCAAGGCCGTGAGCGACCAGGAGATCAGCCCGGCCGAACTGATGGAGCTGTGCCTGATCGAGAACGATCGCCGCTTTGCGGGCTACGACAAGCGGTTGCGGCGGCCGGCCACGGCGCCTTTCCTGGCACGGGTGGCGCTGTTTATCTTTGGCCGCAAATGGTTGACGTAATCAGCTAAATGCCTGACTATTTCTCCTCGGGAGGGAAATGGTCATGTCTCATAACGATCCCCGGAGCGCCGCCGTCCGCCGGTTCGGGCGGTTCTATACGCAGCGCATCCAGGCATTGCAGGAAGCCTATCTCGATACCGGTCGGTCGCTGGCGGAAAGCCGGGTACTATACGAGCTGGCCACCCGTGACGGCCCCACCGCCGCGGAGCTTGGGCGCGAGCTGGGATTGGACAGTGGTTATCTCAGTCGCATCGTGCGCCGCTTCGAGGCCGAGGGGCTGTTGGCCAAGGCGCGTTCGGGCGAGGACGGCCGTGCCCAGGTGCTGCACCTGACCGCACAGGGCCGCGCCGCTTTCGCGCCGCTGGACGCCCGCCAGGACGCGCTGGTGGCGGAACTGCTGGCCGGGCTGCCCGACGCTGCGGCCACCGAACTGGTCGAGGCGATGCGGCGGATAGAGACGCTGCTGGGCGGGGCGCCGTCGCGCGGCTGGCTGCTCCGCGGGTTCCGGCCGGGCGATCTGGGTTGGGTGGTGGCCCGCCACGGCGCGCTGTATGCGCAGGAATACGGCTGGAGCCAGGAGTTCGAGGTGCTGGTGGCCCGGATCGTCACCGAAGCGATGGAAAACTTCAATCCGGCGCGCGAGGGTGCTTGGATCGCCGAGCGCGATGGTGTGCCGGTGGGTTCGGTATTCCTGGTGCGAGTGGACGACGAAACGGCGAAGCTGCGCTTGCTGATCGTCGAGCCGTCGGCGCGCGGCCTGGGCATCGGCGCGCGGCTGGTGGACGAGTGCACTAGCTTCGCGCGCCGGGCAGGCTATCGGCGTATCACGCTGTGGACGCATTCGGTGCTTGAGGGCGCACGGCGGCTCTATGCGCGGGCGGGGTACCGGATTGTCGAGACGAGGCCGTTCCGGGGGTTCGGGCAGGAACTGACTAACGAGATCTGGCAGCTCGCTCTGTAGCGGGGCAGCGGAGGACCGCACGTCTAGATGTATGGTCCCGGCATTTCAAGGAGCGGATTGAGAATGAATCGTTCTGGTTCGGTCGTCCAGGCCGGACAGATGAACTCGTAGGGGGTGAGCCCCTTTAGCGTCTTAAGGTGTCAATCGGCTTGGGAACGGGACCCCGGATTGGAGTGCGCCCCTGGGGGTGGACAGAATCAAGCTGCTGCTTTGACCCCCTGCTGGGCGTGTTGGAGTGCCCGGGTCGGCAGCCTCGGAGCCGTAGGCAGAGGGGCGGGCGACCCGGGCGCAGCGACCGGCGGAGAGGGGTCAGGCGCGGTTCTCGAAGCGCCAGCTCTCGTTGCCGGTCTCGACGATGTCGCAGTGGTGGGTCAGGCGGTCGAGCAAGGCCGTGATCTGGGTATATGGCCTCGACGATGACGATGGAACACTGGCCTTCACCCAGCAGCGCCGCCTTCTCCTGCGCCGACCAAACACGCCGCCGCTCGACCCGTCCAAGGATATCCACGTCCGACAAACCCGCCTCCTTCTGGAGCTACAGAAGGAGCCTCCAGAGACCAGCAGCATCGCCGCGTCTCCGCCGCACCGCTACACGTCGGAGACCGGGCGCTTACGCCTTCACCGACGACGGCGTCGAGGAGGTTCGGCTCCTCCTGGAAGAATACCGCCGCGTGGCACCCTTAAAATCCTGACGCTCGTTCCGCGGTGCTCACCGGATGGCTACAGGAAGGGGGCAGGTCAGCATCCATAACGACACAAGCTATCCATGGCCGTCGCTGCACGGATATAGACTCGCTGCACCGTAACATGATATTGCATGCGGGGCGTAACAGTTACAATAAGCAATAAAATAGGCACCCAATGCAGTCAGGGCCGCAGTCTGCCCGCGAAAAAGCAGGAGAATCAGTCGGCCGTTGCCCCCATTTTCTCGGCGAGCGACGGCACCCGGCTGCCACGCTTCGGAGCGAGGCGACGCTGCAAGCGATCTAGATACAGAAAGATGACTGGTGTGGTGTATAGAGTCAGTACCTGGCTCAGCGCCAGTCCGCCCACCATAGCGAAGCCGAGCGGTCGACGTAATTCCGATCCCGCCCCGGTGCCCAACATCAACGGCAGGCCCGAAAGCAGGGCCGCCATGGTAGTCATGAGAATCGGCCGGAAGCGCAGCAGGCAGGCCTGACGGATGGCGTTGAACGGCGTCTCTCCATCGCGTCGCTCAGCGTTGATGGCGAAGTCTACCATCATGATACCGTTCTTCTTGACTATACCAATCAGCAGAATGATGCCGATCAGTGCGATCACCGACAACTCGAACCCCGCTGCCATCAGAATAAGCAGTGCTCCTACGCCCGCCGATGGTAGAGTGGAAAGGATAGTCAGGGGTAGAATGTAGCTTTCGTACAGGATGCCAAGAATGATGTACACGGCGATTAGCGCAGCCGCGATCAGGTAGGGCTCGCTGGCCAGCGAAGACCGAAATGCCTGAGCAGTACCCTGGAACGTGCTGTTGAGTGTGATCGGCGTCTGCAGGTCGTGCATTGCTGCATTAATGGCATCCACCGATTGTCCGAGCGCTACTCCTTGGGCAAGATTGTACGAAATCGTTACCGCCGGGAACTGGCTCTGGTGGCTGATCGACAGCGGTGCCGTCTTGGTCGTGTCGACCTTGACGAAGCTGGAGAGTCGCACAGCTTGCCCGGAATTGGACTTGATGAACAGCTTGTCCAACACCGACAGGTCTTGCCGTTGGTCCGGCAGAACCTCCATGATGAGATAGTAGGTGTTCACTTGGGTGAAGTACTGAGTCACCTGTCGCTGACCGATCGCGTCGTAGAGCGTGTCGTCGATCGCCTGTGGCAGGATACCATAACGCGCGGCAGCATCGCGATCGATCGTGAGCACCGCCGTGGTGCCGCCGTTCTCCTCGTCGGTTGCCACGTCACGCAACTCAGGCAGAGCACGTAGTTTCTCAAATACTTTTGGTGCCCAGGCGTACAGCTCAGAAGCATTGGCATCCTGCAGAGTGAGTTGGTACAGTGCCTTGGCGATACGGCCGCCCACACGGACGTCCTGACCGGCCTGCAGGACGAGCGTCGCGCCCTCGACCTTGGCGAGTTTCGGGCGCAGCCGGGCGATGACTTGCTGGGCGGTCGAATGCCGCTGCTCAAACGGCTTCAGCGAGATAAAGTATCGAGCGTTATTTTCGGTCTGCCCGCCAGAGCCCGCGCCGATGCTGCTGGAGTAGGCCGCGACGTCGGGGTCGTTCAGCAGTACCTCGCCAAGCTTCAGATTCAGACGGGTCATCTCTTTGAACGAAACGTCCTGCGCGCCCTCGGAGATACCCATCAGGATGCCGTTGTCCTGCTCTGGGAAGAAGCCTTTTGGAATGATAATATACAGATAGACGGTGAGCGATACCGTGGCGAGAAATATCAGCAGGGTGATAAACTGATGTTTCAACACGATGTCGAGGGTACGCCGGTACCCACCGATCAGTAGCTCGAAGCCACGCTCGATGATGCGATAGAATACCCCATGCTTGCCGTGATGGTGATGCAGGAACCGCGAGCACATCATCGGCGTCAGCGTCAGCGTGACAATCGCCGACACAACCACGGCGATGGTGACGGTCACTGCGAACTCGCGGAACAGACGGCCGACGATGCCGCTCATCAGCAATAGCGGGATGAAAACGGCAATCAGCGACGCACTGATCGAGACGATCGTGAAGCCAATCTCGCCCGCTCCCTTGATGGCGGCATCCATTGGCTTCATGCCGTCTTCTATATGCCGGAAGATGTTCTCCAGCATCACAATGGCGTCGTCGACCACGAACCCCACCGCGATGGTCAACGCCATCAACGACAGGTTGTCAAGGCTGTAGTCCATCACGTACATGACGGCAAAGGTGCCAAGCAGCGCGATCGGTACCGTTACGCTCGGAATGATGGTGGCCCAGACGTTGCGCAGGAACAGGAAGATCACCATCACGACCAAGCTGATCGAGAGGACGAGGGTGAACTGCACGTCGTGCACCGAGGCGCGGATGGTCTCCGTGCGGTCCATCACCAAGCTGACGTGCACCGAGGGTGGGATGGAGGCCATGAGCCGCGGCAGTGCCGCCTTGATTCGATCGACCGTGTCGATGATGTTGGCACCGGTTTGCTTGAAGATGACCAACTGTACGCCCGGCTTGTTGTTCTGGAAACCGGCCTGCAGTACGTTTTGGGCGTCGTCGACTGCGCGGCCGATGTCGCGCACGCGCACCGGCGCGCCATTGTGGTAGGCGATGATCACATTGTTGTAGTCAGCGGCCTTGAGAAGCTGGTCGTTGGCGTAGATGGTGAAGCTCCGGCGGTCGCCGTCGATCGTACCCTTGGGCGCGTTGACGGTCGTGCTTGCCAGCGCGGTGCGGGTATCCTCCAGTGTCAGGCCCATGGCGGCCAAGCGGGCAGGGTCGATCTGCACCCGCACAGCACGCTTGCGTTCGCCGCCGATGAAAACCTGCGACACGCCTGCTATCTGGCTGATCTGTTGCGACAGGATATTGTCGGCGTAGTCGTCCGCCTCAATCAATGGCCGCTCGTCCGACTGAACGGCATAAATCAGGATCGGGGCGTCGGAGGGGTTCACCTTCCTGAAGGTGGGCGGCGAGGGCAGGTTCTTGGGCAGTTGGCCCTGCGCTGCAGTGAGCGCGGATTGCACGTCGAGCGCTGCTGAATCGACGCTGCGGGTGAGTTCGAACTGGATGGTGATCTGGGACTGGCCCAGCACCGAGACCGAGGTCATCTCCGAGATGCCGGGAATCTGTGCGAACTGATACTCCAGCGGCTGTGCCACCGAGGTGGCCATGGTGTCCGGGCTGGCACCGGGGAACTTGGCCGTAACGTTGATGGTGGGGAACTCCACGTTCGGCAGCGGTGCAACCGGCAGCATCGGATAGGCCGCGATACCCACCAGCATGATTGCCGCCATCAACAGTGACGTTCCGATGGGGCGGCGGATGAAGGGGGTGGAGATGCTCATACGCCGTCGTACTTCAGGGGTCCTGGGTTCAGCTGGCGGACTTGGGCGGGGTCACGGTGACCTGGGACCCGTTCTGCAGGCGGGACATGCCGTTGACGACTACCTTAACACCGTCGTCCAGCCCCCCGGTGATCACGACGGTCGTTCCGTCGTCCTGGCCGACCTCAACGGGCTGAATGGCCACGGTCGAATCCGGCTTCAGGACGAACACATACAGGTTGGTCTCGCTGCGTTGTACCGCTACCGACGGCGCCGTCAGCGCGTTTTTCTGTACTGCCAACTGCAACCGGACGTTGATGAACTGGTTGGGCCACAACCGATTGTCCTGATTGGCGAACACCGCCTTCAGCTTGATCGTGCCAGTGGTCTGATCGATCGCGTTGTCGGTGGTCAACAGTTCACCCGTTTCCAGCAACGTTCGATCATCGGAGGTATAGGCCAGCACCACCAGCTTGCCGCCTGCCATTGCCGTCTGGATGCGCGGCAGCGTGTCCTGAGGCAGGGTGAACACCACCGCAATAGGGTGGATCTGGGTGATGGTCACGATACCAAGAGGGGAAGTGTCACTGGCGTGCACGAAGTTTCCCGCGTCCACCTGGCGCAGCCCAACGCGCCCGTCAATCGGTGAGGTGATCGTGCAGAAATCGAGGTTGAGCTGCGCCGCAGCGATGGCGGCGTCATCCCCCACCAGCGTCGCGCTGATCTGCCCGACCAACGCGGTCTGGGTATCGAGCTGCTGGCGTGAGGCGAAGTCGCTGCGGACCAGCGTCTGATAACGCGCCAGATCGCGCTTGGCGTTCTCCATCTGCACCTGATCATAGGTCTTCTTAGCTTGAGCCTGCGCCAGAACGGCTGCGTAAGGGCGTGGGTCGATCAGCGCCAGGCGGTCGCCGCGCGTCACATCCTGGCCCTCGGTGAAAAACACCTGATCCAGCGTACCATCCACACGCGTGTGCACCGCGACTGCCTGGAAGGCCTGCACTGCACCGATGTTGCGCAACAGGATTGGCACATCCTGGCGAGCAACTGGAGCGACGGTGACCGGGATACTCGGTCCTCCCGTAGAGTTGGTAGTCGGCTGCTGGGCCAAGCCGGAGTGCGGCAGGCATATAAACCCGAACAAGCCACCCCCAACCAAAAGCACCGCGACGGTCGCACGGCGAAAGCTGGTCAACACTGTCAAAACAACACTCATCGGCGACGGCACACCTTGGTTCGCATAGCCGACTTCCGCGACGCACATCGGTTGGTCGTAAGTACGAGGGACATCGTTCTTACCCAGATCACACAGCCTCCACGGTCCCGACCGTCGACCGCAAACCCACCAGCTACCAATTTTCACCCAGTTCCGCCATATTTAACCGGGACTCCAGCAAGGCTTATACCGTCCCGAAAGCCGCCGATCACACAACACTGTTTCAATGTGCCTACGGAAACCTGAACGCCGGCTGAACACGGTGCGTACGGCCTGTCGTGTGCGCAGAATACCTAACGCTCCGCTGAATCACTATGGCCAGTGCGGTGGCGTCGCGTGGCGGCAGGCGGTATGGCACCTCGGTGTCGGCGATCATCCCACCGCGAACGATGTCTGCCCGCGCGGTTGGAGACACAGCACCCCGCACGATACCAAATCGTCCGCCTGAAGTTGCCCCGTTTTCGTGGAGTGGTTGTGTGCTTGGGTGATTACGTTTCCGTGGTGACTGCCTTCATTTGAACTTCGTATGTCATTGGCGATCGGTAGCCCAGGGCGGAGTGCAGCCGGACGGGGTTATACCAGCTCTCGATGGAGCTGAAGCAGGCCATCTTTGCATCGGCTTGGGAGGTGAAGCGGCGGCGGTCCAGCAGTTCGCATTCGAGCGTGGCGAAGGAGCTCTCGCACATGGCGTTGTCGTAGGCGTCCCCGACCGAGCCCATCGACGGGTGCACGCCTGCTTCCTGGCATCGCTTGCCGAACCCGAGCGACGTGGATTGGCTCCCCTGGTCGCTGTGGTGGATGACATCGCCGGGTCGGCGTTGGCCGATCGCCACCTCCAAGGCGTCGGGCACCAACTCGGTGCGAAGATGGTTGGCCATGGACCAGCCGACGATCTTGCGGCTCCAGGCGTCCAGAACCACGGCGAGGTGGAGGAAGCCACTTGCCGTCGGCACGAAGGTGATGTCGGCGACCCAGAGCTGGTTCGGTCTCGACGCCACGAAGTTGCGGTCCACCAGGTCCGGCGCAGGCCGTGCATCCTTGTCCCGCCGCGTGGTCGTCACCCCGTCGCGCCGGTGGCTGGCACCGACCAGGCCAGCCGCGCGCATCAGCCGTGCGATGCGTTTGCGACCATGCCGTCCGCCGTCCGCTTGCAGCTGCGCATGCACACGAGGTGCTCCATAGGTCTCGCGTGAGCCGGCATGGGTGGTCCGCACCCGC
>Ga0181535_10002427_pt1 | contig 22792 bp, 25 predicted proteins | sample PEATcosm2014_Bin_44_FD_119774 | JGI IMG/M metagenome (GOLD analysis project Ga0181535, IMG submission 119774) | Peatland microbial communities from MTU Mesocosm Facility, Houghton, MI, USA - PEATcosm2014_Bin17_30_metaG | ecosystem: Environmental > Terrestrial > Soil > Wetlands > Peat | place...
AAGACGAGGAGTACGACGACGAAGAGACGCTCGCCCCGCCCGAAGAGCTCGAGCGCTCCTACCAGGAACGCCCCAACGTGCGCAAGCTGAGCCGCGGCGCGCGCGCCCGGCAGGGCGACTACGACGACATCTTCGCCGACGAACCGCCGGCGCGCGCTCCGCGGGCCGCGGTGGTGCGTCCCATCGAGCCGGCGCGCCCGCAGCGCGTCGAAGTGCACCTCGTCATTCCCAAGAACTTCAACGACGCCCAGCAGATCGCCGACAAGTTCAAGGTCGACATCCCCGTGATCGTCAACCTTCAGAGCTCCGACACCGATCTCTCCAAGCGCCTCATCGACTTTGCCAGCGGCCTCACCTACGCCCTCGATGGGGGCATGCAGCGGGTAGCCGACAAGGTATTCCTGCTCACGCCGCGCAACGTCGAAGTGTCGGCCGAAGAACGCGCCCGCCTCATTGAGAAAGGGTTCTTCAACCAGTTTTGACCGTACGTACGGGATTCCTCGGCGCCGGGCACATCGCTCGGGCCCTCGCTGAGGGTTGGCGTCAGCCCCTGCTCGAGCCCGCCTCGCGGCCGGCGCTCGGCGCCTACGACCCCCTGCCGGGCCAGGCGGCGACGTTCGCCGCCGACTTCGACGCCACGAGCTTCTCCACGCCCGCGCAGCTCGTCGCCGCGAGCGATGTCGTGGTCTTCGCCATGCGGCCGGCCGATGTCGCGGCCGCCCTGGCCGCCGTGGCGCCGCTGCTCGACGGGCGACCCCTGGTCTCGCTGGCCGCCGCGGTGCCCCTCGCCGACCTGCTCGCCGGCCTGCCTCCTGCGGCGCACGTGGCGCGCGTCATGCCCAACGTGGCGGCCGCCATCGGACGCGGCGCCTTTCTGTTTGTGCCCGGCACGCTCAGCGCCCCGCAGGCCACCCAGGTGCGCGCGTTGTTCGGCTTGAGCGGAACGGTGGTAGAGGTGACCCAGGACCAGTTCGATCCGGCGACCGCGGTCGCCGGTTGCGGCCCCGGCTTCACGGCTCTGTTCATCGAAGCCCTGGCCGAGGCGGGGGTGAAGGCGGGATTGAGTGAGATCATGGCCCGCGAACTTGCCGGCGCGGCGGTCGCCGGGTCTGCCGAGCTCGTGGTACGCGAAGGCGATCCCGTCGGCGTGCGCCGGGCGATCGCCACGCCGGGCGGCATGACCGCCGCCGGGGTGGACGTGCTCGAAGCGGCCGGACTGCGTGCCGCGCTGGCCGGCGCGGTGGCCGCCGCGGTCGATCGCGCCCGGGGCGTGTCGTGAACCTGCTCGTGCGCATCGTCTACGACGCGCTCACGCTGTACACGTTCGCCATCTTCGCGCGTATCATCTTGAGCTGGGTGCCCTTGCGCTCAGGTACGCTGCCCTACCGGCTGTACACGGTCCTGCACGACATCACCGAGCCGTACCTGCGCTTCTTCCGGCGCTTCATCCCCACGGTGCGGTTTGGCAACGCCGCCCTCGACCTCAGTCCGCTGGTCGGGTTGGTCGTCCTGTTCATCGTTCAAGGATTTGTCGCTCGGCTGTAGAGCCGCGCGAAGACTGGAGGCCCGATGAAGCTGACTCCGCTCGACATTCGCCATAAAGAGTTCAAGCGCGGCATGCGCGGGTATGTCGACGGCGAGGTCGACGAGTTCCTCGACGAGGTCGCCGACGAGTTCGAGCGGCTCTTCAAAGAGAACATCGAGCTCACCGAGCGCGGCGAGGTCCTGCAGGAGAAGCTCGACCAGTACCGCAATCTCGAGGAGACCCTGCAGAACACCCTGGTCGCCGCCCAGCGCAGCGCCGAAGAGCTCAGGGCCAACGCCCAAAAAGAAGCCCAGCTCATGCTGAGCGAGGCCGAGCTCAAGGCGCGCCAGATGGTCAACCAGTCCTACGGCGACAAGCAGGCGGTCGAAAAGCAGATCGTCGTGCTCAAGGCCTCAGAGCAGGACTTCCGCTTCAAGTTCCGCTCGCTGCTTGAGGGCTACACCAAACAGCTCACCGAGTCAGAAGACGACACGCGCAAGGCCGCTCAGTTCGCCGGCCAGGCCGAACAGATCAGAAACGCCATGGCAAACGACGCAGCCGGTCACGAGAGCGCCCCCGCGGCGCGGCCCGACACGCCACGCGAGACACCGCTCGCGCCGACCGCCGCGGCCACGCCCGCAGCCCCGGCCGCGGCCCTCGCTCAGGCGCCGACGCCCGACGCCCAGCCCGCGGCTGCCGCACGCCACGACGAGGCGACGCGCTCGAGCGACCACACGCCCGACGGCGAGCCTCCGGCCGCCGCGCCGGTCGCCGCCGCGCCCGATGCCGAGGCACGGTCCGCCGCGCTTGAGACGCCGCTCGCGCCGCTCGCCGCGCCCGACGCGTCGCTCGAGGCGCCCGATGCGCCGCGTCCCGAGTCGCCCCCCGCGCCCGCGCAGGCGCCGACCGAGCGCTCCGGCAGCGATCCCCGGGCGCCGTTCCTGGGCGACCCCGACGACCTTATGGCCGACGTCGACAGCGAGGTCGACGACAACGCCTTCAAGTGGTGAGCCCCGGCTGCCGCGCGGCCGTGCCCGCGGAGTGCGGCTCGCCGGACCCGTGATCGTGCCGGCCGGCCGCCGCGTGCGGCCGTGAGCGACGTGCGCCTGAAGGCGGCGGCGCTGGCCGTCGGCGTGGCCGCCCTCGACCAGCTCGTCGGTTGGGCGGTGCGTCACGAAGCCGCCAACCTTCCCTGGACGCTCGGCCGCGAGCTCGCCATCCGCGTGGCGCAGAACACCGGCATCTCCTTCAGCCGCTTCTCGGGGAGCGGCGCCTGGCTGCGCGTGGTCATCGCCCTGGTCTGCGTGGCCGTGGCGGTCGCCATCTGGAAGGCGCCGGCGCGCTTCGCTCTACCGCTGGCACTCGTGCTCGGCGGCGCCGCCGGCAACCTCATCGACCGCGTGCGCTTCGGCTACGTGCTCGACTACGTGGGTGTGGGCCCGTGGCCCACCTTCAACGTGGGCGACGTCGCCATCGCCGTGGGCGCCGTGCTGATCGCCGTGGTCGTCTTGCGGCCCGCCCCCGAGGGGCGCTCCGGCAACGGGGGCTGAGCGCTAGTGGCCGAGTTCGTCGCAGGCCCAGCCGAAGCCGGCGTGCGGCTCGACACTGCTCTGGGGCGGCGGCTCGGCGTGAGCCGGGCCGCCGCGCAGCACCTGATCGAGTCGGGCGCCGTCACGGTCGACGGCGCGCCGGCCGGCAAGGGGCGCCTGCTGCACGGCGGCGAGACGCTTGCCTACGAGCTGCCGCCCGAGCCGGCGGCGACGCTGGTCGCCGAGGACGTGCCGTACACACTGGTCTACGAAGACGACGCTCTGTTGGTCGTCGACAAGCCGGCCGGCGTGGTCGTACACCCGGCGCCGGGCAACGAGCACGGCACGCTGGTCCAGGGGCTGCTGCCCCACGGCATCGCCGGCGGGCACGAGTCGCGTCCGGGGGTGGTGCACCGCCTCGACCGTGACACCTCGGGCCTGCTGATCGTGGCGCGCACGGTCGCGGCGCACCGCCGCCTGGTAGAGCAGATGGCGCGCCGCGAGATCGCCCGCCGCTACGTGGCCCTGCTGGTGGGCGCCCTGCCTCAGGACGCGGGCACGATCGACGCTCCCCTCGGTCGCCACGTGCGCGACCGCAAGCGCATGTCGATCCACACGACGCGGCCCCGTCGCGCGGTCACGCATTTCACGGTGCGGCGCCGCCTGGCCGGCTACACGCTGCTCGATGTGCGCCTCGAGACCGGACGCACCCACCAGATCAGAGTGCACTTCGCCGCTCTGGGGTATCCGGTCGCCGGCGACGTCACCTACGGCGGGCGCGAACGCCGCCCCGCCGGCCTCGCCCGGCAGTTCCTGCACGCCGCGCACCTCGAGTTCGCCCACCCGCTGAGCGGCGCGCCGCTCGTCTTCGATGCGCCGCTTCCCGCCGACCTCGCCGCGTTTCTCGCCGGTCTCAAGGACGCCTAGCGACGAGGGGACTCGGAAGACTTGACGTCCCGACCGGGGCGGACTACAGTCGAACAAACCTTTAAGTCCAGGTCCCGTGAGACCGGAAAGGGGTGCACAATGACGCACCATGCAGACCGCGACGCCGCCCACTACGAGGCGGTGTTTTTTTATGCCTGACGCCGGAGATCGGGTCGTGATGACGGGCGACCAGCTGGCCCGCACCGTCACTCGCATGGCCCACGAGATCCTCGAGAAGAACGCGGGCGACGAGCGCCTGGCCATCGTGGGCATCCACACCAGAGGCACCTTCCTGGCGCGCCGTCTGCACGCCATCCTGCACGACATCGCGGGGCGCGACACGCCAAGCGGCGACCTCGACATCTCCTTCTACCGCGACGACGTCGCCGCCCGCGGCGCCTACGGCGTCGTGCCGGCGACGCCCAACCCGATCGTCAAGAGCACCGACCTCGCCTTCGAGGTCGACGGCGCCACGGTCGTGCTGGTCGACGACGTCCTTTACACGGGCCGCACGATCAGGGCGGCCATCGACGCCCTCTTCGACTACGGCCGGCCGGCGCGCGTGCAGCTCGCCGTGCTCGTCGACCGCGGCCACCGCGAGCTGCCCATCAGGCCGGACTACATCGGCAAGAACCTGCCAACCGCCCGGCGCGAGCGCATCGAGGTGCTGCTCTCCGAGTCCGACGGCAGAGACGAGGTCGTGCTCGTCAGCCCGGCCCAGGAGGTCTGAGATGGCCAAGCGAGACCTGTTGTCGATCGACGATCTCACGCGGGCCGACGCCGAGCTCATCCTCGAGACGGCCGAAAGCTTCCTGCCCGTGTTGCAGCGCGACATCAAGAAGGTGCCGACCCTGCGCGGGCGCACCATCATCAACATGTTCTACGAGTCCTCGACGCGCACCCTGACGAGCTTCGAGCTCGCCGCCAAACGGCTCTCGGCCGACACCATGAACGTGCGCGCCTCGGGCTCTGCGGTCGACAAGGGCGAGTCGCTCAAAGACACCATCCTCACGCTGTCTGCCTACCAGCCAGACATCATCGTCATGCGTCACCCGCAGATCGGCGCCTGCCGCCTGGCCAGCCGCTACACGCCGGCGAGCGTGATCAACGCCGGCGACGGCAAGTTCCAGCACCCCTCGCAGTGCCTGCTCGACCTGTTCACCATGCGCCAGGCGCTGGGCCGCGAGCTCGACGGCATGAAGGCCTGGATCGTCGGCGACGTCCTGCACAGCCGCGTGGCGCGCAGCGACATCGCCGGCTTTCAGCTGCTGGGCATGGACGTCACCGTCGCCGGACCGCCGGCGCTCATGCCGCGCGACATCGAGAGCCTGGGAGTGAAGGTCGAGTACTCGCTCGACCGGATGGGCGAAGCCGACGTCGTCTACCTGCTGCCCATGCAGATGGAACGCATGGCCGAGGGCGCCAACTTCATCCCCTCGCTGCGTGAGTACTCGTCGCTCTACGGCATGACCCTCGAGCGGCTGCGGCCGGGCCAGAAGGTCATGCACCCCGGGCCCATCAACCGCGGCGTCGAGATCAGTCCGGCGGTCGCCGACCACCCCGACACGCTCATCCTCGAGCAGGTCGAGAGCGGCCTCGCCGTGCGCATGGCCATCCTCTACCGCACCATCGCCGGCTACGGCGAACGCACGACCGACGAAAGGGGCGCGGCATGACGGTGCGCACGTGGAGCAAGGCAGGCCCCGGCGCCGAGGTCCTCGTGCGCGGCGCCCGGGCCGTCGACCCGCTGGCCGGCCTCGACCAGGTGATCGACGTGCTGGTGCGCAAGGGGCGCATAGCGGCCGTCGGCGAGGGCCTCGAGGCGCCCGCCCGCGTGCGCGTCGTCGACGGCGAAGGCAAGCTGCTGCTGCCCGGATTCGTCGACCTGCACACGCACCTGCGCACGCCGGGCCGCGAAGACGAAGAAGACCTGGCCACGGCCTCGGCGGCCGCGGCGGCGGGCGGCTACGTCGCCGTGTTCGGCATGGCCAACACCGAACCCGTGACTGACTCGGCGGCGGTGCTCGAAGGGCTCGCCCGCCAGGCGAGCGCCGCCGCTACCGTGCCGACCGGCTTCTTCGCCGCCATGAGCGTCGGCCTGGCCGGCAAGCGGCTCACCGAGATGCACGAGCTCGCCGGCGCCGGCGCCGTGGGTTTCAGCGACGACGGTAAGCCGGTCGCCAGCGCCCAGCTCCTGCGCCGCGCGCTGCAGTACGCGAAGGTGACCGACCGCTTCGTCGCGGTGCACGCCCAGGACGACTCGCTGCAGGGCTCAGGGGTCATGCACGAAGGCGCGGTCTCAGCCAAGCTCGGCCTGGGTGGCATCCCGGCGATCGCCGAGAGCGCCGACGTGGCTCGCGCCCTCGAAGTGGCGCGCTACGAGCACGGCCGCCTGCACCTCTGCCACCTGAGCACAGCGCTTGCCCTCGAGCATCTGGCGCGGGCCCGCGACCTTGGGCTGCCGGTGACCGCCGAGGCGACCCCGCACCATCTCACGCTCACCGACGACTGCGTCACGAGCCTCGACTCGAACCTCAAGATGAACCCGCCTCTGCGCGTCGACTCCGACCGCCGGGCGCTCGTCGAGGCGCTGCGGAGTGGGCTCATCGACTGCGTCGCCACCGATCACGCGCCGCACGCCCAGCAGGAGAAGGAGGTGCCCTTCGAGGCCGCGCCGTTCGGCACGACCGGCCTCGAGACCGCCTTCGCCGCCCTGTACAGCGCCCTGGTGCGCAGCGGTGAGCTGCCGCTCGAGGTGCTGGTCACGCGCATGAGCCAGGCGCCGGCCCTGATCGCCGGCCTGGCGGTGCCGACCATCGCCGTCGGACAGCAAGCCGACCTCTGCCTGATCGACGTCGAGACGCCCTGGCTGGTCGAAGCTGCCGGGTTGCACTCCAAGTCGACCAACTCGGCCTGGCTGGGCCAGACGCTGCAGGGCCGCGCGGTCCTCACGATCGCCGGCGGACGCCTCGCCCTCGGCGAGAGTGACTAGTTCCGCGCTGCTCGTCCTCGAGGACGGCGCCGCCTACCACGGCGAAGCCGTGGTGGGCGGCGGCACGGTGGGTGGCGAGATAGTCTTCAACACCTCGATGACAGGCTACCAGGAGATCGCCACCGACCCGTCGTACTGCGGGCAGATCATCACCTATACGTTCCCGCTGAACGGCGACTACGGGGCCGACCCCTCGCGCGACGAATCCGGGAAGGCCCATGCCCGGGCGATCATCGCCCGCGAGCTCGTGAACTACTCGTTCAATCGCGCCTCGACGACGAGCTGGCTCGACTGGCTGAACAGCCACGAGGTGCTCGCCGTGAGCGGCATCGACACGCGCGCCCTGACCCGGCACATCCGCAGCCGGGGCGCCCTGCGCGCGGTGGTCTCGACCGACGACTTGGACGTGGCCTCGCTGCGCCGGCGCGCCCAGAAACTGCCGCGCATGTCGGGCCTCGACCTGGCCTCGGTGGTGACCTGCGCGGCGCCCTCGGAGACTCAGGCGAGCGGCGCCCCGGCCGACGGCGGCGGGGCGCTCAACGTGGTGGCCCTCGACTTCGGCATCAAGCGCTCGATCGTCGCCCGCCTGGCGGCGGCCGGCTGCCGCGTGACCGTGGTACCGGCCGGCACCTCGGCCCGCGACGTGCTCAAGCTGAACCCCGACGGCGTCGTTCTGTCGAACGGCCCCGGCGATCCGGCGGCGGTCACCTACGCCGTCAAGACGGTCCAGAAGCTGCTCGGCAAGACCCCGGTGTTCGGCATCTGTCTGGGGCACCAGCTCCTCGCCCTGGCCCTCGGCTTCACGACCTACAAGCTCAAGTTCGGCCACCGCGGGGCCAACCACCCGGTGAAAGACCTGACCACCGGCCAGATCGAGATCACCACGCAGAACCACGGCTTTGCCGTGCGCGAGGGGGCCGCGTCGGCTCCCGCCGGCGCGCCGCAGGTCACCCACGTCAACTTGAACGACGGCACCGTCGAGGGCCTGGCGGCGCCGGCTCAGTTCGCCTTCTCGGTGCAGTACCACCCAGAAGCGACGCCCGGGCCGCACGACTCGCTGCACCTCTTCGAACGCTTCGCCGCCGACATGCGGCGCTTCGCCGCGCAGCGCGAGTCCGTCGCCGCGAAGGTGAGCTGACCGTGCCGCGCCGCGACGACCTCCACAAGATCCTCATCATCGGCTCGGGGCCGATCGTCGTCGGTCAGGCCTGCGAGTTCGACTACTCGGGCACGCAGGCGTGCAAGGTGCTCATCGAAGAGGGCTACGAGGTGGTGCTGGTCAACTCAAACCCGGCGACCATCATGACCGACCCCGGCTTCGCCACGCGCACCTACATCGAGCCGCTCGACCTGCCCACGCTCACCCGCATCATCGAGATCGAGCGTCCCGACGCCCTGCTGCCGACCCTCGGCGGCCAGACCGCCCTGAACCTGGCGATCGAGCTCAAAGAGAGCGGCATCCTCGACCTCTGGGAGGTCGAGATGATCGGCGCCGACGCCGACGCCATCCGCCGCGCCGAGGATCGCTCCGAGTTTCGCAGCGCCATGGAGGAGATCGGCCTGCGCGTGCCGCGCAGCGTGATCGCCACCACCCCCGCCGACGTTGAGCGCGCCGCGAGCGACCTTGGGCTGCCGCTCGTGGTGCGCCCCGCCTTCACCATGGGCGGCGCCGGCGGTGGCATCGCCCACGACCTCGCCGGCCTGCGTCGGGTGGCCGAGAACGGCCTGCGCCTGAGTCCCATCCATCAGGTCATGCTCGAGGAGTCGGTGGCCGGGTGGCACGAGTTCGAGCTCGAAGTCATGCGTGACCGCGCCGACAACGTGGTGATCATCTGCTCCATCGAGAACGTCGACCCCATGGGCGTGCACACCGGCGACAGCGTCACGGTGGCGCCGGCCCTCACGCTGACCGACGGCCAGTACCAGGAGCTGCGCGACGCGGCCAAGGCGATCATCCGCAAGATCGGCGTCGACACCGGCGGCTCCAACGTGCAGTTTGCCGTGGACCCCGACTCAGGCGAGTTCGTAGTCATCGAGATGAACCCGCGGGTCTCGCGCAGCTCGGCGCTCGCCTCCAAGGCGACCGGCTTTCCGGTCGCCAAGATCGCCGCCAAGCTGGCCGTGGGCTACACCCTCGACGAGATCCCCAACGACATCACCCGCAAGACGCCGGCGAGCTTCGAGCCTACCCTCGACTACATCGTCGTCAAGATGCCGCGCTGGACCTTTGAGAAGTTCCCCATGGCCGACACCGAGCTCACCACGCACATGAAGAGCGTGGGCGAGGCCATGGCCATCGGGCGCACCTTCAAAGAGGCCTTCCTCAAGGCGCTGCGCTCGCGCGAGCTCGACTCGGCGCCCGTGCTGCCGCTCGAGCGCAAGGCGCTCACCGAAGCGCTGTCGGTGCCCACCTGCGAGCGCTACGAGCTCATCCTGCACGCCTTCCGGCAGGGTTTCACGCTCGACGAGCTGCACGACCTCACCTCCGTGCCGCACTTCTTCTTAGCCGAGCTCGGCGACATCGTCGAGCTCGAAGCCGAGGCGCGCAGCAGCGCGACCACGCTCACAGCCGGCCCCCTGCGGCGCTTCAAACGCTACGGGTTCTCCGATCGTCGCCTGGGCGAGCTCTGCGGCACGGGCGAACGCGAGGTGCGTGCCGCGCGGCTCGAGCACGGCATCGTGCCCGTCTACAAGGCCGTTGACACCTGCGCCGCCGAGTTCGAGGCCGAGACGCCCTACTTCTACTCGACCTACGAAGACGAGAACGAGGCGCTGCCCGGCGAGCGCGAACGCATCGTCATTCTGGGCAGCGGGCCCAACCGCATAGGCCAGGGCATCGAGTTCGACTACTGTTGCGTGCACGCCGCCATGACGGTGCGCGCCAACGGGTACGACGCCGTCATGGTGAACTGCAACCCCGAGACCGTCTCGACCGACTACGACATCTCCGACCGGCTCTACTTCGAGCCGCTGACCTTCGAAGATGTGGCCAACATCTGCGCGAACGAACGGCCCAAGGGCGTGATCGTGCAGTTCGGCGGCCAGACGCCGCTGCGCATCGCGCGTGAGCTCGAGGCGGCCGGCATCCCCATCCTGGGCACGAGCCAGGACGCGATCGACTTGGCCGAAGACCGCGGTCGCTTCGGCGAACTGCTCGACGAGCTTGGCATCAACTGTCCGACCTACGGCGTGGCGCGCGCCCGCGACGAGGCCCTCGCCATCGGCGAGCGCATCGGCTACCCGTGCCTCGTGCGGCCCTCGTACGTGCTCGGCGGGCGCGCCATGGAGATCGTCTACTCGACCGCCGAGCTCTCGCGCTACGTCGACACGGCGGTGCACGCGAGCCCCGACCACCCGATCCTCATCGACAAGTTCTTAGAAGACGCCATCGAGGTCGACGTCGACGCCCTCTCCGACGGCGACGAGGTCTCCATCGGCGGCATCATGCAGCACGTCGAAGAGGCCGGCGTGCACTCCGGCGACTCGTCGTGCGTGCTGCCCTCGATCTCGCTCGGCGAAGGCACGCTCGAGCAGGTGCGCCGCCAGACCCGGGCGCTCGCCCGGGCGCTCGGCGTGAAGGGCCTCATGAACGTGCAGTACGCCTACCGCAACTACGAGCTCTACGTGCTCGAGGTCAATCCGCGGGCGTCGCGCACGGTGCCCTTCGTGAGCAAGGCCACAGGCGTGCAGCTCGCCAAGCTCGCCACGCGCATCATCCTCGGAGCGACGCTTGCCGAGCTCGACCCGTCGCCTCGCCGGGTGCCGCGCCACGTGAGCGTCAAGGGGGCCGTCATGCCCTTCAACCGTTTCCCCGGGGCCGACTATCGGCTGGGGCCCGAGATGAAGGCCACCGGCGAGGTCATGGCCGTGGCCGACACCTTCCCGCAGGCCTTCGCCAAGGCGCAGATCGCGGCCGGCGCGCCGCTGCCGTCCGAAGGCACGATCTTCATCTCGGTCTGCGACACCGACAAGTCGGCGGCCACCATCCTGGGCCAGCACCTGCACGGCCTGGGCTTCACCCTGCTCGCCACCAAGGGCACTGCGCGCGCCCTGCAGAGCCTCGGCGTGCCCACGATCGACGTCAACAAGGTCACCGAGGGGACGCCGCACATCGTCGACCTGATCGAAGAGGGCCGCGTCGACTTCGTGGTCAACACGCCCTACGGACGAGGCTCGCGCAGCGACGGCTACGAGATCCGCCGGGCGGCTCTCGAGAAGGGCGTGCCCTGCATCACCACGCTGGCCGGCGCGTCGGCGGCGGTCTCCGCAATGGAGGCGGCCCGGCGGCCGCGCGTGACGGTCCACTGCCTGCAGGACCTGCACGACAGCGAGCGGGACTAGAAGGGGAGAGGGGAGAAGCGATGGCCCACCCGACGATGCCCACACCCGGCGCACAAGGCTGCGCTACGGCGACGAGCGGACGCTACCGCGTGGTCGAGTGTCGCTCGTTCGGGCCCTACAGCCTGCTCACCCTGCTCGCGCCCGCCATCGCGGCCGTGGCCAGGCCCGGACAGTTCGTGATGGTCGCCTTGCCGGGGTCGCGCTTTCGTCTGCGGAGACCGTTGTCGCTGCACTCGGTCGACGGTGAGCGCGTGCGCCTGCTGGTCGAGCCGCGTGGTGAGGGCAGCAGACAGCTGGCCGAGACCGGCATCGCCGACGTCCTCGAACTGGCCGGCCCGCTGGGCAACGGCTTCCCGCTCGACGACGTGAGCGCCGCGTTGCTCGTGGGCGGCGGCATCGGCGTCGCCCCGCTGCAGTTCGTGGCCGACGCGCTGCGTGCCCGCGGTGCGACGGTCACGGCCGCCTTCGGCTTTCGCGACCGTGCGCAGGCCCGTCTCGTCGGCGCCTTCGCCATCGACGACCTCTGGGTGGCCACAGACGACGGCAGCGTCGGCCGCCGCGGCAGCGCGCTCGACGCGGCGCGCGAGTCCGGGGCCGGGCCGCAGGCGAGCGTGCTCGCCTGCGGCCCGGCCCCGATGCTCGCCGCGACCCAGGCCTGGGCGGAGCGGGCCGGCCTGACGGGCTGGGCCTCGCTCGAAGCGCACATGGCCTGCGGCAGCGGCGCCTGCCACGGCTGCGTCGTACCTACCCGCGAGGGCTACCTGCGCGTCTGCGTCGAAGGGCCGGTGTTCCCCTTCGAGCTGCTGCGCCTCGACTCCGCGGCGCCCGGCGAGCCACTGCCGGGGGAGTCGCCATGAGCCTCCACGACGCTGCGCCCGGCACTGACACCGCACCCAGGTCCGACGCGGCGCCCGGCCCCGACCTTGCCGTCACGCTTGCCGGCGTGCGCCTCGCCCACCCGGTGCTGAACGCCTCGGGCACCTTCGACGCGCTCGAGACGGCGCGCCGCTACGGCCCCGAGATCCTCACGCCCTTCCCGTTCGCCGCCTACGTGCCCAAGACCGTGACGCTCGAGCCGCGCGCCGGCAACGCGCCGCCGCGGCTCACCGAGACGGCGGCGGGCATGATCAACGCCGTCGGCCTGCAGAACCCGGGCATCGACGCCTGGCTTGCCGACTTCGAGCTGCTGGCCGACGTGCCGGTGCCCATCGTGGTCAACATCGGCGGCAGTCGGCCTCAGGACTATCTCGAGGTGCTGCGACGCGTCGAAGAGCGCCTCGCGGCGGGGGGTGCACGCGCGGCTCGCGTCGTCGGCTACGAGCTCAACGTGTCGTGCCCGAACGTGGGGAGGGGGGGACTCGCGATCGGCACCGAGCCGGCCGAGACCTCCCGGCTCACGGCGGCCGCGCGGCGGCTGACCAAGCGCCTGGTGATCGTCAAGCTCAGCCCCAACGTGACCGACGTCGTCGCCGTGGCGCGGGCGGCAGCCGAGGCCGGCGCCGATGCCGTCTCGCTCGTCAACACGGTGCGCGCGCTGGTGCTCGACCCGCGGAGTCTCAGGCCGTTCCTCGGCAACCGCACCGGCGGCCTCAGTGGGCCGGCCATCAAGCCGATCGCCCTGCGCATGGTCTGGGAGGTCGCCGCGACGCTCGAGGTGCCGATCGTCGGCATGGGCGGCATCGCGAGCGGCCGCGACGTGCTCGAGTTCGTGGCCTGTGGCGCCACCGCGGTGGCGGTGGGAGCGGCGAACTTCACCGGCCCTGAGGCGGCGCGGCGGATCGTCGCCGAGCTTTCCGTCGAGATGCGCGAGCGCGGGCTCGACGACCTGGCCGCGCTGCGCGGCCGGGCTTTGGGCGACCTGTAGACGGCGCCCGCGGCTCTGGGCGGCGCCCGGGCCCGCGGCGCCCGTGTTTTCGACAGACCAGCGCGATTGCGCCGCAAGTGTCGTCATTTCCGACGACCTGACGCGCTTGAACAGGCCGCGGCCGTTCCCTATACTTGGCACCGCCATGCAGACTCCCGCCAAACAACTGAACATCGCCCCCGAGCGTTCGCTCGACCAGCGCATGGACGCGCTGCAGCGGGCCAACCTGGTGCGTAGCCAGCGCGCCCGGCTCAAGGTCGACCTCAAGCGCGGCGCGGTCACCATCGGCTCGGTGCTGCGCGAGCCGCCTGAGTTCCTGCTGACCGCCAAGGTGATCGACGTCCTCATGGCGGCTCCCAAGTGCGGCCGCGTCAAGTCGGCGCGCATCATGGAACAGTGCCGGGTGAGCCCCAGCAAGACCGTCGGCGGTCTCTCCGATCGCCAGCGTTCCGAGCTGCTCGGCTTTTTCGGGAGCTAGAGCATTCCCTCGGTCTTCGTCGTCTCGGGGCCGTCGGGCGCCGGGAAGGGGACCGTCATCGCCCTCGTGCGGGCAGCGCTGCCCAACGTCGTCACCTCTGTCTCGGCGACCACGCGCGCGCCGCGTCCCGGCGAGCGCGACGGCGACCACTATCGCTTTCTCACGCGCGCCCGGTTTTGCGAGGCGGTCGCCGCCGGGAAGTTCCTCGAATGGGTAGACTACGGGGGGAACCTGTACGGCACGCTGCGCGACGACGTAGAAGGCAGGCTCGCAGCGGGCTATGATGTCATCCTCGAGATCGAGCTGCAGGGCGCGCGGGCGATAAGAACGGCGATCCCGCAAGCCCGACTGATCTTCGTGGCGCCGCCGTCGGTCGGCGAACTGGCCCGTCGTCTACACGGACGGGCGACCGACTCCGAAGCGGCGATCGCGCGGCGGCTCGAGATCGCCAAAGCCGAGATCGCCGCCGAACACGAGTTCGACGACGTCGTCGTCAACGCCGACGCCCAGCAGGCGGCCGCCGAGGTGGCCGCCATCATCAGCGCCCGGCACTGACGACGACACGCACGTAAAGCGACATAAAGGAGACCAGTGGACCGTCCCCGCATCGACGAGCTCCTGGCGCAGGCCGGCAACTCGCGGTACTCGCTCACCGTCATCGCCGCCAAGCGCGCGCGGCAGATCAACAACTACTACAACTCGCTCGGCGAGGGCATGTTCGACGAGTTCCCGCCGCCGCTCGTGACCTCGCGCAGCAAGAACCTGCTCACCATCGCCTTCGAAGAGATCGCCGAAGGCAAGATCCACTTCACCAGCAAGGTCTGAGCGACCGCTTCCCGGGCGCGCCCATGACCGACGCCGAACTCCATCTGCCGCAGCGCCACGTCCTGGTGGGCGTGAGCGGCGGCATAGCCATCTACAAGGCCGTCGAGTTCGTGCGCCTGCTCAGCAAAGAGGGCTTCAGCCCGACCGTGGTCGTCACCGAAGCCGCCAAGCGCTTCGTCATGCCGCTCACCTTCGCCGCCGTGGCGCGGGCGGGCGTGCTCGACGACGAGAGCTCGTGGCAGCCCTCGGGGGGTTGGTTCGAGCACATCGAAGCCGCGCGGCGGGCCGACGTCATGGTCGTCGCGCCGGCCACGGCCAACACCGTGGCCAAGCTCGCCACCGGCCTTGCCGACAACCTGCTCTCGGCCATCTACCTCGCGTTTCGCGGACCGGTGATCGTCGCGCCCACGGCCAACTGGGCGATGGTCGAGCACCAGGCCACGCAGGCCAACCTGAAGACGCTCGCCGAGCGAGGCGTCGAGGTGCTGCCCACTGGCGTCGGCGACCTCGCCTGCGGCGAAGAGGGCGCCGGCCGCATGGCCAGCCCCGAGGCGCTCATGACGGCGGTGCGCCGCGCCTTCGCCGGACTCGCGGCGGGCACGCTCGCCGGGCGCAAGGTCGTGGTGACCGCCGGCGGCACCCGCGAAGCCATCGACGCGGTGCGCTACATCGGCAACCGCTCGAGCGGCAAGATGGGCCGAGCGGTGGCCGACGAAGCCTACCTGCGCGGCGCCGAGGTCGTGCTGGTGAGCACCCAGCCGAGCCCCGACGCGCCCTACGCTTGCGTCGCCGTCGAGAGCGCGGCCGACATGGCCGACGCCGTCACGCGCGAGTGCGCCGACGCAGCCGTCCTGGTCATGGCGGCGGCGGTCGCCGACTACCGACCCGAGACGGTCAACGACGGCAAGCTGTCGCGGGCCGACGCACCCGAGCTCGCCCTGCGTCTCGTGCCCACCGTCGACATCCTCGCGACCACCAGGCGCGCCGGCATGGTGCGCGTGGGCTTTGCCGCCGAGGCCGGTCCGCGCATCGACAGGGCGCGGGCCAAGAAGGCCGCCAAGGGCGTCGACCTGCTGGTCTTCAACGACATCCTCATGGCCGGCATCGGCATAGGTTCCGACGAAAACGAGATCACCATACTGACCGCCGAGCGCGAGGTCCACGTGTCGCGCACCAGCAAGGCGGCCTGCGCGCGCGCCATCCTCGACCAGGTCGAGGTCGTTCTCACCAGCCGGTGACGCCGTCGGCCGTGCCGGCAAGCGTGACCGCGACCGCAGACCAGGCCGACCGCGCCGGGCCCGCGCCGGCCCCACTAGGCGCGCGACGAAGTCACGCACGCTTGAGCGGCGACGACGAAGTCGACGCCGGACTAGGAGGCTAGCCGATGACCGTCACCCCGCTCTCCCGCGACGAGATCCTGAGGCTGATCGACGGCTCCGTCGCCAATCTCAACCTGCGCCGTCACATGCTCGCCTGCGAGGCGGTCATGCGCGGCTTGGCCGTGCGCTTGGGGAACGACGTCGATCTGTGGGGCCTCGCCGGTCTGGCGCACGACATCGACGCCGAGGAGACCGCCGGCGACGACGCGCGTCACGGCGCACGGGCGGCCGAACGGCTCACCGAGCTGGGCTTGCCCGACGCCCTCGCGCACGCGGTCGCAGCGCACAATCCGGCGACCGGCGTCGTGGCCGAGCGGCCCATCGACGTCGCCCTGATCGCCGCCGACCAGACGACCGGCCTGATCACCGCGGCCACCCTGGTGCGGCCCGACCACTCGCTGCCCCTCGTCAAGCTCTCGTCGGTGCGCAAACGCATGCGCGAGGGCGCCTTCGCCCGCGGCGTCGACCGCGCCTCGATCCAGCGCTGCGTCGAGCTCGGCCTCGAGCTCGACGAGTTCCTGGCGGTCGCGCTCGAGGCCATGCAGGCGGTGGCCGCCGACCTGGGGCTCGCCGGCCAGTGAACGAAGGGGCTCCCTGGGACGAACGCGCGGCGGCGGCCGAGGCTGCCGAGGGCGAGCGCGCCTACGGGCTCTTTCAGACGGGGCGCCGATTTCTAGCCGAACGCCGCCCGGCGCAGGCCGCCATGTACCTCGAGCAGGCGTTGCTGGCGGCGCCCGACAAGATCTCGGTGCGCGAGGCGCTGGGCCGGGCGTACTACGCCCTGGGCCGCTTCGACAGCGCGGCCCGCGAGTTCGAAGAGCTCCTGCGGCGCGCCCCCGCGAGCGACTACGCTCACTTCGCGCTGGCGCGCTGCCTGCTGCGTCTGGGCGACGTGCGCGGCGCCCGGCGAGCGGCGCGCCTGGCGCTGGCCATGGCCCCCGATAACACCGACTACCGCCGCGCGCTCGACGACTGCCTCGAGGCGGGGTAGCGGTGACTGCCTAGACCGTCGATCGACTGCGTCGTCGCCGCTCAGGCGTGCGTCACTTCGTTGCGCGCCTAGTCCGCGCTGGAGGCGCCGGGCGTCGTGGCACCCGGCGCGACCTGCGGCGCGACGTCCTGCTGCGCCAAGGCGTCGGGGCCGGCGTGCGCCATCGCGAGCAGGATAGCGATGCGCTTCTGGATGGGCGGATGTGTGTCGAACCAGCCGGCCGACTCTTTGGTCTTCTTGCCCTTCAGCGGGTTGGCGATGTACAGGTGTGCCGTGGCCCTGGTCGCCACTCGCAGCGAGTTGCGGTCGCCGGCGATCTTCTGCAGGGCGTGGGCCAGTCCGAGTGGGTTGCGCGTGAGCTCGACTCCCGAGGCGTCGGCCAGGTACTCGCGGTGGCGCGAGATCGCCATCTGCACCATGAGGGCGAAGAACGGCGCCAGGATGGCGAGCACGATAGCGATCAGAAAGAGGATCGCCCCCGCGCCGCCGTTCGAGTTGTTGTCGCGCCGTCCGCCGAACCCGAAGAACGTCGAGCGCAGGAAGAAGTCGGAGACCAGGGCGATCATGCCGACCAGCACGCCGACCAGCGTGGCGAAGCGGATGTCGAAGTTGCGCACGTGCGACATCTCGTGGGCGATCACGCCCTGGAGCTCGTCGCGGCTCATCATCTGCAGCAGGCCGGCGGTGACCGCCACCGAGGCGTGCTGGGGGTCGCGGCCGGTGGCGAAGGCATTGGGCGCGGCGTCGTTTATGACGTACACGGCGGGCATGGGTACGCCGCCCGCGATCGACATCTCCTCGACGACGTTCCACAGGACAGGCGCCTGGTCGCGATTCACGCGCTGCGCGTGGCTCGCGGCCAGCACGATGCCGGCGCCCCCGTAGTAGCCGATCAGGCTCCACACGATGGCCACGATGCCGAACACGCCGAGCAGGCCGATGCCCGCCGTGTAGGTGCGAAAGTAGGCCACGCCGATGGCGAAGCCGAGCGTGAGCAGCACCGCGACGATGACCGCGACGAGCAGCACCGAGTCGCGTTTGTTGCGGGCGATCTGGTCGTACATCGTGAGCCGCGCTTTCGCTTACTGTCCCGGCTGCTGGGGCGGGCCGGGCGGCTGCACCGGCGGGGCTGGTGGCTGCTGGGCCTGCACGGGCGCGACGGGCGCCTGCATCTGGACCTGCGGCGCCATGCCCAGGTCGACCTGCGGCACCTCGCGGTCCGCGGTGTCGCCCTCGAAGAACTGCCGTTGCGTGAAGTTGAACATGCCGGCGATCGTGTTGCTCGGGAACTGCTGGATCTTGGTGTTATAGGCCATGACGCTGTCGTTGTAGAACTGGCGCGCGAACGAGATCTTGTTCTCGGTCGTGGTGAGCTCCTCCTGCAGTGCCATCACGTTCTGGTTGGCCTTGAGGTCGGGATAGTTCTCGGCCACGGCGAACAGCGAGCGCAGCGACTGGGTGAGGGTGTTCTCGGCCTGGGCCTGGGCCGCGGGGCCCTGGGCGCCGGCGGCGACGGCGGCGGCACGCGCGTTGGTGACCTTGGTCAGCGTGTCCTGCTCGAACTGCATGTAGCCTTTGACCGACGAGACCAGGTTGGGGATCAGGTCGTGCCTTCGTTTGAGCTGCACGTCGATCTGGCTCCAGGCGTTGTCGACCTGGTTGCGGCGGCGCACGATGCCGTTGTAGGTCGACCACAGCAGGAGGGCCACCACCACTACGATGACGATCACCACGATGAGTGCGATCACAGTGTCTGCTCCTTTGGTGTTTTATCCCTGCGCAGTATCGTCATTGTACGTCAGGACGATAGGTTTGGGTGGCGGCGCGGCGGGTCGGCCGGCGCCCACGCACTGGAGAGCTTGCCCGCGCGAGGAGGATGCTATGCTGGCTCGCATGGAGCCTGACGCCGAGAGCGCACGAGTCACCCGCGGGGCGCGGCCATGAAGCGCGCCTGGGTAAAGGCGGCGGCCGTGGCCGTCGCCCTCGTCGTGCTGGCCGGCGTCGGCTACGCCGTCGTGCACGGCCGCACCGGCGACGGCGGCACGGGCCAGCCGGCGTTCTCGCCGTCGGCCACGCCGACCGTCGCGAGCGCGGTGGGGAAGACCCCCGCGCCGACGCCGCGCTGGCAGGTCGCCAAGGCCGTCGGCACCGTCGTCGCCTACAGCGCGCCGACCACCACGGCCACCGTGCGCCAGCGCTTCGCGCGCGTCAACGTGAACGGCTATCCGACGGTGTTCCTGGTGCGTGGCGTACGCCAGGTCGGCGGCGTCACCTGGTACGACGTCTGGTTGCCGATCCACCCCAACGAAAGTCACGGCTGGGTCAAGGAGGGCGGCGTCGCGATCTACACGACGACGGCCAAGATCGTCATTCGCCTGAGGCAGCGCCGCTTGATCGTCTACAAGCGCGGCGCGCTTGTGGGCAGCTTCCCGGTGGCCGTGGGCACCGCCCAGCTACCGACCCCTACGGGAATCTACTACGTCAATCAGAAGCTGCGGCCCACGACGTCGGGGGGGCCGTACGGCGTGCTCGCCCTGGGGATCAGCGCCTTTCAGCCGCGACTGCTCAACTGGCCGCAGGGCGGCCCCGTCGCCATTCACGGCACCAACGAAGACTCCCTGATCGGCAAGGCTGTGAGCCACGGGTGCGTGCGCATGCACAACGCCGACGTGCTCAAGGTCAGCGCTCTGGTGCCGACCGGCAGCCCCGTGATCATCGTGAAGTAGATGGGGCGACCGCCGCAGGGCGGTCGCGCCGCGGCGTCTTACCAGTACTCGCCCTGAATGAGCTGCATGTCTTTGGCCTTGCATTTCGGGCAGACGTACGACTGCGCCTTCTCCAGAAAGAACAGCTGGCCGTCGCAGTCCGAGCAGTGGAACTCGTCGACCATGATGTCGGCGCCGGTCAGGTCGACCGACGTGATCGCCTTGCACTGCACGCAGACGGCCGGCATGAACCGCTTGCGCGGGTCGTTGGCGCTCACGCCCCAGCGGATGTTGTCTGCCGTATACCCGCACTCGCGACAGACGAAGGTGGTGTACTCTCCCATGCCGAAGGCCTCGTTTCGGAAGTCGACGTTTGTAGCCACACGTGCCCGGCCTTGGTATCGGCAGCATCGTCCGACCTGTTGAGCGGCAGGCACGAGCTGAAAGTCCGGGACTTTGATTAGTCTTCGAGGCCGGTGGTATATACTTACGCGGACAGACACGGACAATCAGGAGGCGAAGGCTTTCGAGAAGTGGGTGCGCGAGTCGCCCACTTTTGTTTTGTGGAGATGAGTGAGCGCGACCGTGAATTAGTGACCGAGATCGAGACGACCCTCGCGGGGCAGTTCCCCGAGCTCGAGGTCGTCGATGTCGACGTACAGGGTGGCCGCGGTGCGCGTCTGACGGTCTATGTCGATCATCCTCAGGGCGTCGACCTTGCGTTGTGCGAGGCCGTGGCACATGCCCTCGACGATCTGCGCAGCCGCTATGCGCTCGATATCTCGTCGCCTGGTCTCGACCGCCCACTGCGCACGCCCGCTCACTTCGAGCGTGCCAAGGGCGCGAGAGTGTATGTGAAGACCGAACCCCGCCTCGAAGGGCGGGCGGTCTTCAGGGGCCGGCTCACGCAAGCCGGTCCCACCGTCGTCACGCTGGCGCTCGACGAGGGCGCAGCGGTCGATATCCCGTTCCAAACGATTGCGAAGGCCCACGTGATCTTCGAATTCGACGACAACGGAGGGCACCAGTGAGCAGAGAGATCATCGAAGCTCTACGACAGATCGAAAAGGAGAAGGGCATCAGCGCCGAGACGCTCCTGAGCGCGCTCGAAGACGCGTTGCACTCCGCCTACCGCAAGACCCCCGATGCCGTCGAGACAGCCAAGGTCGAGATCGATCCCGAGACGGGCGATATCCGCGTCTTTCAGCTGATCTTCCCTGAGGACGTCGACGTCGAGGCGCTCAAGGTGCGCAACGAAGAGGGCGAAGAGATCGGCATCGACCTGTCGACGGTCGACGAGACCGCGATCGAGCGCCACGAAGTGACGCCCGACAACTTCGGACGCATCGCCGCCCAGACGGCCAAGCAGGTCATCCTGCAGCGCATCCGCGAGGCCGAGCGCGACCTCATGTACGAGGAGTACGTCGATCGCGTGGGTGACATCGTCACCGGCATCGTGCAGCAGAGCGACCAGCGCTACACGCTCGTCGACCTGGGCCGCGTCGAAGCTTTGCTGCCCAAGAGCGAGCAGATCGACAGCGAACGCTACGAGCACGGCGCCCGCGTCAAGGCGATCATCATCAAGGTGCAGAACTCGACCAAGGGGCCGCAGGTCATCCTGTCGCGGCGCTCCGACGACCTCGTGCGCCGCTTGTTCGAGCTCGAGGTCCCCGAGATCTCCGACGGATTGGTCGAGATCAAGAACGTCGCCCGCGAGCCCGGATTTCGCTGCAAGATCGCGGTGATCAGCCACACCGACGGGGTCGACCCCGTCGGCGCCTGCGTGGGCCCCCGCGGTTCGCGCGTGCGCATGGTCGTCAGCGAGCTGCGCGGCGAGCGTATCGACATCGTGCCCTACAACGACGAGCCGGCGCGCTTCGTCGCCAAGGCCCTGTCGCCGGCGCGCGTGCGCGAGGTCCTGGTCGACGACGAAGGCCGCTCCGCCACCATCATCGTGCCCGACGACCAGCTTTCGCTGGCCATCGGCAAAGAGGGTCAGAACGCCCGTCTCGCCAGCAAGCTCACCGGCTGGCGCATCGACATCAAAAGCCAGAGCGAGATGGCCGACAACGAAAGCGAGCTCACCTACGCCGAAGACGGCGACGACGTGAGCGGCCACTGCGTCGCGGTCATGTCGAACGGCAAGCGTTGTCCCAACATGGCGCTGTCCGGCAGCCGCTACTGTGGCATCCCCGCACATCAGAAGCTCGCCGAAGCCGAGACCGGCGGAGCGGTGGCGGCGGAGTGACGGTGGCGACAAAGACCAGCATGCCGCGGCGCACCTGCGTCGGCTGCCGGCGGGTCGCCGACAGCGAGGCCCTGGTGCGGCTCACCCTGCACGACGGGCACGTCGTGCTGGCCGCCACGCACCCCACGGGGCGGGGCGCCTGGCTGTGCCCGCAACCCGACTGTTTGGAGCAGGCGACACGCCGGCGTGCGCTCGATCGCGCCCTCCGTGCTCGCGTGCCCATCGACGACGATCTGCGCAGGCGCTTCACCGGCGTCTGCGAGCAGCGAAAGGCGGTGATGTGAGTGGCCCGCATGAAACCTGTCGCTGAGGTCGCCCGCGAGCGGAATACGACCATCGAAGACGTACTGGTCCACCTGAAGCGAGCCGGTATGGAGCTCGCCGACGGCCAGACCGAGGTCGACGAGGACATCGTCGACAAGGCCTTTGCCACCACCTCGAGCGGTCCCCGCCGGGCGCGTCCCGGCGGCGGCAACCGCCGCCGCCGTGTCGTGATCGACGCTCAGGCATCGCGCCGCGGCCCGGGGCCGTCCAACGACCGCCGCGGCCGCCGCGACCGCCACCAAGGCGGCGACCGCGCCGAAGCCGCGCTCGTGGTGCCCGCCGAGGGCCAGAAGGTCAAGGTGCCGTCCGGTTCGAGCGTCAAAGACGTCTCGCAGCTCATGGGCGTCTCGACCGCCGAGATCATCAAGACCATGATGGGCTACGGCGAGATGGCGACGATCACCCAGCCGCTCTCCGACGAGGCCATCAGCATCCTCGCCGACGACTTCAAGCGCACGGTCGAGATCACCCACGCCGCCGACGAAGAGGTCGAGCTCGAAGAGGTCGTCGAAGACAAGCCCGAAGACCTCAAGCGCCGCCCGCCGGTGATCGCCGTCATGGGTCACGTCGATCACGGCAAGACGAGCCTGCTCGACGCCATCCGCGAGACCGAGGTGGCCGCCGGCGAGGCCGGCGGCATCACCCAGCACATCGGCGCCTATCA
>Ga0181535_10002428_pt1 | contig 22785 bp, 20 predicted proteins | sample PEATcosm2014_Bin_44_FD_119774 | JGI IMG/M metagenome (GOLD analysis project Ga0181535, IMG submission 119774) | Peatland microbial communities from MTU Mesocosm Facility, Houghton, MI, USA - PEATcosm2014_Bin17_30_metaG | ecosystem: Environmental > Terrestrial > Soil > Wetlands > Peat | place...
AGCTTCACCGTCGGCCCCTTCGGCATGTCTTGCATCAACGTCTGCCCAACCTGCTGTGCCGCGGTGCCGCCCGCAATTTCCGCCTGCTTTTGAAAATTCAGGGAACCATAACTTTGAATAACCCCTCCATATGGCGTCGTCTGCACCGTCGAGTTCGACAAAGCCACGGCCTGCCCAAGGCCTGACATAAAGGCCGCGGCAGCCGGCAACGCCCACCGCTCAACAAAATGCGGGTCGACGCTCGTCGCGACCGACGTCTCCATCGTGTCCGGCGCGATCAAAAGCCCCCGCGCTTCGAGCGTCTGACCGCGATGCTCAATCAAATTCACCCGCACGATCAGCCGCTCACCCGCATTCTTCGTAAAGATCCCGATCATTCTGTCGCCCGCCAGAGGACCTGTATCTGCCTCGAGAATAATCGGGCCATTGGTATCAGAATCAACCGCAACAATCGTATGTGCATAAATACCGCGCCCGGCCGGCACCAACAGCTGCCCGCGCCGCGCTGGAGCCGCCTCCAACCCATCGCGCCCGGCTGCCGAGCCACTGACACTCGCTCCTTGGACATTCGTGCGCGGCAGATCACCTTGAATCATCTCTGTACGCGGCGGCCCTCCCTGCCACTGCGCAAACATATCCGCCATCGCTCTCTTCATCTCCGGATCATCGCCCTGTGCCGCCACCTCCTCGATCCGCGCAGTTTCCTCCGGTGGCACAAACACTGGCGGCGGCGCCTGGACCAGCACAATGTCTTTGCCCTGACCCTCGGCCGCCACGGCCGGAACCTCCGATGGTTTTACGTCCGCCCCAGGTTCCACCACCTTCAAAGGTACGCTCGCCGGCATCGCCGGCGTATAGGATTCATTCTTATGCGCGGCCTTCGCAGCCTCGTCCTGCGAATGTCTCACCAGCAACGCGTCCTGTGCCGGATCGCCCTGCAATCCCCCCGGCAAGGGATTAATTGCTGGCATTTTGGCTATCTGCGATTCGACCGGCGCCTTAAAGCCCTTCATGGAAACGGCGATGACAAGGCCAATCATGCCGAACCCAATCAAAGCGATCACAAGAAGACGGCCCGCGCCGCCACGCGTCGATTCATTCAGAATTCTTTTGCGCGCCCATAGCACACGCAGCTTAGTCAATATATCCTTCACGACTATTCCTCCCTCAACGATGCCGAGACCGTCCGCCCCGCATGCGACAACAGCACAACCGGCGTCGATGGCACCTCGTAAACTGTGAGCCCTCCCTCGCCATTCTCGGAGCCAACCCACTCCGGCGATACCAGCGTAAGACGCGTCCGCAGATACACACGATCGCCAAGCCGCCAGGCCCGTAAATCATCAGGCGACACGCCGCTCACGGAAAGGGGAATAGCTTCCGCCGGCGGCACCCCATCCAGCATCGATGTCAAGAACGGCGCCGCCGTATCCGGCGCGCGCGCCGCCACCGTGGACGCTTTCGCCTTCGGCCCGCGCTCCGCCACCTGAATGCTTAAATCCGCGTCATATTTGCCGCCGCCGCCGATCAACATGAAACTCAACGGCTTCGGCGCGTCTTGCAACGTCACAACAAGACCGCCGCGCGGCTGCAGGGACATCGGCGTGACCTCGATCACATTCGACCCCTTGACGGGGGTACACACATAAAATCCCACCGCCGCTACCGCCGGCCCCCCCGAATGAGGGCCGGCATTGCAATTTGCCCCCTCCGCGATCGCCGCCGGATTGCTGTTTGTGTCCCACAGAATCGGCCACGGCTCCCCCGTCTTGTCGAAAAACGCTATCGCCGTCGGATAGCCCTTGACCGTATGAACAATCCCTACCGCTTCTCCCGGCACAAAAGACACGTTCACCCGCCGGCTATCGGGTGCCGCAACCTCGGTCGCCGCTTCTTCTTGCGCGCGCTTATTCTCGCCAAACCGTTTGCCAAGATCGCGGATCATGTCCGGCGTCAGCGGAATCATATTTGCCGCAGTCGCTGACGCCGAGTGCCCCTGATGGACTCCCCCGCCTCCCGGCGCAATGCTCGCAGTCTCCTGCCCAAAGCATGGACCAATCATACCAACCAATACTGCGGCGGTCGCCGCACTCCTGATCCATGACATCGCCGGCCCTTTCAATTCACCATCGCTACGAGCTGCTCGACCGCGAGCCCGTCCGGATGGTCCTCCGCGTTCGTGCGAACCACGAGCGCGGTCACCATCAACTTCTGGGTATTTGCCTGCTGAGAATTCTGGCAAGTCTGCACGATCGGCACCTGCACCCGGTAGGAAAGCGCGCCTTGGAATGTCGCCGCCTCGGTAATGACCGCCGAACGCTGCGCCTGCGCATAGCAGAGCAGCATCGCTTTCTTCATCGCTTCGAAATTGCCGCCGTTGATGTAGCTATGCGCAAAGGACGACCAGCCACTCGGGGTAAAGCGCCGGCCCGCGGTATTGAGCTGGACCGGATAATCATGATAATTGACATTGTACGGCGCCAGCACCGCCTTCACCGTCCAATCCAGCAACTCCGCGTCATCCACAACAGGACTATCGAGCGCCCTTACCGGTTTTGGCGGATTCTTGCCGTCGACGAAAAAATATTTTGGGGTGGGAGGATGCGTCCACTCATATAAGTCGTGGAGCACCAACACCCCCGAAAGAATGGAAAGCCCGATGTTCAGGGCGATGCTTCTGTACATCAGAAGCGCCATGAAATCGGGATCAGACAATCTGCGATCTATCGCTGCGTGCTTGTTCTGCATGCACAAAGATTCGCATAGCTTTGCGCGAACAGCGCGGTTAAGTCGGATTTTTATCCAGTGGAACCGGCTCGACGAAAGCCCACAATGTGTGACCCCGAAACAAGCCTATATCTGCTTCAAGCCGCCTGCCGCGCCTCACCAATCACATTGATATCCTTGGGCTCTTCGGCACAGACGGCCACGAGCTGCGGCGATGGTTTTTCTATTGCCAGCGGGTTAGCACACAATCCCTTCCAATTTTTCGGAATTGTTTTCCGTTCCTTCGTCAGGTCCGATACCCCAATCTTCTGGCGCCGCCCTATTTCGCTCTCTTTATAATATTCGGGCGAATAGATTTCGCCGCCCCCTCGCCGTGCGAAAAACAATCGCCGGTAATGTCCGCATGTCCGCGGAACCAGCCCTTGCTCCCCAAGATAAGCAAATGCCTGCATCTCATCGAACTCAGCAACCCGTTTCCGTGTACGGTCCGTCAACCCCATCTTATAGACCCAGTTGTGCACGGTTGATTTTGTAACGCCCATTTCCTCTGCGATCACCCGCGAATGTTGCCCTGCAAGAGTCCGCACGGCAATCTCGGCCAAAAACTCGTGGTCACGGCCAATCGATCTTTTTTTGGGGCCTTTCCACAGTTGTCCGAGCCGCTTCATCGCCCGCTCAACCCCGGCTTCCCGGACCCGCGTCTCCTTCGCACCCTGTTGCTTTGAACTTTCCTGGATAGTGGTAGGCGGCGGCAAGCGCGAACCGACCAATTTCACGGCTTCCGCTTCGGTAATTTTCCGGACGAGGCTAATTTCGTGGGTCAGACGATCGCGGGCCGTCTCGTAAAGGTTCTTTTCGGGGAGCCCTTTGGGCTGATGGAGATCGCGCACCACTTCCGCAATCGCTAGGAAGGCGCCCGATTTGATTTTGGCCTCATTTTCCGGCATCCGGCGGCTTGGGGTGCTAACCTCCTTGCCCTTCCTATTCGCCAAAATGGCCAAGGCCTTATCGACAGCGGCGGGCTTAACAAGTTTGCGCACCCCGCAGCCGTCCAGCTTTTTGACTGGAACCTTCTCGATCAGATTGTCCTTGACAAAACCGAACGCGAACAGATCGACCTTGGTGTCCGAGATCTTTTGGGTCTCAATCCCGAGAAACTCGCCAATCCCATGCGCCGGAGAGACCACTACTTCCCCTGGCTCGAATGGCTGCTGCGGATCGTCACTGGCTGCCGGAGCCGCTGGCTCCGCTGTCGGTGGCCCTGACGCCTCGCCTTTGTCCTCGCCTCTGTCCTCGCGCCGGGCTTTCCGAGCTGATCGCCGTGCTTCGATCTCCAAATTTGACAGATCGACCTGCCCCTTTTGGGGACGCCTAGGCAAACCAAGGCGGCGGCGTTTCGAATAAATGGCTCCTGGCGAGCGGCCAAGCACCGCCGCAATGCCCCTGATCCTTACCCCAGACAGCCACAGTTCTATGAGGCGCCGGACGTCCTCGCCCGTCCAGGCATGCTTGCCGCCTTTCCGGACCGGGCGGCTATGGGGCACCGGAAGGCCCAGCGCGGCGAGCCGCTCCAAAATCTCTGTTCGCGTAAGATCGAGGTAAAGGAGGATCGCCTCGATCCCCAGCCCCGCGGCGACCATCCCGGCAAGAACCGGGGCAAGCGGCAAAAGTGCTGCTGCCGCGCCCTTTGAAATACCGGAGCTTGAGCAATTCTGCCCTTCAAGCTCTCGGCAATCGGGTTCGACGAACATAGAAACCGCCCTGGCAAACTAAACCAGGGCAGCCTATCCATGTTTTAACATTACGTCAATATATATATGCGCTGTTTAGCAGACCCGTCTTACTTGTGTGATTTAGGGTCGCGGCGGGACGCGCTTTCTCCAAATTGCTCAAGCAGCTTCCTCCCCACCTGCAACAAGCCGTCCGCCGTCTTCACCAGCTCACCCTCTTGCCCCCGCAGCCTTGATAATTCCGTTGCCATATTCTCCACCGCCCTGATCAATTGTTTCACTGATTTTTCGGTCGGCTCCGCCCAAATATCATCCTCACTCAGAAGGAGCTCCACACTAAGTTCAAGTCCTTGGGCTAACTTCCAAATTGTTTCGAGGGACAGGTTCTGTTTCCCCGACTCGACCATACCCATGTAAGCCGGCCCCATACCCGCCGCCATCCCCAACTCTTTTTGCGTCATCCCCCGCCCAGCCCTGTACCGCCTAATGCGGTCCCCGAGCGCCTGTAAGTATTCTTCCCACTTGCCTGACCCGTTTGGCACTTTCCCTCTAGCCATCTTTGTTCCCGCAAAATCCACTGTCTATCATTGCTCTTATACAACACGCCCAGAACCTAACATTTTCCTTCCATTTCGCGCAATCCTCCAGGACCCTCCATCCCTAAACGGAGGTGCCGATCATGAAATTGCTACCAATCTTTTTGCTTTCCGCTCTGTCTTGCACGACCGCAGCGCGAGCCGATTTCGCAATGCTCCCCACCCCACCCCAAGCTCCCATTCCCGCCGCATCTCCTACCTCTCCGGCAACCTCAGACCCAGCTGTTTCACCGCCACCGGCCCCAACACCCGTCGCGCTCCATCCAGCCGCGTCCTCTCCCGGCCGCCAGGCCGGAAAGATAAGCGCGCACGCAGCCCTCATCGCAGCGGGTTTCGGCCAACAAATCCCCCTTTCCTTTGCAATCCGTCAGATCGTGCCGCAATCGATCAAACTTCGCTTCAGCCCCTCCACCGATCGCCAGGCTCTCGTCGATTGGCGTGGTGGCCGGCAATGGCCGGCGGTCCTGCGTGACGCCATCCGCCCGCTTGGCTTGCGGCTTACCGTCCATCACCACATAGCAATTATTTCTAATCCACAAAAAGATTAGGGCCATTCGCGGAAACAAGAGCGAACCTCGCCTCCAACATTTTCTGGAGGCTCCATGCTCGATCTCTCAACCACCGGCGTTGGCACCTGGCTAAAATACAATGGCGCCTACGACTTCCGGGAACTTCCGGGCGCCGTTCAGCGGGCCGAAGCCAATCCCAATGTCGAAACCGCCCTCGTCGCGCTAGGCCTCGCTCTGGAAGAGGCAAGCAGCCGCGACCCCGCAAGCTTCAAGACGCGGCTCCAGACTGAACCAGCCAAAAACGCCTTCCTCGCCGTCCTCTCACAGCTCGGACATGCCCGCCTAATCCGCTTGCTCGACTGGCTGTCCGAACCAGGCAGGCCAGACCGGCACGTCCTGCTCACCGCACTGTTCGCAGCTGACGCCCCCGACCCGTCCCAAGCGGTGCAGTCCGCAATTCATATGCTCGCGAGACAAATCTTGATTCGCCGCCTCATGCACCGCGACCGGCTCGAGACCCTCCTCGCCTGCTGCAAACAATATCAACTTCAACACGCCAACCAAAAGGCACTTTGATGCGCACCACACCAATCGCCCTCGCGGTCCTTCTCACAACCGCCTCCGTCCTGCCCGTCACCGCCCAAACTGCCACGACGGGAAGCGCCGGATGCGCAACCCTCTACCAAACCGCGGCCGACGCCGCGACCAATCGCATTTCCGCCGACGATACAAATATCCCGCAGCCGCAAAGCGTCAAAAACCTCACCTGCCTCAGCGCCTTCTTCAACGGCACCGGGCTCAACCTGATTACAAACCTCCTCAACCCTACCCAGCTCCTGACCGCGATCGAAGGCCAGATCTGCCAGGCATTAACCCAGGCCTGGCAGAAATCGATCGGCTCGCAACAATGCGGGATCACGCTCACCGGCCTCAAGATCGGCACATTCAACTTAGGCGGACTTGGAAGCGGCCTCTCATGTCCGCGCCTTTCGTTCGGAGGAGGCGGTCCTCCGCTCGGCACGATCGGCATCGGCACCAGCGGAAGCGGCAAGCTTTACGTCACCGGTAACGGCCTCACTCCTACAGGCTACACACTCCCAACGAATACGGGCCTTTGGTAATTCATGGAGATCCTCACAATGAAACGCTCGTCTTTCCTAATTTCCACTGCTGTTGGCGCCATCCTCGGCGCCGCGGTATTCGGCGCCGGACCCGCCATCTCGCAAATGTATGTAATCGACCCAACCTTGGCCGCCCTCGACGGCGCCATGAAGGCCATCCAAACCGCGATAGGCAATACTCTCACCGGCATCACCGGCCAACTCGCCGCAGACGGCCCAATTGCCTTGCTCCTGCAAAATGGCTTTACCCAGAACGCCAACTACGCAAAAGCGCAAGTATCGGCACAGCAGCAGATCGTCGACGCATCGAATACCGCTATGGCACGGTTCCACCGCGACATGCGGAACGCTCAGATCCGCGATGAACATACCGTGACCCAGCCACACTGCGCACATCTCGACAACGGCCAAACTGTCATTTCCAGTGCCGCCCAATCCTGGAAAGTCTCTAAAGCGATTCAAACCGTTCAAGACCAGCGCGGTGAAGCCGTTACAGGCATGCCCGCCCATTACGGCAGCGGGCAAGCCATAGAATCGCTGAACCAACTACATTACAGCCGTTATTGCTCGCAAGACGAAGCGTCCGCCGGCCTTTGCCAAGTCTCACAAACTCAAAATGCCGACCAGGAAGCCTCCACGCTCTTCGGCACCGGGACCCTCGACGGCCAGAACGGCGTCAACGCTGCCAATGACTACGTCACCCATCTCGTACAACCCATCGTCCCCGCCGCTTTGCGCGGAGACCAGCTCACCTCCTTGGCCGGAAAGGAAGGCGCCGCCCTACGGCGTGAATATGAAGCGCGGATGTCGCTTGCTCGCAATATCCTCAATGACGCAATAGCCGTTCAAACACCATCCGTCCCCCTCAACCCCCAGCAACAGCAGCAACTTCAAAACGAAGGCATCACACCGGCGATCACCACGGGCTCAGCCATGACAGTCCTGTCCCTCGACGTTCATCGCCGCTACAGCGACGTGAATTGGGCTGCCCAACTCCAATCAATGACCCCGGCCGGCGTCGAACGCGAAATCGCGAGCGAGCTCGCGGTCACCAATTACCTGCTCCTCGAAAACTATCGCATCGGCATCAAGCAAGCCTCGGTGGCAGCCACCCAGCTCGCCGCCACGGAAGAACAAACCTTCCACCCCGCAATTGAAATGCCAACCCCCAACGTCGCCGCCCAGTAAGGATTTTGCACATGCCCGAGAACACACCAGAATCCGCTCAAGAGACCGCCTCACTGGACGAACCAAACGCGCGGGCAAGAAACGACGCTATCAAGGCGACCCCGGCGGACGAACGAGAAGCGCGAAACGCGTTGAAGACCGCCCTCGAAGAGGAAGCCAACACCTATGAAACCCTCGCCCACCTGCAAAGTTTACCAGACGCCGATAAGGATGCGCTCGCCGCTGCCGAGAAACAGTTCAAGACGGCACAAGAAACCCTTGATAAGGCTGAGGCCACCTATGAGCCGTTCCGGCAAGCCCGCAATACCGCTGCTTCCCCCAGCATAACCAACGCTGAACATATCGAAGAGCTTCGCCAGGAACTGAAACCCGGCGCTCTCACCGACCCGGCGGAACGCGCGGACGCGGTAGCGCAGCTCCAATTGGCACTCAACGCCGCTACCCCGGCAGACACCGCCAACCCAAGGGACCCGCGCGATATTCTCGATGAGCTAAAACGCGCCGTCCTCGACAAAGCACCAACCACCATTGATCTCGAATATGAATATATCGCTGCGGTTCATGGCGATAACCCCGCTCATTCCTTGTCCGAGTCTCCCAAAAATTCCTCACGGGCGGCCCCGGTCAATGAGATCGAGGCGTTGCACGGGCTCAAGACCGCTTACGAAAACTTCGATGCCTCCCAATCCGCCGAGCAGGCGGCCCTTGCCAAACTCGAAGCCGGATTCGAACAAGGCAAGGATCTCCCCGAAGTCGAGAACCTCATCAAAAATCATATCTCTGCCCAATACCAGCTTGACAGCCACACCTTAGCTCTTTTTGAGGCGGACGCCGCTTATAAGCCGTTCCGGCAGGCCCTCGACCAATCTTCCGCGCCAGTCCCTCCCGAACTTCAGGCGCTGAAATCACTCGCGAGCGCTTACGAACAACACGACAATGCCAAAGACAATCTGGCCGCTAAGCGGATCTTCGAAGCCCCACCGGCCGAGATCGAAAAGGCCACAAACCGCCTCGATCAGGCCACCGCCACTCTCAATGCCGCTAAAACCGCTTACCAGCCATACGAGGCTGCCAAATCAGCCCCATCACAACCGGCAGCCAATCCGCCGGCGGCCAACACAACAGAAATTGACGGACACCCCCGCGCGAACCCTGAAAGCGCGCAGACACACGCAACCCCGGCGGCCGCCTCATCAAACCGGACACAGATCGGGTCAGCTACGGCCGCCCCCGGCGGAGCTGCACATGCTGTGGCAGCCGCCGAGCCCCACAACCAGACCCAGACTGAGATACATGCCTTTGATCGCGATGCCGCCCCACAAACGCTGGTACCAAATTCTGGCACCCCCAACCGTACGGCCCCAGATTGTCCTCCCCGAACCGCACATTCCACCGCGGATGCCAGCCCTCCTCCGGCCGCAAGGGCACCCGCAACCACAGACAACAATTCCTCACCCGAAAAACAATCCGCCGCTACCCACACCGCCCCGCGCGTCCGTGACGCGGAGGCCGATCGGGAACCCGATGCCGATAGCGAACACGACAAGCCACCAACCGTCACTGTCGAGGAAATCCGCTACCAAGTCCGCCCTGTGTTCGGCGGACCATTCCGCAATCTCTTCCGCAATGTCCAGGAAGCCACAAAGCAGCAGCTCCCGGAACCGAGCATCCAACAAGCCCAGCCCCAAAAAACGGCTGAAACAAAACCTCAAACGGCGGCAAATAGGACCCAGACAAGCCTCGGCAGCCGACTGTGTGGCTACACCGAAACCAGACGGCAGCCGGAGCGCGATACCGAGGCCCTTGAGGCCGCCCAAGTCGCGGCCGGGAGAGCCGTCACCGCCCTCAATAATTTTCGCGCAAACGAAGGCGCCGCCCTCCTCAATAAAATCAACGACGCGGCGGCAACGACCAAGGGAGGTGTCCGCGAGGTCCTCTCCGAAATGAGGACCAATGGAGCCTATGAAGATCTCCGGAAAGAATTCGACGCTCTCTATGCTCAAAACGCCAGCTTCCGAGACTCATATGATCGCGCCGCCAGCACTCTCGCCAAATATGGCGATAAACGCGGTGCCGTCGCGGCTACGATCCACAATCAGCCTCAAAACCCTATCGCGGGTAAGATCAAGGCCCTCGACGAAGAAATCGCCAAAGCAACCGCCGATATCCCTGGCGCGACAGAGGGGCAATCCATCACTGAAAAATTAGCGGAGAAAGCACGCGAAATCGTCGACGCAATTCTCGAAAAGCTTCGAAATACTTTTAATCGAAACCACGATCCATCCCCAAGCCCAGCCCCCAGCCCCTCTCTCTAACGCTGTTCGCGGAAAGTCATGGCAAGCTCGCGCATCCCGACCGCACGAGGTTGCCATGCCACGCCACTCGACACTAACCCTCTTCCTTTCCGCTGCGCTGATCCTCGCTCTTGCCGCACCCGCGCTGGCGGCCAGCCCATTCGATGTGAGCTGGGCCGCCCTCGATCCAGGCGACGATTGGGCCGCCCAGATGATCAACGACGTCTTTCCCATCAATGGAAGCACCTGCACCGGCGGGACAAATTGCACCGGTAACGCCGCAACCGTCGTCGGCCAGATCGTCGGTCAATTGACCGGATTTGTCCTCGCCATCGCAATGTTCTTCATTTGCTACCAAACGCTCACGAATATCCACCGCGTTGCCGAATCCGCCAACATCCTCACCGACGCCATGACCTCGCTCGGCGTCGTCCGGATCGGCTTCGCCGCCATCATGATGTTCCCCTTGCAATCCGGCTTCTCCGAAGGCCAGGCCTTCGTCGTCCAAGCCTCGATGTGGGGCATCGGTATGGCCCGCGCTGTCTATAACAACGCCGTCCAAGCCATCGGCCCCGACGCCATGGTGATCGCAACCCCAATGATCCCCGGAACGAAAGGCACAGTCGTCAACCTGATCCAAAACGAACTCTGCCGTTCTCTCATCAATCAAGCCACAAACACCGCAGGGACCGCCAATCCGGCCGTCCCCATTCCAACCCCTGTGACCACGACCAGCACCTATAATGGCACGATCAGTTGGAGCTATACGCTTTCCGCCGGTAATCAGACCGGGTCCCCCGTTTGCGGCACGGTTACCCTTGTCAATGCCGTCAACACCGCCCCGACCATTGCCGGCGTCAGCACCGACATGACCACCCAGCAGCAGCAAATCCTGACAAGCGTCCTGACCAACGACATTCGCCCCGTCGTGGAATCTGTCGCTGCCAACTATTGGCAGACCAAGAATGCGTCCGCGCTCACCCCCCTCAAGAGCGCCTATCAAACCGCCACCAATGATTATACCAACCAGCTCACCACAGCCGCCACCAATATGACGCAGCAGCTGCGCGCAGCCGTCACAGCCCAGGCCGCCCGCAACGGGTCGGTCGGGCTCATCCAGAACGAAAATACCCTTTCAGCCCTTGGTTGGACCTCAGCGGGCGCCTATTATCTCGAATTCGCACGAATCAACGGGCAGACTCTCTCCATGCTCAATGGAATGGCGGTCGTCAACACCCCGAGCTTCAACGGTCTCAGCCAATCACTTAAAACCGATCTCGCACCTATCTTCTCCGCAACGACCTCCTTGCTAACCACACTGCGCACCTATGCCACCGTAACGGATTCTATCGATCCCCCCGGCGGCAATGCCGACATTTTCACCGGCGCTACCGACGGCACCGATGGCGCCTCGATGATCGAGCATGTCTTTCGCAGCCTCAACCTCACCGAGCCCGTCCTTCACATCTTCGCCGATAATATGTCGCCGACCGGCAACAATTGGGCCGACCCCTTCGGTGCGCTGACGGCCCTCGGTCAAGCCCTCATCACTGCCTCTGTAGGCGCCATGGGTCTTGCCTTCGTCGCCAACTCGAATACGGGTACCGCCGCCACCACCGTCTTTAGTCTTCTCTCAGGCAACTTCGCCGGCGCGGCGACGGTCAACATCCTTCATCAAGTCTTGCAAGCCTTCGCAACCCCAATCTTCCTCGGCCTCCTATCGCTTCTGACGCCCGGCCTCCTCATCGCCTATGTCCTCCCCATGATCCCATGGGTCATCTGGATCGCCGGCGTCGCCGGCTATCTCATCCTCGTCTGCGAGGCCGTCATCGCCGTGCCTCTTTGGATGCTTGCCCACATGGCTTTCGAAGGCCACGGCCTGCACGGAAACGCCATTCGCGGTTATGAGCTCCTCTTCAATGTCCTCTTCCGCCCCGTGCTCATGATCCTGGGACTCTTTCTCGGTTATTTCATCTTCACGGCTACTTCCTGGCTCATTCGCATGAGCTTCGGTATCGCCGCCGGTTTCGTCCTCGAAAACGGCTGGATCGTCACCAATATGATCGGTATGTGGGTTTTGCTCTCCATTTTCGTCCTGACCCACATCACCGCCGCGATCCTATCCTTCCGGATGATCTACCTCGTGCCACATCACCTTCCCGCCCTCATCGGCTTTGGGGGGCACGGCCGTGTCGATCACGATCAATTCAGCGCCGCCGCCGCGTGGGTCGGTACACAAAGCACTCTCAACACCATCAGAAGTGGATTCTCACCCCGAAACATATCCCAATCACAAATTGGCAACAATTCCGGCGCAGGTTCGCCGCCTAAAGCAATCGCGGCACCGCGCAAAGCTCTCACCGGACCAAACATTCAGAACACCTCCGGCGGCAACATGGATTCGACCCTGCACGCTTCAACCGATGTTACGCCCCCGGCAACAGAAGATTAGGACTGAACAAAATGACCCTTTTCGGCGCGCGCACCGCAACCGATTTGGCTTTCTATAACTCCGGCGCCGCCGATGCCGAGTTCCATTCGCGCGGTGAAATCAACAGTCTGATTGATCAAAACAACAGCCTGATCAATCAAATCAACGCGCTGCAGGCTCACAACCAGCGGCTTCAAACCGATCTCAGCGTCGTGGTACCCAACCGCGACGACCTCGCAAAGCAAGCCTGGGATCTACATTATCAGCTCGAGGAAGCAAAAGAGGCGATCGCCGTCCTCCTAAAGTCCTCCGATAAAGACTGGGAATTCTTCAAAGAACAGCGGGCCAACAGCAGAGAAGCAATGGAAGGTTGGGAAGCTCTTCTTGCTGACGAAACAAGACGGCTCTCTCAATCTAAAAGTTTTACGAAAGCCGCGCTGGTATTGAGCGCATTGCTCCTCGAAGCGGCTGAAGCCGGAAAATCAAACCGCCAAGACTATATCGATCTCAAGGCCATGTATCAGCACATGGTCGATCTTTGGACGCGCGCAAAAACCGATGCGCGCGACGACCCAGAGTTCATACGCAAAGCCAAGGCTCTCATGCAATCCTTGCTTAAATAAACCGCGCGTATTCGCGCAAATCCACAGCATGGTAACTCCATAAAGGAGTTGCCATGCGCCAGATCTTTATCGCCCTTATTCTCACACTCCCGCTCGCGGCATGCGCCGGGAACGTCCGCACCGCCAACCAATATGGCTCCGCAAGCCCCGTCGCGGTCGTCCATCCCTACTACGACCCCTATTCAGCTTATGGCTCAGTGAATGCGACCTGGGAGCCACCGGTCTACAATCGTCAAGGCACCATCGTTGCTCCTAGGGAACCTTCCTCATCGCAGGGACGCCCGGATTATGAGCACTCGATTTGGGCGAATTCGGCCGCGGGCGGAAACCCCCTAGCCCCTCCGGGCACCTTCTGACACCCGGCCCTCCTGTAGCTGCCTCTCCTCACCGACAGCCCGGCGGACATCTCAGATCATGGTTCTGCGTACTGAGATTTCGCCGGCGCTTTTATCTCCCGCCATCTGTGCCACTATCCCACCTCTGCCCCTCAACCAGATTCTCTCCGGAGATTGCGTCGAGGAAATGGACAAACTCCCCGCTGAATGCGCCGATCTCGTCTTTGCCGATCCACCCTATAATTTGCAACTCTACCAGCAGCTCCGGCGCCCAGATTGTAGCGTCGTTAATGGCGTCAACGAGGATTGGGATAAGTTCGAAAGTCTCGCCAGTTACGACGCTTTCACAAAGGCCTGGCTCACCGCAGCCCGGCGCGTCATGAAGCCGGACGCCACGCTTTTCGTGATCGGCTCCTATCACAACATCTTTCGGATTGGTGCGATCCTGCAAGACCTCGGCTTTTGGATCCTCAATGACATTATTTGGAGGAAGGCCAATCCAATGCCTAACTTCCGAGGGCGCCGTTTCACGAATGCCCATGAGACCATCATTTGGGCGGCCAAAACGGCAGCCTCCAAACACTACGCCTTCAACTACAAACTCTTGAAAGCAGGCAACGAGGATTGCCAGGTCCGCTCCGATTGGTTCTTTCCGCTTTGCACAGGTGCAGAACGTCTCAAGGACATAGGCGGCCGCACGCTCCATCCCGCCCAGAAGCCCGAAAAACTCCTCGCACGCATTCTCCTTGCCGCTTCCAACCCTCGCGCCCTGGTCCTCGACCCATTCTTTGGCTCCGGGACGACCGGCGCAGTCGCAAAACGGCTCCGGCGCTCCTTTATCGGTATCGAGCGTGACCCCGCCTACATCAAGGCCGCCCGGGACCGCATCGATGCTGTTGCGCAGTTACCCTCAGGCGCTCTCGACATCGTAGACGGGAAACGTTCGAATCCGCGGATTGCCTTCGCCGCAATCCTTGAGGCAGGGCTAATTGAGCCGGGTGAGGCTGTGTTCGATTCAAACCGGCGGCACATCGCCACAGTACAAGCCGGAGGCACTCTCTCGGTTGGCCAGGCCACAGGCTCAATCCATAAGATCGGGGCGCTGGTGCAAAACCTCCCCTCTTGCAACGGCTGGTCTTTCTGGCACTCCGAACGCAACGGCCGGCTCGTACCAATCGACGATCTGCGGGTACGCTTCCGCGAGGCTCTGTCCCAAGCGGCGGAATGACCCTCTACGACACTGCCGGCCGGGGATTGGATTCCCATTTCTCACAAAACATCGTTAGCCCGCAATGGTCACCGGCACCCGCCGGTGTCAAACGCGCGTTATGACCGGCGCCTCATCTCCTGCATCTTTCTCCACCAAAAATAAATGGCGGCGCCTTTCCAAGGCCGCCGCCACACAATGACCAACCCGTTTAAGACGCTCCGGCTAGCTCGGCCAAAACGCCTCGGCCGTCAAATAATCCCAGGCCCTCGCCGAGCGCCGCATTCGGATCTGATAATTCAGGAGCCCGCACTGAAAGGCCACCAAGAAGAAAATCAAACAGAACGGGGCAAACTCCACCGCCGGCAGAATGTGCCCCACCGTCCAGGGCATCGTCGCCGCGCGCCATAGCCAGGCGGCAAACGACACCCATCCCAACCCAAAGCACACATAAGCATTCCGCGCCGACTGACGCCTCTTTTCATCCAGCCTGACTTCCAGTTCATACACGTTCACTCCAAGCAAAAAAGCCGTCGCCGCAAGATCGAAGCTGCCATCCTCATGAAACCTGAACCCCCCTCTGCTTCGAGGACGCCTTTTCACAGACTCCACAAGACCGCCAATCAACCGGCCTCCTCTCACGACCTCTTCACCAGGAAAGCTCTTAACCGGCGTCATCATGAAATTCAGAAGCCGGCCCAGCGTCCTGCGAATCGGCCCCGGTTTGAGCTGCTCACGCTCAGATCTATTTCCCGGCATGTGCACCCCCCAAGGACGCGATCACGGAATTCCAATCCGGCACGCCATCGGCCCGCCCCTCGCCACCATCGCCCGCACGCCAAATCACCGTTGGGGTCCCGCGCAACCCGATCGCACCTGCAACATCCATATTCCTCTGCAACAGGCTGTTGGCTTCTGGTGCTGCTGGACCTCTGACATCCCCGCGCGCCCAGGCTTCCACGAGTCCGGTGGCAGGTTTACTCAATAGAGCAAGCGCCGCAGGCGTGCTCTGACCTTGCGTCTCATAGTCAAGCACGGAAACCGGAATCACGGCCACTTGCACCTGCCCTCTTTCGGCATACGGCTTCACCTCCTGAAGCGCCCTCACCGAATACGAACATAAAGGATCGACGAACATCCATAAGCGGGGTGCGCTATCCGGTCCGATCAAACCGAACGCCGTCTTGCCAACAAGCTCCAGAGGCGGCTTCTTCTCAATATCCTGGCTTTTTACCCCCGCGCCAGCGCCGTCTCCAACCACCACCGAGGGCACCGCGCCGGGAACCTGCGCCACCTGCTCACGCGTGATATTCTTCCCAGACGCATCCCACATCACACCTGGGATCAACCGCTCGCCATCCGGCGTTGCATAAAAGACCTGAAATTGCGCGCCGTCGCGGACGAACAGTCCCCGCAGCCCATGTACGGTTCCAAGCTCCGTCACTTGGCCGCTTACAAGCGTCAGCAGTTTGGAGACGGAGAGATCCGCCTGCAGCCCGGCCACCACCGCTTCGCCATCCGGCGCCATCTGAAACAGCATGAATTCTTCGCCCTGCCGTGCGAGGATACCGCGAAGGCCATGGACGGTGCCGATCTCGATCAGCTTTGCTCCGCTCGATGCTATATGACTAAGTGCCGGCACTTTGCTGATATCTATAGGCTCGGCCAACACCCCGTCTAACGGGCCCGCATCTCTTTGTGGTGTTAACGCCTCTTTCACCGGCTGCACCGATGGCACAACAACCGGCAAAGCAGGCTCCGTCACAGGCGCTTCGGACAGGGATTTTTCATTACCTGGGAGAGTTTGCGAGGGTGATGCTGATACGGCCGGTGCTTCGTCTCCTTTGGGAGCGCCCGTTGCTCCCGCCAAGGCAGGAATATTCATGACCAGAGCCGCGGACAGTACCGCCGCCGACGCTCTGAAACGTTTCAATATATTTATTCGCTGCATACCAGCCTCCTTTTCTCCAAAAGAGGCTACGGCAGCTTTCCGCGAATTGCTTAAAACTCCCGGCTGGCTGCTAAGTCCAATTCCGCACATGCATTTTTAAGCACAACAATCCATATATCAGATGGATCCCCGTACCGTTCAGCAAAGACCTCCATAGCTAACTTTTTCCAACGCGCCTCCTCGCAATTTCCTGACCGTGTTTCCACAATTCGCAGAATTCGTCGTGAAACCTCGTTTGGGGGATTCCAACCACCAGACACATTCGAGCCCATCCTATGCTCACCTAACGCCATCCCACCCAGGGTCCTGCACAAACTCTCACATTCCTCAATGAGACTTAGGGGCCGCGCTTCCCGCAACTCTGATCCCGTCTCTATGCACTCTGGCGCAGCCATATCCGCGCTCCCCTCTGCCCTTCGTCCCGTATCGCTCATCACAGCTCGCTCCATACTCAGCACTTACTTTATGAGGCAATCGAACATACTGACCGCTCTCTCGCCAATGATCTCCCCGCTAGCCAGTCGAGAATTTACCCACTCCACATCGCAATCATGGCCGACACCTGACTCAATATGCCGCTGTCTGAACTGGACCCCGTTGGCCAGGCCACGGAGCCAGATCAGTCATCGGCCCGTCTTTCCAACTCAGTGAATCAATCCCGCCCGGAGGGCTACCGTGATGGCATGAAAGCCGTTGTCTGCGTGGAGCTTGACCCGCGCGGATGCGAGATATGCTTTGACGGTCCCCAACTTGACTCTCATCGCACTTGCAATCTCATTAAGGGTGGCACCATCCGCAAACTGTTGAAGCGCATTGGTTTCACGCACCCCGAGAATGCCCAGGCTAATCTCCGGCGATGGCTCCCCGTACAGCATGAACACGAAATGATGCACTTGATGTCCGACGAACAATAATTCTCTTGATAATTCTTCGTGCCGCTTTTCCCATTCACGGGCAGTGGCATCTGATGTGACGCTCAAAAGCCCCCATATACCGTTCACCGGACCGCGCAGCGGTATCACAAGACCTTGTTCCCCTATTCCCGCGGCTTGTGCTTCGTCGAAAAGACGTCTTGCCTTTTTGCTCTTCCACGCGAGGGTTGCCATATCGACAGGCAGCGCAGACCGTGCCCCGGCAATGATCACAGGGTCGACATCCCCATACTCTTGCGCTTTGTAATGGCTCACCCATTCATTGCTATAGGTCGTTCCTAATACCTGGACAACCCTGTCACTCCCGCCAAAACATGGCGACATATAAGTAACATTGGTTAGTGCGTACCGCCGCTGTATTATTCTAACCAACCCCGTTATTATCCGCCTCTTACGCTGATCCTCATGCTCATCCTCATCTATAAGCTCATCCTGATCTACAAGCTCATTCTCATCCACAACAAACGAGCGACTATCCTCTTCATCCATTTCCGACATTGTTCCCCCAAGTCGCGATTACCAATTGATTCACAAAACGCATCCCCGCGCCTGGCTTTGCTTTCGCCAAGTGCCTCTGATTTTTTTGCGCATGATGAAAGATACCGCTCGCCAATTTTTCTGACTATGTCCTAAGGTTGCGTGAACAAAAGTGGAACGCTTTTTTTTCCCCATTTCCACCTCAATTGCCGCCGCGCCAGCACGCAATTTCATGCATGGGAGATTCGGTAATCACTTGTAATTCAAGGATAATCTAATAATATCGCCTGTTCATTAATGGCATCAGTCAACCATTGCATAGCCGTTGATTTGCCTCATATTTGGGCAAAAATAGCGCATTGCGACACTTTATCGCATGATTTTTTCAACAACTGTCGATCTTTGTTGCCAACATGATACACTGATGATTTGCGAGTGACGGTAGCCCATAATCGCGGCGATCATGATTTCGCACATAAGTGTTTTCCGCAGCCGTTTGACTCCGCCCGCAGAGCCTATTGCTTCAACGATCGCGGTCTCCCCCGAAGCGCCACCGGGATCGAGAATGGGGCACCGAAATGCCGTGGCCCCCTGACCACCAACCATCATTGGCGCCGCTGGCCCCTGATTTAATGCCCGCTTTTCAAGCGCTAGGCCGGCCCCGTGTTTTGGCCGCTAGCTGCGTTTGTGGATAACCGAGCTGGCTCTTGTCCGGCGCTCATAATCGCTGCCGGCCAGCATCAAATGACGATCAAGGATGCGCAGCGGCTCACAAGACCTCGCCACGAATGACGGCTCGTATCATAGGTCGTTACCAGATCACTCCTTGGGCGACCCCAAACGCCTTAGCGCCTTTCCGATTGCCCGCTCTCATTATGATAGGTAGTTGCCAGCGGCAGGGCGGTGTCCCTAGTCCAAAATGTACTGATTGTCCTTCGCCTGCTCCCGCCCTAATTTAAAAAACGTCTCCCAGCGTGATGAGCACCTGATACGACACGCTATGAAAACATTCGACAGTTATGCCGGATCGGCCGCCCCCAGCTCTCTCCAACTCAGCGAACCAAACCAGCGCGAAGGGCTATGATGATAGCGTGAGCGCTGTTGACGGCATGAAGCTTGACGCGCGCGGACGCAAGATATGCTTTGACCATCCTGCTCGTGACTCTCATCGCGCTTGCTATCTCTTCAAGTGACGCGCCGTTAGCAAACCGTTGAAGCGCTTCGATTTCGCCCTCCCCAAGAGTGCCGCTCCCGATCTCCGGCAATGGCTCCCCATACAAGACACAAGCGTAGTGATGCACTCGATGCCCAACATACAATAACTCTTTCGAGAGTTCTTCGCGGCGCATTTCCCATTCTTCAGCGTTATCATCTGACATGACAGACATAATCGCCCAGACGCCATTTGTCGGCCCTCGCAGCGGAATCACAAGACCCTGTTTCCCTAGTCCCGCGTCTTGCACCTCCTCGAAAAGACGTTTCCCCTTTTTGCCCTTCCACGGAAGCCTTGCAAAATCGAGAGGTAACGACGTCCTTGCCCCAAAGGTTATCGTAGGATCGCACACTTCATAATGTTCCTCTTTGTAGTGATTGACCCATTCGTCGCTATAGGTCGTCGCCAGAACCGGATCCTTCCGATCTCTCCCTACAAAACTTGAGGAGACGTAAGTCACATGGTTTAGGCTGTACCGGCGTTGTATTATTTTTACGAACCGCTCGATCGTCTCATGTTTGAGTTTGTCCTCATACTCGATAATCGAGCGCTTATCCTCTTCTTCCAATTCCGACATTGTTCCCCCAAGTCAAGATTGCTATTTGATTCACAGACCTCCCCAGCAGTTTTTTTTGGTAAAGTGAATAAATATCGCTTGACAGTGTTCTTGGCCCTACTTGGGATAGGGTTAACATTAAAAGAATTCCGCCCGCCGCCATGGTTAACCTTCATTGGAGGCTGAGCGACGGAAAGGAATCTCCTTTCACGAGTGCGTGAAACGAGGGCCATGGCGGCGAGGCCAGAACATTCTCTTGGCTGCCACGCAACCATCGCAAACGCCACAAAGCCCGATTATTCAAGGAGACCATCACCGCAATCATATCCCTCCCCCGGATCTTGCAAGGCAGCCCGAGAGGAACTGGTTCAAAATGGAGTTGCGCCAAAGGAAGGATGCCCGCCACATCAATCGGAAAAACACACTGCGTGACACCGCACCCAAGGCCCCATTCAACCAGCGCCGCTCCAAGCGCGCTGGCAATGGGTCTCGTCGCGTGCTTGCCCCATGGATGGGCAGGGTCGATGCACTGGTGCGACAGTTCCCAAATATGGGGGCCTACTAGAGGCTCATCGATACACAATTGCGGTAGAATGTCCGACAGCACATGGGGCCCCGTTGTGGGCAACAGCCGCTGGTAGCCGAACACCGTGCCTTTTTCGACATAGAGCATATGCACGGCATGCTTATCGTCGAATTCGTCGAGCGCGCATGCGTCCGGATCAGCGGGGCCATCCCACCCCTGTTCCTCGAAGAATGTCCGGTGGCGCAAGCGAAAGGCCTGGTCCATTTGGTCTCGATAACGAGACTCATTATCCGGTGTCACAACTTCTATCATAAGCTACCTCGCTATGGGCAGCGCCCGACGCCTCGGCGCCTTCGCCATTACCCAGTTTCATCATGATCGGAAGATGCCAGTGACGGGGTGGCGCTCCTAGTACGGGATTCCGTAGTATTTTGTCGTTCGCCTGCTACCGCTCTGATTTAACAGGCTTATACCAGCGTGGTGTGCGCCCGCTGGCAAAGACGACGGTTTATGCAACAAGCTTTAGCAGAGGCCCCAACCGCGCGGAAAAGCACGCTAAAAATCCGTCAAAGAACAATCGCTTCGGTTTCATTGTTTTGTGCGATGGAGTCTCATTTCGTGTTCGCGAGGAGCCACGCTACGCTTTTGCAGCTTGCAGCGAGGTAAAGCGCGATCGCTTGGCTGATCAGCCTCTCATTTCTATTTTTGGCTTTGCATTTTTTCCTATTGGCGCCGACCCAACTCTCAAATGCTTCAGCCGCAGTGTTGACAGTTGCTTTCTGGAATTTTCGGCGGTCGCGACAATGACAGCTAATCCTAGCGCAAACACACCAAGCGCTGGTCTTACATCAGATCAGACTGACAACAATATTCCCCTTGATCGTTTCGAGATCGAGGATGAAACATGGCGGAAAGTCACGTGGTGCCGGCGTTGGTTAGCAAGCGAGCCGAGATTGCCGGTTTGATCACCCGAACAGAGCAGCAACTCGGTCAATTTCGCGCCGATCTCGGCCACCTTGACGCTACACTGCGCCTGTTTGCTCCGGAATTGGAGCCGAAAACGATCCCGGCGAAGAGAATCCGGCAAGCGGATCCATGGTTCGAGCATGGAGAACTGCCGCGGCGCGTGCTCGACGCGCTTCGGCGGACAAGGGAGCCTATCCACGCGGCCGATGTCGTCCGCCCCGTGATGATCGACAAGGGTTTCGATCCTGCCGGTCGCCAAAGCTTTGCGCGGGTTCAATGGAAGGTCAAAGATACACTGAAGAGCATCAACAAACACGGGCTGCTTGTTCCGGACAGCGTTGGTCATGGCGTCCGCTGCAAAACAATTCGTAAGACAAAAAGAGCATTTCCGGATCGCATGTTTTCTTTGCCTTGCACGACAGCAGACTGCCTCGTTAGGTCCGCTTTGTTTCACTATCCTACCTTGACGAGACTCCAGAAAGCGCGTTTTTGCCCGTGCCTTCTTAGCAATTCAGCGCAATAGGCTGGGTGTGAGTTGAGCCCGCTCGTCGCATCTTCCTGGTTCGCTAACGCGTCGAGTGTTTCCAGGTAGCGAGCAGCATGGCCATAGGCGGAAGCGCGCCCCCGATCGAGGATGTCATCGAGAAGAGCGCGGTACAAAATTGTGGCCGCGTTTGGATAAATGCTCTCCAATGTTTCCGCCGCCACCAACAGCAGCTGATAATAGCGACCCTCCCACTCGGCGCGTCGATCGACAACGAGCTTCGCCGCGAGGTCTAGACGCGGCCAATTCAGAAAGAACGCAAGGGCGCGTTCTTTTTGCTTGAAGCTGCTCACGTGGGCGAAAGCATTGTCGAGCACGTCATATTCGGCGAAATCGGGCAGTTGCGCGATATGTTCGCGTAATATGTTTAGATCGAGCGTCGCTGCGAAACTTTTCCATCTCAGATCTTGGGCCGATTGGCGGTCTCCCATTGTGTCGAGTATCCGGATTTCCAGGCGCGCTTCCGGAAGATCCAAGACGTCGCGCGGGATCGAGTCATCGGTGAGTTCGTCATGGGTCATGACTTTCAGGTTAGGCCGGCCGCGCTTGCGGACCAAATGGAGGGCTTCTTTATGACGGCCGGCGTCGCACAAGCGCTCGGCGATTGCGATCGTCTCGGGACTTGCTTGCGGCCGGATTGTTTCCGGGGTGATGAACACGTCGACGTATCGCCGCCTATCGGCAATGGCTTGACGCAGACGAGTGATCCAGTACCCGTTGGCTTGCTTTTTCCAGTCCGTGCCGGGCGTGGTGACCGGCCCATGGGCTCTCTCGGCTTCGGCTAGCCGCTCATCCCAATTTTCGACGACATTAGCCGGCAAACGCGCGAAGAGGACCGAAATAATCCCTGAAAAGAGAT
>Ga0181535_10002431_pt1 | contig 22761 bp, 17 predicted proteins | sample PEATcosm2014_Bin_44_FD_119774 | JGI IMG/M metagenome (GOLD analysis project Ga0181535, IMG submission 119774) | Peatland microbial communities from MTU Mesocosm Facility, Houghton, MI, USA - PEATcosm2014_Bin17_30_metaG | ecosystem: Environmental > Terrestrial > Soil > Wetlands > Peat | place...
AAAAAACGGCATAAAAAAACGGACAACCGTTGAGAATTGAAAAATGAAGGAAAACATGCATTACCGGACCACCGGCGCTGTTAATTGAACCCGGAGGAAAAAAATGAAGAGGATAGCGAGCATACTGGCAATAGTTTCACTGGCATTGATCTTATCCGGCCTGAATGTTTTTGCCCAGGCAGACGGCGCGGCAACCGGAACAATTGGTTCTGCGCCGGCCGCGGATAAAAACGCGGTTCCGGCTGGAAACACTATTACAGCCGTTCCGGCAGACACAACCGCAACGGTTGTTCCTGCAGCCGCTGTCGCAGTTGCGGCCGTAGTTCCCGCAGCGGCAAACAATTCGCAGTACGAACTTGAAGACGTAATAATTACTGGAACAAAAACAAAACTAAAAATAAAGGATTCGCCTGTCGCGGCAAGCGTTGTAACGCAGGATAATATCGCCGACAATAAGGCGGTTGTCTTTGCCGATGACGCGCTGACCGGCGTCACTGGCACCCAGGTGCGCAACCTTAAGGGGACACAGACGACAGCAGTAGCCATCAGGGACCTCCCCGAGTGGTGGAGGAGCCTTGTGCTTCTTGACGGCTTTTCCATACAGAACGTAAACAACGCGCGCCCTTTCTGGAACCTTATCCCTCTTGATCTTGTCGACAGGGTTGAGGTTGTGCGCGGGCCATTTTCATCCCTTTACGGAAAATTCGCCGTGGGCGGAGTTGTTAATTTTATTACAAAACAGCCGGAAGGAAGGGATTTCGTTTTTGACAGCTCGTATGACAGCGACGGAATCCGCACCATAAAGGTTAATTTCTCGGACAAGCCCATAGACCAATTTGCGTATTACATTGGAGTCGAGGATACCAATACAAACGGATACCCGTACCATCAGTATGTGTTAAAGACGGCAAAGGCCGTTACATATACCGCTTCAACGTTTGTGACGGGATATCAGGCAACAACAGACTCACAGGGCAACCAGCAGTACATAATAGGAGAAGCCGCGAGACAGCAGTTGGAGGACTTAACCATCAACGGCAAATTCTATTATATACCGACAACAACCCAGAAAGTTTCCCTATTGTTAAACTTTTCAAGGTGGGACCAGCCGACAGGCAACGCGATTTACGGACATTCATACCTTGTTAACCAGGCGACAGGAGCCGGCGTAACAACGGGTACGGTCGGGCTTTACGGCACAAATCAGGTTATAAGCCTCACAAACAGTGATTTTTACAGGGGATCAGGGTACAACGGCCTCTGGTCGGGCGTCCTTAATTATGAGGGGCAGCTTAATGACATTGTGAGCCTGACCGCCGGAGCGCAGTTAAAAAGCGGGCCGTGGAAACACACAATCGACAATATTTCAACAACAGCGACCGCTTATGCCGGTTACGCCACGACAACATCGGATAATAATTTGAATATTGAAAGGGTCATCAATATCCAGAGCGATATTAAACTGCCGTCAAACCATGTTACTGTCGGCGTCAGCAATGACAATTCTTATAATACAAGCGATACGGCTCTTTTTACCAACTGGACCGATCAGAGCACAAAAATAGTCCTGTATCAGAACCAGAGACTGGTGGAAGACCTATATGCGGCGTTTGTGCAGGATGAATGGAAAATCCTGCAGCCTTTAACCGCCTATATAGGGGCAAGGTATGACAGCTGGACGCTGGAACACGGGAGACTTTACGACCTCACAACAGGATTGTATGATTCTTTCAATCCAAGGACGGAGAATGTCTTCTCGCCGAAGATAAGCCTTGTATTTGAGCCCATTGAAAATGCGAAGATCAGGGTATCGGCGGGAACGGCTTTTAATCCACCGCCCGAATCGGATTATTTGACCTCAAGCGTGGTTACAACAAGCAGCTCGGTAACCACTTCCATTCCCAGCCCGTACCTCAATCCCGAAACAGACAATGCATGGGAGGCTGGAGGAGAGTTTACGCTACCGACACGCACAACATTGTCCGCCACATATTTCCAAAACTACCTGCAGAACCTCGTTTATCTGAATTCGACAATTACCTACAATGGCGGCATTCAATACACGACCAACCAGTACCTGAACGCGGGCAAGGCTGAGATAAAGGGTGTGGAAACTGAAATTGACCAGAAAATCACCGACACACTTTCGCTGTTCGGAAACTATACTTACGCCGACAGTGTCATAACTGCAAATTCCGCGGTGCCGGCTTCAGTGGGCAAAAAAATCCCGAACACGGCGCAGCATTCAGGCGCGGCAGGCATTGACTACATACTGGACAAGCTCTCGTTTGATGTAACAGAGGTTTTCGCTTCCAAGAGGTATGTCCTTGCCAGCAATCTTGATACTGTGAACGGCGTGCAGGGCAGCTATGACCCGTATGCCGTGACAAACCTCAAGATAAGCTACAAATACAACAGCGACGCAAAGCTGACCTTTGGAATAGACGACGTATGGAATCTGAAGTATTACTCAAATTACATAAATAACGGAAGAAGTTTCAACGCAGGCGTGGATTTCAAGTTCCAGTAAACAGGCAATAAATCAGGGCCCGCCGGTTAATGGTTCTTACCGGCCAATAATCAGGCGGGCCCTGAAAATTTGACTCAGCAGACTATAGACCGACGAAGGAGAGTATTGTGCACAAGATAACCGCCGAGAACGTAAAAAAGACCTTCAAATTGAAGGAATACCAGAAGGTAAACAACAACGGGACGCTCTCAAATGAAGTTGAGGTGTTAAACGGCGTTGACATAAACATAATATCAGGGGAATTCCTGGTAATTGTGGGCCCCAGCGGCTGCGGCAAGTCGGTATTCCTTGACATTATAGCCGGGTTGACCGACTTAAACAGCGGCAAGGTGCGCCATGACAACAAGCTTGTGGAAGGGCCGAATCTCCAGACAGGCTATGTATTCCAGCAATACGCGCTTTTTCCATGGAGGAACGCTCTTTCCAACGTTGAATTCGGGCTTGAGACCAGGGGTGTTTCAAAAGAATCGAGAAGAAAGATAGCATTGGAATTGCTTGACATATTCGGCCTGTCTGATTTTGCGGACAGGTTCCCTTACCAGCTTTCAGGTGGAATGCAGCAGAGGGTTGCGATAGCGCGCTCACTGGCAACGAACCCCGACGTGCTTTTAATGGACGAACCTTTCGCGGCTCTTGACGCGCAGACAAGGGAAATATTGCAGAACGAACTTATAAAGATATGGAAAAAAACAAAACCCACCGTTGTTTTTGTCACGCACAGCATTGAGGAAGCCGTTTTTCTCGCCGACAGGGTGGCTGTCATGACCGCAAGACCGGGAAAAATAAAGGAAATAATAGAAATAGACCTTCCAAGGCCCAGAAGCGAGGACATAAGGTCCACCGCGGCATTTGCGGCAAACAGGGAAAAGGTGTGGCTGGCGCTCAAGGATGAGGTGAACAAGGCCCAGAAAGACTGGGCGCTTGCCTCGGTTTACGCAAGATAGCAAAAATTCAAGAATGGAGATGAAAACTATGCCGTTACAGACATTGAAAACAAACGAAGCTTCGGAACTGTTGATTGAAAACAGGATATCTTCCAACATGGTAAAATGCGAAATTGAAAAAAAGGCGGGAAAACAGGGTTTGTTGAAAACATACCTGGCGAAGTTCAATTCCTGGTCAAAGGGATTGTACCTGGTGATTGCATTTTTTGCTTTGTGGGAATTATTGCCGAGGCTGGGGATAATCAACCAGGTGTTTTTGCCGACTTTTTCCGAGACGATAAAAACTTTGATCGGCCTTTTCGCGTCGGGCAAAATTTTCATCCACGTCGGCGCAAGCCTTGCAAGGGCCCTGGTGGGTTTTTTTCTCGCCGTAATTTTTGCCATTCCCCTCGGCTTCCTGATGGGATGGTATAACAGGTTTGAAAAATACACGGACCTTTTCATGCAGACGCTGAGGAACACTTCCACGTTTGCGCTTTTTCCGATATTCCTTCTGCTCTTCGGGCTCGGCGAGGCGTCCAAGGTGGCCATAATATTTTACGCGGCAACATGGCAGCTTCTAATCAATACGATAAGCGGGGTAAAAAACATAGACCCGCTTTACATAAAAGCGGCGAAATCCATGGGCGCCACGGACAGCCAGTTGTTCGGCAAAGTGATACTTCCCGCAAGCCTTCCATCCATAGTGTCGGGCGCAAGGCTGGGAATAAAGATAGCTTTTATGACGGTGATTGCCGCCGAGATGATAGGCGCAAAATCAGGGCTGGGATTTTTTATCCAGAACGCGCAGTACAATTTTATGATACCGGAGATGTATGCCGGGGTCCTGGTGCTGGCGGTTATCGGCGTTGTTTTGAACTACATTCTCGTCTGGCTTGAAAACAAGGCCACTTCGTGGAAAGGCGGGGTCGATTCGTCAATAATGGGTTGATATGCCTTTAGACGGCAACCGGCAGGCGCCGGGTTTACAAAATACCAGGAAATGAGAGGATAAAACAATGGCTAAAAAAGCGACTCATATAGCGATTTACGGCAAGGGAGGCATCGGTAAGTCGACGACAACCTCCAACATCAGCGAGGCGCTGGCGACAATGGGTTACCGCGTGATACAGGTAGGCTGCGACCCAAAAAGCGATTCCACAAGCACATTAAGGAACGGTGATTTTCTGCCGACGGTCCTTGATACCGTGAGGGAACAGAGCCAGCTTAAAATAGAGGACATATCAAAAGTTGGCTTTGCCGGGGTGCTTTGTGTGGAGGCCGGCGGGCCGCTTCCAGGCGTCGGATGCGCGGGCCGCGGCATAAACTCGGCTATCACGCTTTTGACGGAAATGAATGTTTTTGAGGAATTCAAGGCGGACATTGTCCTGTATGACGTCCTTGGAGACGTCGTATGCGGCGGGTTTGCCGTCCCGATAAGGAACGGATTGACCAACAGGATTTATGTCGTTTCTTCGCAGGATTTCATGGCCATATACGCCGCGAACAATCTTTTCAAGTGTGTCGCAAAATACGCGAATTCCGGCGGGGCGCTGCTTGGCGGCGTAATAGGGAACAATCTGTACGGGAGCCACGCGGAAGAGCTCATAACAGATTTCACCCAGAAAACAAACAGCGCGATAATTGATTTTGTCCCGAAATCGCTCGTCATATCGCAGGCTGAACTGCACGGAAAAACCACGGTCGAGGCGTATCCCGATTCAAAAGAGGCGCAGAAATACCGGGATATAGCGAAAAAAATAATTTCCGACGAGACAGTGACGACTCCCAACCCCATGGACGGGCTCGCTTTAAGGGACTGGGCCAGGGGATGGGGAGATAAAATACTAAAGGAAAGAACAAATGCCGTCTTTACCATCTAGGATACTTGCAATAGCCGAGCGCAGGCTCGGCTCCATAGACGCTTATTACGGGCCGGTCCAGCCATTAATCGACGGATACCGGGACGGGCAGTTTTTTGCCCAGCGCATCAGGACCTTGAGCCAGACAAAAGGCGACGAGATAACCGTCATACTTGCGTTGCTGCACCAGATAAAAAATACGGTCACGGTGGTTCACGGCGCGAGGGGATGCGCCGCAATGCAGAATTATCTTGAGTCGTACGACGGACACGGCGCGCCCGTATTTTCCACAAACCTTACGGAAGACAACAGCATAATGGGGGCCGAAGAAGTGCTGCGGAAAACAATACTGGCGGCCGTTGAAAGGCACAATCCCGAGGCTGTCTTTGTCGTGACCACGCCCATTGTCGCCATAAACAACGACGACGTTCAGACCGTGGCCGCCGACCTGGGCGAAAAACTAAAAATTCCGGTCGTGCCGATATATGCCGACGGTTTTAAATCCAAGACTTCCGCAAACGGCTATGACATAGCATATCATTCGTTGGCCGGATATCTTGTGGCCGAAAAACGCGCCACGGACAAAAAACTTGTGAATATCATTCTGTCCGACGGCAGCGAAGAGGATATGTATAAAATAGCGGAATTAATTTCATCCATCGGCCTTAATCCCAATATATTCCCGAGGTTCGGATCTTTAAGCGCAATAAGAAACAGCGCAAATGCCGCGGCGACAATAGGGTTAAAACCGGACAGCAGGGTAATGGGGGAATTCCTGGAAAGGGAACGTCAGGTTCCTTATTATCTTTTTGAACAGCCGGTCGGGCCGGGGGGCACATTGCGCTGGCTTGAGGCAATATTGGAAAAAACAGGCAATAAAAGCGAACCCCTGGAATTTATAAAATCCCGGGAGAAAAAGAAGGCCGACGAACTTGCGGCAAATTCTGAAACCAACTTAAACGGCAAAAGAGTTTATATCAGCGGTGATATCCACACCGCCGTTGCTCTTGCCGGTCTTGTCAAAGAATTTGGCGGGAGCATTTCGGGATTATCACTGGCAAATATAGACAAGAACAGCGTTGCCCTGCTTGACGAAACCTATAAAAAGAACGGATGGGCCTTCAACATCCACATCGGCGACGGCCAGGTATTTGAACAGGCCAACATATTGACCCGCGAAAAGCCGGATGTTTACCTGGGCGCCACCGGGCAGGCGGTGCACGCGGCAAGGCTGGGAATACCTTCGGTCAATTACTCGCCTTTACCGCTCTATGGATATGATTCGGCGGTAAATCTTATCAGGGCCATCAACAGGACCTGGAACAACAGGTCTTTTGTGGAAAAGCTTGGTTCGTATGCATCCGTTTACAGCCGCTCCTCGTGGTTTGGAAAAAATCCTAACTGGTACATAAAGCAGGAGGTAGGATGAAAAACATAGAAGCTTTAAGGACACAGTGCGCGCTTCAGGGAGCGCTTTCGGCGGCAAACGCCGTCGGGGGAGTAATACCGGTTGTTCATTCAACGGCCGGATGCGCATATCAAAATTATCTCGCCGGCGCTCTTGCGAACGGCGGTCAGGGAGCGGGTGTAGCTGGAGGACTGGCTGTTCCGTCGACCAATATTGTCGAGAAACACGTCGTGTTCGGCGGATCGGCCAGGTTAAGGGAACAACTGAAAAACGCCGTAAAGGTTTTTGAGGGCAAACTTTTCCTTGTTCTGTCGGGATGCACCCCGAACCTGGTCGGGGATGACTCAAAGGCCATGGTGGACGAGATAGAAACACAGGGTTATCCCGCCGCGTATGTGCAGGCATCGGGGTTTCGCGGCAGCGCATATACGGGTTATGAACTGGCCATAAGGTCCCTGGTTGATTTTGCCTCAAAAAAAACATCATCGCCGTTGAACACGATCAGGGGCTTGGTGAATATATTCGGTATTGTTCCCGGACAGGACACGTTCTGGCAGGGTGAATTGCTTGCCTTAAGCAGGGAATTTTCAGCCGCGGGACTGACATTAAATCCCCTTTTTGGGTTTAACCAGACGATTGAGAGCTGGAAAAACATTCCGCATGCTTCATTAAACTTGAGTTTGTCGCCCTGGGGGAGCGACATTGTGGAATATCTTAAGGAAAAATTCGGGACTCCGGCGCTGAAAAGGTCGTTCGTGCCGGTCGGGGCCCAGGACACAAAGCAACTTTTGCTTGATATAGCCGAGAAGCTTAATTTTGACGAGAAACAGATTAATAGCCATGCCGAAAAAAAGGAACAGGAGACGGATTATTTTATTTCACAGTTCGCCGAGGCTTATTTCAATTTCAATTTTCAGACTGATTTTTCAATTGCCGGGCCGTTGAGCCAGGCTGTGGGCATAAGCAGGTTCCTGGCTTACAACCTGGGATTCATACCAAAAACCATAATAATAACCGACGCCCCGCAGCTGAAAGATGAACCAATCTGGGATATCCTTCCGCATATTGACACGAAAGTGAATGTGTTTTTTACCGAGGACAGAAATGAAATATCGGGATTTTTGAAAAGGGGAAATCCCGGGCTCATACTCGGCGGCACGATCGACGGGGTTACGGCCGACGAAATCGGGGCGGCACACCTTTCCACGGCTTTTCCTGTAAGCGACCGCATTGTGCTTAACAGGGGCTATGCGGGTTATGAGGGCGCGTTGAACCTTATAGAAGACATCGGCACGGTGCTTTTAAAAAGGAGAATACAAAAATGAGAAAAAACAGCGTCATTGTCATACTGCTTGCCGTAATTTTAGCCGGTTTTGCCGGATGTAAAGCCGCGCCAAAGCATGATCCCGGCTCCATAAGGATTTCAATTTCAACGGCTCCAAATGAATGGGAACTGGCGGATGAATTGTCCGGACGTGATGTTTTGAAAGAGTCCGGCCTGAAATATGAAATGGTGCCTTCGCTTGATTCCTCCGGTTTGAACGGTATGATGGCGATTCTCGGCGGAAAAATGGACATTGCCGGCGGAGGATGGGTGGGCTGGATAAATGTAAGGGCCCGTGGCGGGAAAATAAAAGCGGTGCTTCCGGGGTTTGCGCTGCCAAAAGACAAGAAGAGCGGGATACTTGTTTTAAAAGATTCAGGTATTTACAGCATAAAGGACCTGAAGGGAAAGACTGTGGCAGTTAATATACTTGGTTTAACAGGGGAATATACCTTAAGGTTATTGTTGAAAAAATACGGGGTTCCTGAGGAAACAGTAACGATAATTCCGGTTCCCACAAACAATCAGGAGCAGGCCTTAAGGAGCCACCAGCTTGACGCGATTGCCGATACAATGTGCGGCGGAGTTTCGTTTGACAGGGCGCTTGACCACGGCGGCATCAGGCTGCTTCCGGATTCCGGAAACAGGGACGTGCAGGGTGAAAACGTGGCGACAGGCACCGGGTTCAGGGAGGAATTTATAGAAAAATATCCGGACCAGGTAAGGCGTTTTGTGGAAGCAAATGAAGCGGCCCGGGACATCATATGGGACAGCTATACAAAAGACCCCGAACGCGTGAGGCGGGTCTACGCGGCAATCTCCAAAAGAAAGGGCGGAAATCCGGACCTCGCAAAATACTATTCGCCGGGATTTTTGCCGGATCACCGCTATATAAAAGATTCCGACGTTCAGTGGTGGATAGACCTGCTTATCGCACAGGGGAAATTAAAGCCGGGACAGATAAAGGCTTCCGATATATACACCAATGAATTTAATCCCAGCTATAAGAAAATAAAAAAATAAAAAGGAGAAACACAATGACACAGGATGCGGGCAGGGTTTTAAGCAATGAGGAAATAAAGCGGGAACTTTATAAGGAAATAGAATTAAAGCTTGATATAAGCGTAAAGGGAATAAGCATTGACAGGGAGGAACTGAAAAAACTTGATGTCAAGGCCGGTCCCGATCTTCCCGGCAACAGGTCAGGAGCGCTGCCTCCATGGAATTTCGTAAATAGCAGGATTCCCGAGGACCGCATCGGAGGCGGTGGCTTCGGACAGGATTATATAGACCCGCTTTATGGCCTCGAAGTGGAGGACGGAAAACCGTATGTTTATAAATACGGCAGGAATAAGACAAAAATCGGAGAGGTGGAATTTAAGGAGCGCAAAAGGCCTGAAATCTTAAACAGGCTCACCAGCGATGGAGTTCCTTTTTACTCTATTGCCAGCATAAATGACGCCGGGCAGGTCCATGTCAATTACAGCCAGATATGCGTTTTAAAGGACAAAGGCGAGGACTGCTATTTTTGCAATTATGGCGTAAGAAACGCGACCGTAAAAAATCCCAAGCAGGTTGGCGAGGTATTCTCGGAACTTTACCTGGCGGGCGTCGGGAAACACCTGAATCTTACAAGCGGTTTCATGCAGGAAAGAAGGGAACTTGAATATTACCTTGATGTGGCCGAGGAAATAAGGAAGCGCACGGGCTTAAAGGAATTCAGGGGAACGGCCGTCATAGGCGCGCCCGTGGATTTGAGCCAGATTGAAAAATACAAGGAAGCGGGTTTTTTCAGCGTCAGGATGAACATAGAAATATGGGACAAATACATATGGAGGGCCATATGCCCGGGCAAGCACAATCACTGCGGCGGTTGGGAGAACTGGGTAAAAGCGCTTGAAAGAGCCGTGGAAGTTTTCGGCAAAGGGAAAGTGGCGTCGAATATCGTGGGCGGAATTGAATCCAAAAAGACAATACTTGAAGGCATTGAATATGAGGTGTCAAGGGGCATAGTGGGGTCGGCTTCCACCTGGAGGCCGGTAAAAGACTCGTTCCTCGAGGGGCACAGGACGCCGGAAACATACTGGCATCTTGACCTGCAGAAGAAAATAGCTGCCGAGTACAAAAAGTACGGCTTTACATACGCTGATCTTCATAATGTCAGCCCGAGCGCGGGTCTTGCCGTGGATATTTTCCATGTCGAGGAAGAGGCTTTTGAAAACGGGAAATTAATCCCCTGGAGATATCCGGAACCGGTAATAGCGTAAGAAAGGCAAATGCCGATAATTTTATGTAAAAAAGGAAGGCTGAAAATATAATGACTGACAATGCTAAAGCGAGAAAAAAAGACGGCAAGGAATCGGGCTGGTATCTTCTCTGGGAATATGCAAGGGAGCACCCTTTTATTTACTTTGTTTCCATTGCCAGCATAGGTTTGTCCGCGGTGTTGGCCGTTGTAATACCCAGAATAATCGGGCAGTTCACCGATTCCTTCAAGGCCGGAACCCTTGACATGAGCGGCGCCTGGAAATACACATGGCTGGTATTTGTTGTCGGCATCGCGCGCGTCTCTTTCGGGTGGATCGGCAGGCTGCTTGCCGCGCAGCACGGGCGTGTCATTACGTATAAGATCCGTGAAAAGCTTTTTAAAAAGTGGGAGAGCCTTTCTCCGGCGTATTACCACGGCCACAGCGTGGGCGACCTTCTTTCCCACGCTTTAAGCGACGTTGAAGTTGTAAGGCAGGTTGCTTCAATGGGAATAAATATCACGGTTAACGGTATTTTTATGCTTGGCGCCGCCCTTTACATGATGATCATTCACATGAACTGGCCGCTGGCGATTGCGGGCCTGGGGCCGTTAATTGCGATTCCGGTAATGGTTCGATATTACGGGCCGCGCATCAAGGAGCAGTCCGCGAAGCTTCAGGCGGCGCTCGGAAACATGTCGCAGACTGTTGAGGAGATTTTCGGGGGAATCAGGACGGTAAAGGCCTTTGGCAATGAAAATGTGGTCATAGGACGTTTTGAGGAAAAAGTTGAAAATATTGTCAGTGAAAGAATCAAGTTTGTGAAACTTTCCTCAATATTCGGGGCGCTTGTGCCGCTCATGGCTTCGCTGGGTTTTGTCATAGTGATAAGCTACGGCAGTTTTTTGACGATAAACAAAACCATATCACTGGGCGATTTTGTGGCGTTTCTTTTGTATCTGACCCTTTTGCGCCAGCCCCTTGAACAGCTGGGAAACATGCTGAATGTGATACAGCGGTCCTCCGCGTCCCTTGGCAGGATTTCGGAGCTGCTCAATGTTCCACCCATGGTATTTGATGGGAATGGAAAACTGCATAATTCGCCCGTTAAAGGCGACATTGAGGTAGAGAACCTTACGTTCAGGTATCCAGGAACGCCCACAAATGTGCTTAAAGACATATCATTCACTATAAAACGCGGAAAGACGCTGGGGATAATAGGCCCCATAGGATCCGGAAAAACAACGCTTGCTCATTTATTGCTGAGGCTTTATGAGCCGCCGGTAAGATCCATTTTCATTGACGGGGTGGATATAAGGGAATTTGCCGTTGAACACTTGAGAAAATCCATCGCGTATGTGCCGCAAAACGGTTTTTTATTTTCAACCACAGTACTTGAGAATATTGCTTTTTCAGAGGACAAAGCCGACGAAAAAAAGGTGGTCAATTCCGCGAAAATTACCGCGGTTGACGAGGATATAGAAAAATTCCCGGACAAATACAGGACGGAAATAGGCGAACGCGGCGTGAGGCTCTCCGGCGGGCAGAAACAGAGGGTGGCGATAGCAAGGATGATATATAAGAACGCGCCCGTGCATATTCTCGACGATTCGTTAAGCGCCGTTGACACAAAAACAGAGCGCCTGATTCTTACAAATATGAAGAACGGAGAATTCCCGGAAATTGCCGGCAAAAGCAAGACCACGATAATTATATCGCACAGGTTAAGCGCGGTGATGAACGCCAACGAGATACTTGTTCTTGACAGGGGGCGCGTTTTTGAGCGCGGCAACCATGCTTCGCTTGTAAAAGCCGGCGGATTGTATGCCAGGTTATGGAACATGCAGGCTGGAATTTCAGGCAAACACGAATTCCCGGACGATGACGCCTCCAACAGGACAGAAATGCTGGAAGCCATAATTGACGAAGACGCGCAGGCTGTCAAAATTAAAGCCGCGGAAGAAGGTGCCTGAAATGGCCATTAAATTCAAGGCGGCGCTTGATATCCTGCTGCCTTACCTGAAAAAGTACAGGTTCCGTATGGCCTGGGTTTTTTTGCTTGTGATTCTGGTCGTATGCATTGATCTTGTGCAGCCCATTATCGTAAAAGAGGCCATTGACAAACACATATCCATACCCCATCCGGACATGGGATCGATCGCGTTAATGACGGGCATATATTTTATTGTGGTGCTTGTCGGCTTCGGGATCACTTATTATCAGAACATACTGCTGCAGGAAACCGGGCAATCCATTATAAAACAGATACGTACCGATCTTTTCAGGCACTTGCAGGGACTTTCTTTAAAATATTTTGACAGGAACGCCTCCGGCCGCATAATAACAAATGTTGTCAGCGATACCGAGGCGCTGAACAATTTTTTCACGGATTTTCTGGCAAACAACATCAAGTCTATATTTACCCTTATCATGATAATTGTTTTTATGTTTCAGTTAAACGTCAAGATTGCCGCATATTGTTTTCTTGTCGTCCCTCTGATAGTTTTTATATCGGCTTATTTCCAGGGGAAACTGCGCGCAATAAACCAGGAAATGCGCAGCCGCCTGTCGACCGTCATCGCTTTTCTTGCCGAAAATCTTGCCGGTATGGCAATAGTCCAGATATTCCACCAGGAAAAAAAGCAGTTCAGGGAATTTGATTCAAGGAACACAAAACTGCTGGAATCCACCATGGTTGAAAATCAGCTGACCCTGGCTTATTTCCTGTTCACCGAGTCGCTGGGAGACATTGGCGTGGCGGCGCTTGTTTGGTTCGGGAGCGGTCCGGTCATCCGCGGATCGGTTTCTTTTGGCGTGCTTTACGCTTTTATCGGGTATATCAGGCGTTTTTTCCAGCCGATTAATTCCATAACAATGCAGTTAAATGTCCTGCAGACAATGCTTGTGGCCACGGAAAGAATCGTCAGGACATTTAATGAGAAACCCGATATCACTGAAATTTCCGGGGCAAAGGCTCCCACTATAAAAGGCGGCATAAGTTTTAATTCAACTCATCTGGCATATAAAGAGGGCAATGACATCCTGAAGGGAATCAACCTTGAAATAAGGCCCGGGGACAGGGTGGGCTTTGTCGGCGCCTCAGGGGCGGGCAAGACTTCCCTGATGAGCCTGCTTGCCAGGTTTTATGACGCGACGGGTGGCGGCGTTAAAATTGACGGCGTTGACATAAGGGAGTGGCCGCTTAAAGAATTGAGGCAGACCGTGGGCATTGTCCAGCAGGATATCACGCTATTTGCCGGCACTGTGCTTGATAATATCAGGTTCTTCAGGAAGGAAATTCCTGCAACGCGGGTATATGAAGTCAGCAAAATGATAGGTGCGGATGCTTTTATAAGAAGGCTCCCGCTTGGATATGAAACCCCCTTGTCCGAAAAAGGGGCAACCTTATCTTTCGGGGAGAGGCAGTTGCTCTCTTTTGCGAGGGTGATGGTATTTGACCCGAAGATACTGATCCTTGACGAGGCAACCGCAAGCCTTGATTCGGAAAGCGAGGCTGTGCTTCAGGAAGCAATAGGCAAGGTCTCGGACGGCAGGACGCTTCTTGTGATAGCCCACAGGCTCTCCACGGTACAGCAGATGGATTATATTGTTGTAATGGATGACGGCTTGATAGTGGAAAAGGGGACGCATGAAGAACTGCTGAAAAACAGCGGCCATTACACCACTCTTCACAAGTCGGGGTTGCTCATTGAAGAGGCCCTGATATGAGGATGTTTCCATGTCTTTTTTAACGGAGCTTGTATGCTCAAACTGCGGAAAAAAATTTGACGCACATAAACTCCAGACATATTGTACGGACTGCAAAGCAACGCTTGTTTCAAATTATAACCTGGAAGAAGCGCGTTCCCGCCTTGACAGGGACTCGTTCCGCGGGCGCCCGGGAATGTGGCGGTGGCATGAACTTTTGCCGGTCTTTGATATAAAGAACGTTGTAACCCTCGGCGAAGGCGATTCTCCGCTTTTATCCGTGCCAAGAGCCGGGGCAGGACTTGGTACAGAGAACCTTTATGTGAAGGATGAAAGTTTTAATCCCACCGGCTCCTTTAAGGCGCGCGGCATTTCCGCGGCCATTTCCAAGGCAAAAGAGCTGGGAATAACAAAAATTGTTATACCAACCGCCGGCAACGCGGGAGGCGCGGCGGCGGCTTACGCGGCGCGCGCGGGAATAGCGGCAAAAATTATAATGCCAAAAGACACTCCCCGGGCCAATATTCAGGAGAGCCGCATTGCCGGAGCCGAAGTTATCCTGGTGGACGGCCTCATTGACAAAGCCGCGCAGCTTGCCGGGGAATTTTCCCGCGATGAGGGCTGGCTCGATATTTCAACTTTTAAGGAACCATACCGCGTGGAAGGAAAAAAAATAATGGCATATGAACTGGCGGAATTTTTTAACTGGGAGCTTCCGGACGTGATAATTTATCCGACCGGGGGAGGCACCGGGCTTGTGGGAATGTGGAAAGCATTCTCGGAAATGGAAACACTCGGCTGGCTGAAAAACAATAAAAAACCGCGCATGGTATCTGTTCAGTCCGACGGCTGCGCACCCGTGGTAAGGGCGTTTAACGCCGGGTCGGATACAAACGAATACTGGGCCAAAGCGCAGACAATCGCGTCAGGATTAAGGGTGCCAAAGAGTTTTGCGGACCGGCTCATCATGAAAGCGCTTTATGAAAGCAACGGCGCGGCAGAGGCTGTGAGCGACGAAAAGATATCGGCCGCCCAGAAGTTTCTGGCGTCAGGGGAGGGCATTTTTGCCGCGCCAGAGGGGGCGGCGACTTTTGCCGCGCTGCAAAGTCTGCTGAAAAAAGGCTGGATAAAACCTTATGAAAAGGTTGTGCTCTTTAACACAGGCACGGGTTTAAAATATATTTAAATCAAAAAAGGAGGCTTTTATGAAAAAAATATTTGCCCTGATTTTATCAATGCTGGTTTTTTGCTGTATCCTGAGGTCGGCTGATTATCCAAAGGAAATTAATTTAGGGCTCACCGGCAATCCTTACAATAAGCCGTTTGTTTCGGGGGCTTTCGGTTATGCCAAGGAGGCCGGCCTTTTTGAAAAGGAATTTGCCAAAGACGGCATAAAGGTAAATTTTAAAATGTACAAGGGTTTTGGGCCGGCGATAAATGAGGCGCTGGCAAACAAAACCGTGGATTTCGGGGCCTATGGCGACCTGTGCGGGGTTGTAAGCAAGGCGGGCGGGCTTAAAATATATGTGCTTGCGCTTACAGGCGGGTCGGGGGACACGTACATAGCCGTGCCGTATGACTCAAAAGCAAAAAGCATAGAGGACCTGAAAGGGAAAAAAGTGGCCCTGGCCAAGGGCACTTATATGGACTTAAGCTTCAATAAAATTATTTTTGACCGCGGCCTTAAGGAAAAAGATTTTAAGATCATAAATCTTACGGCAATTGACGGGCTGGCGGCCCTGGCAGGCGGCGTAGTGGATGCGCAGGCAGGGTCTTCCTCAACGCTTGAACTTGTCAGGACCAACAGGGCGAGGATAATTTATTCGACCGCCGGCCCTGATGCGCCGGATGCGTACAGGAGTTTCGGGGAAATTGTGGTAAGGGAGGATTTTGAAAAAAAATATCCCGACATAGTAAAGAGGGTCATAAAAGTGATTGCTCAGGCAAATTTGTACATCACCGATGAAAAAAACAGGGAAAAAGCCGTGGCTTTAACCCTTAAAACCGGCGTTCCTGAAGCGCTTATAAGGAAAGAACTCGGTAATAAATCGCTCAGATGGGTCTATGGGCTTTCAATTGACAAAGACGCCGTTGCAAGGCTTAAAGAGACGGTTAAATTTGTAAAGGACAGGGGCATGATAAGGAAAGACATTGATGTGGATGAATGGGTCAAGCCGCAGTATCTCACCGAAGCCTACGGGGAACTTGGTGTAAAGAACTCCTGGTCGCTGCCAATTTCCGAACATTATATAAAATGAAACAGTTCATTGACAGCATAGACATCAGGCCGGCTGTATTGCCGCTTGTTGTCCTGCTTTTATGGCAGGCAGGCTCATGGTTTAACCTGTTCCCGGAGACCATACTGCCAGGGCCAAAAGCCGTGATCCTTGCGCTTTTGGATTCAATCACAAGCGGCGAACTTATTTCGAACCTTGGAGTCACTTTCGGCAGGACAATAACAGGACTGGCAATTGGTGTGGCGGCGGGGTTTGCAATGGGCGTGCTTACCGCGTCCGTGCCGCTGCTTGACGCGCTGCTCAGCCCGCTTATTATCGCGTTCAGGCAGATACCCATGTTTGCGTGGATACCCATGATAATACTTGTCTTTGGCATAGAAGAGGCCTCAAAAGTAGTCTTTATTTCCATAGGCACATTTTATCCCATGATCATAAATACCTACGACGGCATAAAAACCGTCCCGGAAAAATATAACGAGCTTGCCGCGGCATATGAATACAATCCCTTTGAAAAATTCATCAAAGTCACCCTGCCGTGCGCCGCGCCGGGCGTTATAACCGGGCTGCGCTTTGCCATAAGCATGTCGTGGATGCTTGTGGTCGGCGCGGAGATACTCGGCGCGGAATCAGGCATAGGCTTTTTGATGTCGTGGTCAAGGCAGATGTTCCAGGCCGACAAGGTATTTGCATTTGTCGCGGTTATCGGAGCCATAGGCATAGCCCTGAATCAGGCGCTGGCGGCCGTGGAAAGAAGCCTTATGAAGTGGAAAGGAGGCGCGCATGGCGCAGGTATTTAAAAAAAGAAAAATACCGGCGGTTTATATGCCGCTTGGATTTTTGCTTCCGGCTGTCCTGCTTTTATCATGGCAGCTGCTCACAAGCGGTAAACACGCGCTTATAGGGACACCCATGGAGACCATAAAAGTCTTCTCCGCCCTTATCATGGACGGCACTATTTTAAAGCTCACGCTTGTGAGCCTTGAAAGGGTGTTAAAGGGATTCGCAATAGGCACGGTACTGGGCATGGCATCCGGTATTTTAATGGGCAGTTCAAAACAATACGAAAAATTCACGGCTGCGTCATTTCACGCGATGCGCCAGATACCCATGGTGGCATGGGTGCCGGTGCTTATCATGTGGTTCGGTACGGGCGGCTTTGCGCAGGTTGTATTCATAGCCTGGGCCGCGTTTTATCCGTCCGCTCTCAACTCATACGACGGGATAAAAAACATACCGCAAAAATATCTTGAAATATCAAGGGTGTACGGCTACACAAGGTTCCAGACCATAAGGCGCATAATTATACCCGCCGCGCTTCCTAACATAAGGACGGGGATTGTTCTGAGTTTGAATATAGCGTGGACCCTTCTGGTTGCCGCTGAAATAATGACATCCGAGCCTTCGGGCGGGCTGGGTAATATACTCTCGGAGGGCAGGGAAACATTCAACATGCAACTGCTCATAACCGGTATGATAGTCATGGGTACCGGAGGCTTTCTTATCAATAAAGTCGCGGAACTTATATGGGATGTTGTTTTTAAGAATAACGCCGGAAGGGAAGCCGCATAAAATGCTGAGCATAAAGGGTCTAAACAAAGATTTTATGATTGAGGGGAAAAAGCTGAAAGTGCTTGAAAATATAGAACTTATAGTGGCTGAAGGTGAATTTATATCCATTGTTGGCTCCAGCGGATGCGGAAAAACAACGCTGCTGCGCATCATTCTGGGACTTGAGACTGAATATGAAGGGTTGGCGGAACTAAACGGGGAAAAAATAACGGGGCCGAGCGCAAAAAGAGGCGTGGTGTTTCAGGAACACAGGCTCCTTCCATGGCTTACCGTGGAAGAAAACATAGGTTTTGGACTCATCAATATGAAGGACAAGGCTGAGAAAAAAAAGATAATCAGCCGCTATACGGGACTTGTGGGATTAAATGGTTTTGAGAAGGCGTATCCGGCGCAGCTTTCCGGAGGCATGGCGCAGAGGGCGGCCATAGCAAGGGCGCTCGCCACAAAACCCGAGATACTCCTGCTTGACGAGCCCCTTGGTGCGCTTGACGCGCTGACAAGGATGTACATGCAGAAAGAGCTCCAGCAGATATGGCAGAATGAAAAAGTCACGACAATAATGGTCACGCATGACATAGAGGAGGCGGTTTATTTAAGCGACAGAATAATACTTATGTCTTCCAGACCGGGAAAAATAAAAAAGATAATCAGCGTGCCGCTTTCAAGGCCGCGCGACAGGGATGAGCCGTACTTTCTGAGGATTAAAGACGAATTATTGAATGAGTTCCATCTTCAGGCGGAGAAACATTTCTTCTATACGATATAATGCAATTAATAAAGTTATAAAAAACTAAAGGAGGTTTTACCATGGCAAGAGTTTTTGCAGACATCACGAAGACCATCGGGAACACGCCGCTGGTAAAGATCAACAGGCTCACGGAAGGTTCAAAGGCAACAGTTTTGGTGAAGCTGGAATCATTTAATCCGGCTTCAAGCGTAAAAGATAGGATAGGAGTCGCTCTTATCGAAGATGCGGAGAAAAAAGGGCTCATCAACAAAGATACGGTTATCATCGAGCCCACCTCCGGAAACACCGGCATTGCGCTGGCTTTTGTGGCAGCGGCAAAAGGATACAAGCTTATCCTTACTATGCCTGAGACCATGAGCATAGAACGCCGCCAGCTTTTTAGGATATTCGGTGCGGAATTGGTGCTTACTGAGGGCCCCAAAGGCATGAAGGGCGCCATAGCAAAGGCCGAGGAACTCCACGCGGCCACGCCAAACAGCTTTATCCCACAACAGTTCAACAACCCGGCAAATCCTCAGATACACAGGGAAACAACAGCGGAAGAAATATGGAACGACACTGACGGCAAAGTTGACATATTTATTGCAGGTGTGGGAACAGGAGGCACTATTACCGGCGTAGGCGAAGTGCTAAAGAAACGTAAACCATCCATAAAAGTAATAGCCGTGGAGCCCGTAGACTCACCGGTCCTTTCAGGCGGAGCCCCAGGCCCGCATAAAATACAGGGAATTGGTGCGGGTTTTGTTCCGGGCGTTCTTAATACCAAGATTTACGACGAAATAATTAAAGTAAAAAGCGATGACGCAGGCGCAACTGCCAGGAGTCTGGCCCGTAAAGAAGGTATCCTTGTTGGAATATCCAGCGGAGCCGCTTTGTACGCCGCGCTGGAAGTCGCAAAACTTTCGGAATCAGCAGGAAAAACAATCGTAGTCGTACTCCCGGACACAGGAGAGAGATACTTATCAACCTGGTTGTTTGCGGAAGAGACAAAAGTATAAGTTTTATGCCCAAACTCATGCCCTGGGCATAAATTCGGGACTCTCCGAATGTAATAGTTGTGGTAAAAGGCCCCTTTGCCAAAAGGGGCCTTTTACTTTAAGTCTAAATATATGATTTATTTATGTAAAATAATTTAATTCTCATAATATATAATGGCTAATAAAGACGTCTTTAAAATTGTAACTTTAAAAACTTGTTCAATCCATTAGAATTTGGTATTATTTAATCATTAAAATTTTATGAACAAGAAAATAAAAAAATGGAGGCATTTATGGGAAATGAACCTAAAGTAAGTAACGCTTTTATAAGTTTTGCCCAAAACGCACCAGAACACCAAAAAATATGGATGGAAACAGCCATGAAACTTAACGGAGCAAACAAGCTGGATGCAAAAACCGAAAAGCTAGCATATATTGCCGTGCTCGCAGCGCTCAGAATGGAAAGCGGCATACCGTTCCACGTAATTGAAGCAAAAAAAGCAGGTGCATCCCGTGAAGAAGTAATAAGCGCTATTTTAATTGGACTACCGGCTGCAGGAAATGCTGTAATCCAGTCAGTGCCAGCAGCAGTACAAGCTTATGATGGACAGTAATTCTATAATATAAAGTCGGCCATAAAGCAGTTCGTGTGATGTACATTATACAAATAAACACATAAATCTAATTTCGCATAAAATACTTTATGCGTAATCCCCGCTAATAAAAGCAGGCACTTTCTGGAACTTTTTCTATGGTATTATGTCTAAATAACAGCGTTAAGAAACCGTGAGAGGGGTTCCATATGCACCGTGAAACAACAAAAAAGGAAAATCGAATCCGACACTGGGCGTTCTTTTTAATTATTTTTATCCATACAATAATGATTTATTGTTCTGTCTATGCCGCGCCTGTCCGCGGAGCCGCAGGTGACTTGTGGGCGGACAAGATTCTAGGCCAATTCGATTTTTCTCAGGATCACAATAACGAAGTGAACGCGAAAAACGTTAATTTTGGCAATAGCGTCTTCGTGGATAACACTCACCATTACCTTTGCATGTGGGATTCGGGGAATAACCGCGTTCTGGTCGTTCAAAATTTCGAGACAGCGGTCACTGGCCAAGGCGCAGACATTGTTCTTGGACAGCAGGATTTTGTTCATTCCGGCTGTAACTATGATTCCAACTGGCAGACATTCAACTGGCAGACCTCTCCTAACGGTTTTTACAGCCCGCCGGTCTTGCCCAATGCCAACTGCCTTTGCGGCCAATACTACATGCTGCAATCACCGGGGGAAGGTGGTTCTATAGCCAACATGGCGGCGGATTCACAGGGAAACCTCTATGTGCCGGATTACTTCAATAACCGCGTTCTGCGGTTCAACTACCCGATTTACACAAATGAGCCAGCATCCTACGTCTGGGGCCAATTGGATGGGACCGGCGCGGGTAATTTTACGTTCCAGGCCTATGACAACAACGGGGCAAATGTGCCCGCCACACCCACCAACCAAAATCTGGGTTTTTGGCCAACCCTGCGGGGAACGGACGGCGGTTTGCCACAAAATGCGGCGGGTGTAGCTATCGACGCTTGGGGTAATTTATGGGTGGCAGATTCCCAAAATAACAGGGTCCTGCGCTTTCCAAATCTAAATGCTCCAGCTCCCGGCGTTCCCTCGACTGCAGCGGACGTGGTGCTGGGGCAGGCTGATTTTACCTCTAATATCATGAACACCGACGTTAATAACTTAACCGTTTTTCCAGTCCTTAATGATCCGACGGTTTTGCGGGTTGATATATCGGGAAATGTTTATGTGGGCGAGACAAGCTACAATGGTTACGGCCGAATTTCCATTTTCCAGCCCACCGGTACTAACATTGCAGGGGTGCCGGTTTATGGGAACGGTTACGCAAGCTATGAATATATCGCCGCTTCCACGACACAACCTATGGGCATCGAGATAGACCCAAATATGAATTCCGCTACGGAAGTCGGACTTTGGGTGATTGATCATAGTCTGGGAGCTTTTCATTACAAGATTACATGGCCCGTTTTCAGCGTCAGTATTTTACAGAACTTCAGTACGCCTGAGGCTCTTTACTCGCCTGGCGTTGCTTCTAACGGAGATGTTTATTTGTCGGATTATAGGGATATGAGCCTGTTGCACTACCCTGCGGGAAGCTCTTCGCCGGACAGCCTTCAAATTTTTTCCCCGCCCGCCGGCTACGCTGGCACAGGGAACCGGATAGGAAATTCCGGATTTTATACTTTGATGAATGTCGTGGTAGCCTCGGCTCCGGGGTCGGGCATCACCCAACTCATCGCTCCGGATGCATTAAGGATTCATTTTTGGAATATGCCGGCCAACGGCCCGGAAGGTTTGACCAACGGGCAGTTGGAGGACGGTTACGCTGGAACCAGCCAGCCCTATGTTTTCACTTCTTCGGCAGGATATGAAGGGGAAATAACAGTGGATTCATCAAAAAAATATATCTGGGCGCTCAATGGTTTCAGCGGTACCTGCAGGATAGAAGCTTTTAGCCTTCCGCTCCCACCGCCCACCTCACCTGAAATAAACCCGGTAGCGGTTGTAGATTCACCGCTTCCGGTCTTGGGAAAATCGGTCAAAGTAAGCTGGACCGGCTTGACGGGCCTTACTGCAGATCCCGCAGGAAACCTTTGGATCACGGACCTGGGAGGCAACCGGGTTATGCGTGTACGCGACCCGATGGGAACGCAGGGAATAGGACCGATAGTGGATGTCGTGCTAGGCCAACCTGACCCGGGGAACGGACCAGTGGGAACCAATTGTAATGGGAATGGAACGACCTGCCCGGGAGGAACCCAGATCAGTGCTTCTACGCTCAATTATCCAAGTTTTTTGCAATTTGACCATCACGGAGATCTTTATGTTTCCGACCACTGGCTTGAAGACGGCGGGAATTTCAGGATACTGAGGTTTGACGCCAAGAGCCTGCCAGTTAATAACACGGTCTGTGCTTTCGCCATTCCGGCTGACGGCGTATATGGAACACACGGAAGTTTTACTACAACAGGAAATACTCTTTATGACCAGGCCTTTTGGGAAATGGCCCTTAACTCGGACGACAGTATCATGGTGGCTGGAACCAACAGCCAGGCGAGCGGCGGATATCCGCCGGTCATCATCCAAAACCCGAGGAACGGCATCATGCCCGCAGGAACCCCGGATATTCCGGGTGCCGGCGATAAT
>Ga0181535_10002432_pt1 | contig 22753 bp, 19 predicted proteins | sample PEATcosm2014_Bin_44_FD_119774 | JGI IMG/M metagenome (GOLD analysis project Ga0181535, IMG submission 119774) | Peatland microbial communities from MTU Mesocosm Facility, Houghton, MI, USA - PEATcosm2014_Bin17_30_metaG | ecosystem: Environmental > Terrestrial > Soil > Wetlands > Peat | place...
ACTTCTCGTTAGACGCGCCCATTCTCTTTCCCGTAAGCGCCGGAGCCTACGGAACGCCCCAAAGACAACTCTTCCCCCATGACCTTTAAGTTTAGACCCTTGCGCGGGAAGAAGAGTTGTCTGTCATGTTTCGCACTGATGAAAATCGAACCACTTTGGGTGGCTCGCACGCAATGTACCAAAGTACCCTGCCGTGGAATCTGAGCAGTTTTGACCGTGCGCATTCACCGTGCGAGCAATGGCGCCGTTGCCCCTCCAACGGCCATCGGGCATGAACCGGATCACCATGGCGCATTAAAATCGAGACCAGGAGCGCTCATGGAATACGTTAACTTTGGCCGCACTGGACTGAAAGTTTCCCGCATTTGTCTTGGATGCATGACCTATGGCAGTCCGGCCACCGGAAAGCTGTTGCCCGGCCGTCAGCCCTGGGCGCTGAGCGAAGCCGATAGCCGGCCTTTCCTGCGTCAGGCCCTCGATTTGGGCATGAACTTCTTCGATACCGCCAACGTGTATTCCGGCGGGGAGAGCGAAGCGGTAGTCGGCCGGTTCCTCAAGGCCAACGCGCGCCGCGAGTCGGTGGTAATCGCCACCAAAGTGCAGAGCATGATGCGCGAGGAGCCAAACGGAATGGGTCTTTCGCGCAAGGAGATCTTGTTTGAGCTTGACCAGAGCCTGCGACGCCTCGAGACCGACTATGTGGATCTCTACCAGATTCATCGCTGGGACTACGAGACGCCCATCGAGGAGACACTGGAGGCCTTGCACGACGTCGTCAAGGCGGGCAAGGTGCGCTACATCGGCGCTTCGTCCATGTACGCGTGGCAGTTCGCGCAGGCGCTCTACCTCGCCGACCTGCACGGCTGGACGCGTTTCGTCTCCATGCAGAACCACTACAACCTGCTCTACCGCGAAGAGGAGCGCGAGATGATCGGCCTCTGCCGCGCCGAGGGCATCGCCGTCATTCCCTGGAGCCCGCTCGCTCGCGGACGCCTCACGCGCCCTTGGAAGACCGAAACCACCATGCGCTCCGAAAGCGACGTCTTCGGCAACGGGATGTATTCGAAAACCGAGGAAGCCGACCATGCGGTCGTCGACCGGCTCGGAGAAATCGCCGAAAAACGCGGCATTCCGCGCGCGCAAGTCGCTCTGGCATGGCTGCTGGCCAAGCCCGCCGTCACGGCTCCCATCGTCGGCGCAACCAAGCCCCATCATCTTCAGGACGCAGTCGCCGCACTCTCCGTCCACCTCACGCCCGAAGAAATCAAAGCGCTCGAGGAGCCATACGTTCCCCATCCAGTGCTGGGCTTCAGCTAAGATTCGGCCACATTTAGTGTTCCGCGCTGGCATAATGGTCCGTGGCCAATCCAGAACATCTTGCCATCCTCAAGAAGGGCGTCAACGCCTGGAATCGTTGGCGAGAAGAGGGCTCACTGACCCGGCCAGACCTTGGCGGAGCGGACCTCAACGGGGCGAATCTGCGCGGAGTGAAGCTGCCCAACGCAACGCTCCTCGAAGCGAATTTGCTGGGAGCGGACTTGACTGACGCCGACCTTTCGGGGGCGAGCCTGGGCCACTCCAACCTCGCGGGTGCGATGCTCCGCGGGGCAACGCTTATCGGAGCGTTCCTCCAAGGAGCGAATCTGACTGAGACCGACGCCAACGGGGCGGACCTCACTTGGGCCGATCTTGATTCGGCAAACCTAAGACAAACGGACTTGAGCTTTGTGCGTCTTTTCCAGGCGAACCTCGCCTATTCGCGCTTAAATTCCGCCGACATTACCTCAACTGACTTAACTGGGGCCAGCCTTGATCACGCGGATTTCTCAGCTGCGAGAGCACATTTAACGACATTTAACGACGTCGATCTAAGTCAGGTTAAGGGACTGGAGGCCGTAGTTCATCTGGGCCCGTCCAGCATTGGTATCGACACGATTTACAGATCCGGAGGAAAGATTCCGCACGCGTTTTTGCGCGGGGCAGGTGTTCCCGAAAACTTCATCGAGTACATGGCCTCCTTGGTCGGCACCGGGATTGAGTTCTATTCCCTATTTATTAGCTACTCGACAAAGGATCAGAAATTTGCCGACCGGCTTTACGCCGACTTGCAGTCCAAGGGCGTGCGCTGCTGGTTTGCGCCACATGAGATGCTGGGCGGAAAGAAAATCATCGGGCAGATCGACGAAGCCATCCGCATGTACGACAAGCTGTTGCTAATCCTTTCTCCTGCGAGCATGGACAGTGAATGGGTCAGAACCGAAATCGCGATCGCGCGCAAGCGAGAGAAGGAGCAGAAGAAGGAGGTCCTTTTCCCCATCGCTCTTTGCCCGCTCAAAAAGATCAAAGAGTGGGAGTATTTTGATTCCGATATCGGTAAGGACTCAGCGCGCGAGATCCGCGAGTATCACATCCCGAATTTCACCAAATGGAAGACGGACCAGGACGCCTACCAAAAGGAATTCAACAAATTGCTCAAGGCTCTCCAAGGCAAGCCTGAGCCGGCAAGCGCTTGATCCCCGTTCGCTCCCGGTAGCCGCAACAATTTAGCATCCAGATGTGCCCAACCTCGGCGATCAAGTGCAGTATGTGCGCGGCGTCGGCCCTACCGTCGCCAAAATGCTCGCCGAAAAAGGCATCCTGACCGCCGAAGACCTGCTCTATCACTTCCCTTTCCGCTATGAGGATCGCCAGAACCCCGTCAGCCTCGACGAATTAAAACCGGGCGACGTCGCCAGCGTCATCGGCGAGGTGCGCGGATCGGCGCTCTTGCGCACGCGCCGCATGCCCCTCTTCGAGCTGACCGTCGGCCAGGGCCGCCACGCGCTCAAGTGCGTCTGGTTCAACGCACCGTATCTCAACGGCAAATTCCAGGCTGGGCAAACGGTCGCGGTCTATGGCAAAGTCGAGCCCTCGCGCTCCACCAGCAACCTCAAAATGATCCAGCCGCAATTTGAAATCCTGCCCGACGCAAGCGCCGACGCCGAGACGCAGATGCTTGAAGTGGGCCGAATCACGCCGGTCTACGAATCGCTGGGCGGCAGCCGCCTCGCTTCGCGGTGGCAGCGCAAGGTCATCTTCAACCTGCTCGAATCCATGCGTGGCGCTGTGCCCGATTGCCTGCCGCAATCGATGCTCCGCCGCCTCGATCTCCCCGATCGCGAAACGGCGCTGCGCCAAGTCCACTTTCCGCCGGAAGGCACGCCGCTCTCGCAATTGCAAAGCTTCTCAACCCCGGCTCATCGCCGCCTCATCTTCGAGGAGTTTTTCTTTCTCGAGCTCGGCCTCGAGCTCAAGCGTCGCCGCATGAAAGAGCGCAAGGGCATCGCCTTCGCCACCAGCGACAAAGTTCGCGAAGCGATCCGCGAGGTGCTTCCCTTTCATCCCACGTCAGCGCAAAAGCGCGCGCTGGGCGAAATCGTCACCGACATGCGCGCGCCCAGCCCCATGCGCCGTCTGCTGCAGGGCGACGTGGGCTCCGGCAAAACGATCGTCGCGTTTCAGGCCATGCTCGTTGCCATGGAAAACGGCTACCAGGCCGCGCTGATGGCGCCCACTGAAATTCTGGCCACGCAGCATTTTCTCGCGGCGCGCAAGTTATTGGAGCGCTCCAGCCGCAAGCCGCGCATCGTGCTGCTCACCGGCTCGCTCGATGACGATCGCAAGCGGACGAACCGCGGCCTGATCAACCGCGGTGACGCCGACCTCATCATCGGCACGCACGCGCTCATCGAAGAGAAGGTCGAGTTCGACCGTCTCGGCCTCGTCGTCGTCGACGAACAGCACCGCTTCGGCGTTCTCCAGCGCTTCAAACTCATGAAGAAACCCAATCAGCCGGAGCCCGACGTTCTCGTGATGACTGCCACGCCCATTCCGCGCACCCTTGCGCTCTCGCTCTACGGCGACCTCGACCTGAGCACACTCGATGAGCTGCCGCCCGGACGCGTGCCCATCGTCACCAGGCGTGTGCCCGGCGAGCGCTCCGAAGAGGTGTGGGACTTCGTGCGCAAGCAAGTGGCAAAGGGCCGCCAAGCCTACATCGTCTACCCGGTCATCGAGGGATCGAAGGACGACCAGCCGGAACTCGATTTCTCGCGCGACGAGCCCGATACAGCCGCTCGGACCGCCGCGCCGACAGCCCGCCGCAACACGACTCCAACCCTCAAAACAACGGAGTTGTTTCCTGGTTTAGCAAAAGAGGCGGCTCCCAGCGCAAAATCGGGCCTCAAATCCGCCGTCGAGATGCACGAAAAACTCCGCAAAGGTCCGTTCGCTGGCTTGCGCGTTGGCCTGCTCCACGGGCGGCTCGACGCCGACGAGAAAGAGGTCATCATGCGCCGCTTTCAGCGTGGCGAAATCGATGTTCTCGTCTCAACCACGGTCATCGAGGTCGGAGTCGACGTAGCCAACGCCACCGTCATGGTCGTCGAGCACGCGGAGCGCTTCGGGCTCGCCCAGTTGCACCAGTTGCGCGGGCGCGTGGGCCGTGGCGCGGCCAAAAGCTATTGCATCCTCATGACCGGCGAGCGGATCTCCGACCTCGGCGAAGAGCGCTTGAACGCAATGGTCAGCACGCAGGACGGCTTCGTGCTGGCCGAGCTCGATCTTTCGCAGCGCGGACCGGGAGAGTTTTTCGGCACGCGGCAGGCGGGTCTGCCGGAGTTCCGCGTGGCCAATCTCCTGCGCGACCGCCAGTTGCTGGAGCTGGCCAAATCTGAGGCGGCGCAATTTGTCGTTGGCCCCGAACCCGCGGTCACTGAAGCCGAGCGGGCCAGCGTGCGCACCCAGCTCAAACAATCCTGGCAGCGCAAATATGGACTGGTTGAAGCAGGCTGAATTGAGGAAAATCCGGCGCCGCGAGAGTGAGAGTTGTCTTACACCGGCCCCGACGACTGCATCACGTCAACCACCTCCGGCGGAAATGTCTGAATCTCCAGGTCGACGCTCGCAATCTCCGCGCCGCAATCTCTTCGCTGGCTGCGCGTGCACTGGCACAGCTCGGTCAGCCTCGTATGCCCCATCTGGCTCAACTCCACGCCCGCCGCAACCAACACGGTGTAGATGTCGACGCACGCATGGCGTTCGAACTCGAACAGCATGTTGATCCTGCCGCTGTCGTTCGCGCCCCGGCTCAGCACCCAGCCGCCGCAACCAAGGATCGCGCCCGTGAGCGATTGAACCAACCGCGACGGCTCCTCGATGGAGACTGCCTTCATCTGCATCGCCCAGGGGATGCCCAGCGTCTGCCTCGGGCTCGGTTCCGGCATCGTCAGCTTCACGTGCTGTTTATCGGTGACCGCCGCCCACGGATGAAAGCTGTTGCGGACTCGAACGGCGCTTGACCGCCTTTGACACATTCCTGACACACCCCAGACACACCCCTCACCCGCTCCTGACCGCGTCGCTCGTGAAGAACCATCCAGCGGTCATTGGATTCGGCTTCGCCTGCGCAACGCAGACGCCAAAACCCGCCGGCTCCGCCGAACGCGCGCGCCGGGAATGTTGTAGCTTGATAATTAAGATGATCGTCGGTTCCGGAATCGATGTGGTCGAGATCGAGCGCATCCAACGCGCCATCGATCGCTTTGGCGAGCGCTTCCTCAAGCGCGTCTATCTCAAGGCGGAACAGGCCTATTGCTTGCGCAAGCGCAAATCGGCTGAGAGCTTTGCCGCCCGTTTTGCCGCCAAAGAGGCAGCCGCCAAGGCGCTCGGCACCGGCATCAGCTTTGGGGTCAACTGGCTGGAGATTGAGGTGGTTCGCGAGTTGAGCGGAAAGCCCAGCCTTCGCTTTCACGGCCGTGCGGCGCAGATTGCCGGCCGATTGGGCGTTGTCAGCTCCGCGCTGTCGCTTACCCATACCGCCCAAATTGCCGTGGCCAGCGTGGTGCTTGAAGACGGGCTCTAGCCTTGCCCATTCTGGTATCCTCAAGGCGTTGACTCTCTCAGTTTTGCACGAGGAGTGAAGTGCCAAGCCGCAAAGAGATTCAGTGGTCGCAATTGAAGGTGGGAGCGCTGGTTCTGGTCTCCGTCGTTCTGCTGATCGCGCTCATGTTTCTCATGACCGCCTCATCGGGCGGCCTCTTCGCCCATAGAATTACGCTGCGCTGCTACTTCCCCAACGCCGGCGGCCTGAAGGATGGCGCTGTGGTCACGCTCGAAGGCGTCACCATTGGCAACGTCATTCATATGCGCGTGGTTCCCGAGCGAAATCCCAATCCAGTCGAAGTCACCATGCAGGTGGGCGAGAGATACCTCTCCGACCTGCATACTGACTCGTTGGCCTCCATTCAGGCGGCCGGCGTTCTGGGCGACAGCTTTGTCGATATCGACTCCACCAGCGCAATCGGCCCACGGCCGGTCAACGGTTCCGAGTTGAAGCAATCCGGCTCGCCGACCATTCAGTCGGTCATTAATACCAGTCAGGTCTCCATTCAGGAAGTCAACGTGCTCGTGCACAAGATTGAGACACTTGTCGACACTCTCAACAAGGGACACGGCACAGCGGGCGAGCTCCTTAACGATCCGGCGCTGGCCAGAAAAATCTCATCCATCGCCGACAACCTCGAAACGGTTACCGGGGCCATCGCGCAGGGCAAGGGAACGATCGGCGAGCTGGTCAACGACAACACACTCTATACCAAGCTGAACTCCGCCGTGGACCATCTGAACTCGATTACTGCCGATCTGGACGCCGGCAAGGGCTCGGCGGGCAAGCTGCTGAAGGACGAGACGCTCTATAACAATCTGACCGCGGCGGCCACCAATCTGAACCAGTTATCGGAACAGGTCAACTCCGGCAAGGGCTCGCTGGGCAAACTCGTCAAGGATCCCGAGTTTGCAAAAAAGCTGGATGATACGTTGACCAACCTCGACGATATCGCCAAAAGCATCAACGCAGGCCAGGGGTCGGCCGGCCAGTTGGTCAAGAACCGCTCGCTCTACGATCACCTTGACCAGACCGCGGATCAGGCGCAGCAGCTCATCAAGAGTATGCGCGAAGATCCGAAAAAGTATCTCGTCATCCAGTTGAAGGTGTTTTAACCGCGGCGAACTCAACGCCGTCCGGAAGCGGCAATCCTCCGGAACTCCTGATCGAGGCACAACGTAGTTCTCTCGCATGAGAGGTCACATGTCTCCCAAAGCCGTCATCGTCGCAGGAGCTGCCTGCCTCGTCGCAACTGCATGCGCAATCTTCGCAACCTGCCGCCCTTCCCCAACCGTCGTGGCGGCCGCCTCCAATGCATCACCCGCCTACGCCGCCAACGGTGACATGCTGCCCCCCGCAAATTACCGCGAATGGATCTACCTTTCCTCCGGGATCGACATGAGCTACATCCCCAACCCCACGGGCATGACCATGTTCGACAACGTCTTCGTCAATCCCGAGGCATATCGCAGTTTTATGGCCACAGGAACGTGGCCCGACAAGACGGTCATGGTGCTGGAGGCGCGCGAGGCCAGGGACAAAGGATCGATCAACGTGCATGGCCACTTTCAGGGTACTTCGGTCATGGGAGTTGAGGTGCATGTGAAGGATGTCGCGCGGTTCCCCGGTGGGTGGGCATTCTTTCACTTCGATTCGCCGACCGCGAATGGCAAAGTATTTGCCCCAACCGCCTCCTGCTACTCGTGCCATCAGCAGCACGGAGCAGTCGACACCACGTTTGTGCAGTTTTATCCGACCTTGCTGCCAATCGCGCGGGATAAGAAGACGCTAAGCGAAGCCTTCCTGAAAGAAGAGGCCGCGCAGCCGGCCGCGAAGTAGATCAAGCGGCAGCGCCGCCCCTGAAGATTCGCCAAAACTCCACGAACGCCTTCAGCCGCACCACCTGAAAAAAGTCATTCGCGCGAAGGCCATCGGTTCGTATTGAAGCCGGTTATCGATTGAATTTAATTCCATACTTCTCGCAAATCGACTTGGCGTCCTGCCATTTCCCAAAGGCGCCATATTGGCGGGGGTGATCCATCATCTGCGCGGGCACCCTTCCCACCACTACATTTTCGGCAAGCCACTGTGCAAACGGAGCTCCGCCCATCTTTGCACCCAGTCTCATCGGGACGGTTCCGACATCGCCCTCTCCCAACCTGAGGAAAAACGCGTCCAACACCAGTTCTTTCACGGTCTCGAGCTTGAATCGTTTGCTCTTGGCAATCGTTTCCGCCGTTTTTTCGAGGGTCTCAATATAACCGCCTTTGTTCTTCTTCATTTCCTCATGAATCGTCGCGATGAGTTCTGCCTTTGAGCCCGACTTGGCCGCCCCTCCGAAGAGTCGATGCAGGAATCCAACCTTTGCCGCCGTCCCGGTGCTGGGTTCCTTCCCCACATCGTTGTGCTCCAACTTTTCTTGCTGAGGAGCTGGAACAGCGTGCGGACTGCTCACAAAAAAGTCGGGAAGAGTGCGTTTGATTTGTATCCTGCACACAGCACAGGTAGCGTAGCCGGGAGAGGCAGTCAGAGGAAGTTTTGGATAGCAGTCTTCGCAATAGAGCAAGCCACATTTGGGGCAGAAATAGAAGTCGTTGCCTGCGCCCAATTGCAGAGATGCGCTGGTGGCATGCCTCCCGCAGTTCTTGCAACTTCCGTTCAATACGTGTTCGGAGTTAAGGGGAAACAGGGTGGCGCGACTGTCGTAAAGGACTTCAACGTCGTGGCAATAAGGACTTGTCATATAGCCACGAATCTCGGCTTCTGTTCTACATAAGCCGAAATCCGTGAAATTGTCACCCACTGCCGAACTCTTGTAGCGGACCACGGCTAGATAGCCGCTCTTCTCCGCTAGCGCCGCTGCAATTTCTGAATCGTTCTTCCCTGGGTACTCTTCACGAGTAGAGGAAATGCGAATCGAAGCCATGTTTCCGGGCCTGCCTCCGTATTGGCAATCGAGAGATAGATCAGCCTAACATTGGGCAATCGGATGTCAAGAAGAAACGATAAGGAGCGGGGAGTGCCTCGCATCTCAGCTGGAAACTGAACTTCGATTCCGTGTAGCCTGCTTGCCCGACCCAGTTACAATTCTCACCCGCCCCTGAAGATCCTCCAAAACTCAACGAACGCCTTCAGCCGCACCACCTGAAAAAAGTCATTTGCGACGAGGAAAAAGACTCCCGATGCGGCCGCCACGAAATGCAAAGCGCCCGGCCCCAATTCGTCGCTGAACGGCAAAGGCGCAGCGGAAAAAACCATCGCCACCACCAGCAGCGCCAGCTTCACAATCCCCAGCACCAGATTGATCTCAGCGAGCTTGCTTGAAAAACTTTTCCCCAGCCTGAGTGCCCGTCCAAAACCTGAAAGCGCGGAGCGCTTCTCGAGTAGAACAAGAATCGGCGCAATCGTCAGAACCCAGCTCGTCAGCGCGAAAGCCGTGAAGAAGGCGAGCGCCAGAAAAATTGCCCAAATGAAATAGCCAACGAGGTCCGGCTCCGCGCCGGCGGTGATGTGCGTGGCCGCCGCCCATTCCATCGAGCGAAGCCAGCCCCATAGCATGAAACCAAACCATGCCAGCCATGCTCCCTGGATCACGATCATCGAGATCGGCCGGAAAGGCGTGCCAGGCTCCATACGCATCAACAGGAGATTGCGGCCGAGTCCGGAAACGATCATCCAGGCCAGCGCTGCCACCGGCAGCAGCCATCGCAGCACAGCCAGCACGTGCGGCTCATAGAACGCCGCGATGTTCGAGAGTTGAACCGCGGCGACCCACGGATTCTGAGTGTCGAGCGAACTGACCCCGGACGACTCCAGCGGAAACGCCGCCAGAATCCGCTGGCCCTGCGTCCAGCAGACAAAAAGAAATGGAATTCCGAAGAGCCAGCGCCATGCAATCTCGATCGCGACGAGCGAAGGACGCCGGAACACCCCGCTCATGTGCTCGACCAGTAGCTGCGTTCCCCGCACCGGCGCGTTGCCGTGAACACTCGCCACGGAGGCTGCCCTCACTTCACGACCAGATTGACCGCGCGGCCCGGCACCACGATGACCTTCGCCACATTCTTGCCCGCAATGCGCTCGCGCACCTTGTCGTTGGCCAGCGCCGCAGTCTCCATCGTTTTTGCATCTGCCCCCGCCGCCACGCGGACCACGGTGGCCAGCTTTCCGTTGATCTGCACCGGAATCTCGATCTCGTCTTCCTTCGCCAGCATCGGATCGCTCTTCGGCCACGGCGCGCGCAAAATTGCCTCCTCCCCGCCGAGTTCTTCCCACAACTCCGCGGCCAGATAGGGAGCGAACGGCGCCAGCAGCAACACAAGAACCCGGAAGACTTCCTCGGTAGCCTCAGGCGATATCCAACCCGCTTGTCCCCGAGTCCCCGCGAAACCGTTTTCGATTGAGAGCTCATCAAAACTGATCAGGTTGACAAGCTCCATGATCGCCGCGATGGATGTATTGAAGTGCCACCGTCCTTCGAAATCGAGCGTGATCTTGGCGATGGTCTGGTGCAGCTTTCGAAGAAGCTTTGTCTCGGCTTCGCTTCTCTCCTCCAGCTCCCCAGCACTATCTCGATGCGTGTGTCCAAATTCTCGCTTTAAACTCGCGAGTTTCTTGTAAAGCCGCCATACGCGGCCCAAAAACCGGCTCACTCCAGCGACGCCGTCCTCCTGCCAGTCAAGATCGCGGTCGGGCGGCGCGGCGAACAGCGAATACATGCGCGCGGAGTCGGCCCCGTAGCGCGCCACCATGTCGTCCGGCGAAATCACGTTCCCCTTCGACTTCGACATCTTCGCGCCGTCTTTGATCACCATGCCCTGCGAGAACTGCCGCCGCACCGGTTCATCGATATCCACCAGGCCAAGGTCGCGCATCACTTTGGTCCAGAAGCGCGAGTAGATCAAATGCAGAATGGCGTGCTCCACGCCGCCGATGTACTGGTCGATCGGAAACCAGTACTTCACAATCGAGGGATCGAATGGCGCCTTCGAATTCTTCGCGTCGGTATAGCGGTAGAAATACCAGCTCGAGTCAACAAACGTGTCCATCGTGTCGGTCTCGCGTTTCGCCGGTCCGCCGCATTTGGGGCACGTTGTGTTCACAAACTCCGGCACGCGCGCCAGCGGCGAGCCGCCCTGCTGCGTGATCTCGATCTTCTCCGGCAAAATCACCGGCAATTGATCGTCAGGCACCGCAACCAAGCCGTCGCGCTCGCAATGAATCATCGGAATCGGCGTGCCCCAGTAGCGCTGCCGGCTCACGCCCCAATCCTTCAAGCGAAAGATGATCTTTCGCTCTCCAAACTGCCTTCGCGTCGCCACTTCCTGCAGCCGCCTTTGCGCCTCAACGCAGCTCATCCCGTCATACTCGCCGGAATTCACCAGCACGCCGTCTTCCGAAATGAACGGGAGATTCTCCGAGCCTTCGAATTCCTCTAGCGGCTGGATCACGCGCCGAATCTCGATCCCGTATTTCGTCGCGAACTCAAAATCGCGCTCGTCGTGCGCCGGCACGCTCATAATCGCGCCGGTCCCGTAGTCCATCAAAATGTAATTCGCCACCCAGATGGGCACGCGCTCGCCGCTATACGGATTGATCGCGAACCGCCCCGTCGCCACGCCGTGTTTTTCAATCGCGCCCAGGTCGCCAGCTTCCCTGCCCTTCTTTTGTTCCTCGAGCAGTCCCGCAACTTTCGCCTTCAGGCTTTCATCTTCGGCTGAGAAAGCCGTCACCAGCGGATGCTCGGGCGCCAACTGCACGCTGGTCGCGCCAAAGATCGTGTCCACGCGCGTCGTAAAAACGCGAATCCGTGTCTTCTCTGTTCCCTGTTTGATTTCTTCTAAGAAGAAATCAACCTCCGTCCCCTCGCTGCGCCCGATCCAATTGCGCTGCATGGTGCGCACTTTATCCGGCCAGCCGTCCAGCTTGTCCAGGTCATCCAGCAATTCCTCGGCGTAGGCCGTGATGCGGAAGAACCACTGCACCAGGTCGCGCTGCTCCACCTTTGTTTCTTCGTGCCGCCAGCAGCAGCCGTCGATCACCTGTTCGTTGGCCAGCACAGTGGCGCACTCCGGGCACCAGTTCACCTTGCTCTTCTTGCGATAAGCCAGGCCCCGCTCGTACATGCGCAAAAAGAACCACTGGTTCCAGCGGTAGTAGTCGGGCAGGCAGGTTGTAATTTCGGTGGCCCAGTCGAATCCCATGCCCAGGCGCTGAAACTGCCGCTTCATCGCGGCGATGTTGCCCAGTGTCCACTCGCGCGGCGGCGTATTGTTTTTGAGCGCGGCGTTCTCGGCCGGCAGCCCGAACGCGTCCCAGCCCATCGGGTGCAGCACGTTGTAGCCGCGCATCCACATCTGCCGCGCCAGCGCGTCGCCGATCGAGTAGTTGCGCACGTGCCCCATGTGCAGTTGGCCGCTGGGATACGGCAGCATCTCCAGCACGTAATACTTGGGTTTCGTGCTTGTCGCTGGCTCCGCCGCGTAAAGCCTGGGATCGGCAGCCCAGCGCTCCTGCCATTTCTGCTCGATCACTGCCGGATCGTAGCGCAGTTGTTCTTTCTCGTCCGCCATCACTTTTCAGTGTAAACGGATGACGATGCCTACCGCGTAGGTGCCACGGCAGGTTCCACATCGTCCGCGGTTGAGCACCCATCCATCGCGACTTCTCTGTTTACGACCTCGTATCCTGCCGGCGGTTGAAAGATCGAAGGATCTGGCTCGGCCTGGCTGAATTTGACGAGTTCCTTCGTCATCTTCCCCCGCTGCGGATCGTCGCTCATTTCGCGTCCTAGCAGGCCCCTTAACCCCGGCGCGACCGCCCTCCACACCTCAAAAGTGCTGACCTGCCGCACAGTCTTTCTCTTTGCCATGGCCAGAATTGTCGTTGTCGTGGTTCGCCGTCCCCACGCCTCGACGCCCTGAATGGCTTCCGTCCCGAGATCCTCCACCATCGTCTTCACGCTCGGAGTTTTCGTTTTCTTACCGGGCCGCTCTATAACACCGATCGAAAAACTCGCCCATGCACATTCGGATTGAGAGGCTGCGGGAATCGGTATCGCCGAAACCGTCACTTCTTTTCCAGGAAATGTCCAATGAATCCTGGTATGAGTAATAGGATCGACAACCGCAAAGCGCGTTTCATGTGCCTGATCTCCGGGCTGCGGAACGGTCGTCGTCGCGGTCATTCGCCGGCCCTGCGAATCAACGGCCACAACCTCGATGGTTTCATCGGTTATCGTGCTCCCATCGCCAAGCGTTGTCGTCTGCGTCGTTTTGAATTCGGCCATGTACGGCAACCGGGCGTGGCGCGCAGGATCGCCCGATTGGGCGGTTAAGGTCCGGTCCTCGGAAATCTGACTCGAAGCGTGCGGCACCAAACTCAGCACCGACGTGCATAACAGAAACCTCACTATCCTTCCGCGCATGACTTGCCTCTTGCGTTGCAATTTGCAACAAACACAGTTTGATCTCCTGTCGGCGATCGCGCAAGGAGGACCGATGGGGAAAAAGTCGTCTGACCTTGGAACAACGCAAAACGGCGACGTCAACCTTGCTTTTTTATCAGCCTCTTCGGCGCCCCCACATTCCGCTCCTCGTCGCCCTCTTCGTCCACCGGAGTCTCCGCAATAAACGCGCAACGATCCTGACGCGATTGTTCTTTCTCCTCCGCCATCGCTTCTCAGCGTAAACGGCGCGCCAGATCGGACCCGTGCGCTACCCGGCCATAAGATTGTTGACCCGAAAAACGGAGTTTTGTATAATTTGTATGACAAGTAATACGAGGCTCTTTTATGCTGGCTGCCCGCATTCCCAATGCTCTTGAATCCCGGCTCGATAAGCTCGCAAAGCTGACGGGCCGGCCCAAGAGCTTCTATGTCCGCCAGGCGCTCACCGCGCATCTCGACGAGATCGAGGATACCTACACCGCGCTCTACCGCCTGGAGAATCCCGCCCGCCGCTGGACCCTCGACGAGCTGGAAAAGGGCCTTGACCGGAAGCGCTGAGCATGGCCGCTCGGGGATCGAAACCATCCAGGCCGGTGTGGGCTGTCGAAGTCGACGACCGTGCGCGGCGCGAACTGCGAAAACTTGATCTCAAAGCCCAGAAAAACATTTTGCGCTACTTGCGCGACCGTATCGCAGGCTCTGCCGATCCTAGGCAGTTCGGCAAGCCTCTTCGCATGAATCTCGCCGGACTTTGGCGCTATCGCATCGGCGACTATCGCCTCATCTGCCGCATCGAGGAAGATCGTCTGGTCGTTCTCGTGCTCAAAGTCGGCCATCGGCGCGAAGTTTACGACGATTGAACCAGCCTCTTCAGCGCCCGCACGTTTCGCTCCTCGTCGCCCTCTTCGTCCACCGGAGTCTCCGCAATAAAAGCGCAATGCGCAAAGCGGCGAGCGTTCAGCAGGCGCCGAAACGGCTCCAGCCCCATGGTTCCCTCGCCGATATGCTCGTGCCGGTCGAGTTTCGATCCGCGCTCCGCCTTGGCGTCGTTGCAGTGCCACACGCGCACCGCATCGAACCCAACCGTCGCTCGAGCCTGCTTCATCGTCTCCTCGTAGCCCTCTGCGCTCACCAGGTCGTAACCGGCCACCCACGTGTGGCACGTATCGAGGCACACGGCCACCGGCGCGTGGCTCTTCAGCCGCTCCACCAACTCCGCCACCTGCTCAAAGCTGCCGCCCAGCGAAAACTCCGCCCCCGCCGTGTTCTCAATCAGAATCTGGAAGCCTGCGTCCTGCCACGGCTGCCCATCGATCGCGCGCTTGATCGAATCCGTCGCCAGCTTCAGCCCTTCATCGCGCGTCAGCCCTTTCCACGAGCCCGGATGCAGCACGAGGTACTCTGCGCCCCACACCAGCGCGCGCTCAATCTCGCCGCGAAAAGCCGCGACGCTCTTCTCTCTAATTTCTGTGGACTGGCTGCACACATTCACCAGGTAGCTCGTGTGGATGACCAGCGGCCCCACGTTGAGCTTCGCCCGCAGCTCGTGCATCCGCTTCGCCTGCTTTGGATCCACCTTCGGCGCGCGCCACATCCGCGGGCTCGATGAAAACATCTGGAAGGTGTTCGCGCCAATCGCCCGCGCGCGTTCCACGGCGTTCTGCGCCCCTCCCGCCGTCCCCAAATGCACCCCGATCCGCTTGGCCATGCGACCAGTCTAATGGCTGCCGTCTCGATCGAACTCCCTCAGGACCGCTTGAACTGTCTGCCGGGTGCCCCCGGTCCCTCGCCTTTGGGGACCGGGGAGGAGGAGCGCATCCACTCAGGCAGTCGGGCGGGATAGCACGAGCCCAACCCTTCCCGTGCAACACCCTCACCCACCACAAGAGAACGGGTGCCCCATGTCCCGACTCTGGGACATGGGATAGCACGAAACCCAACCCGGCAGGTCTTGTATCAGGGCACGACTTCAGTCGTGCCGCAACGCCCAAAACGAGTGTGGGCTTCAGCCCCTGAGGGATGTTTTCTTAAACTGACGCACTCGACCAGCATGAGGCCAAAATGGTGCGATTTGGACCCAAGATCTCCGTCATTGGGAGTCCGGCCGGCGCCAGCCGGAAGCCGCCGCGCGGGCGCTTCTCACCCTCATTGCCGCCGACCCTCAATTCGTGATGCGCACCTTGGCCAAAAGACCGTAATTCTGCGGCGAAATAACCTCGATCGCGGCGCTTGTGTCTCCCTGCCCGGCCCGATTGCGTTCGACGCCCCCCCGCCGTCCCCAAATGCACCCCGATCCTCTTGGCCATGGGGACAGTGTAGCGGCTTGCCGGGGTGCGGAATTCTGGATGTTTCGGGTTCACAAGTCGAGGCGGACAAGGGACCAAGGCAATTCGGCGGGCCGGGTCGTGCGCCACAATGCGCAGGCACACCTCGCGCATCGGCAAATCCAGCGCAAGGTGAGCTGAAATCGTTCCGCCTTGCGCGATCGTCTTTTGGTACTGCTCCGCGGAAAGATTGAAGTGGAATGCGCGGCCGGCGGAGTTCACTAGTTGCCCATCCGCGTCATAGGCCACCAGCGCGCACCCGATCTGCTCGAGTGTCGCGCCGCCGCTTCCTTCCGCAATCGTCAGTTGCCCGAGCGGAACTTCAACTACACATCATAGCGGCGCGTTCCTTCTGGAAAACTCGTCGATTTTTCCCCGGCAACATCTTTGTCGGGCACCGCAGCCCCCTGTGGCACATCGCCGAGCGTCGCCACGGCAATCAATCAGACGAGTCGGCGGAGGATGAGTTTGAAGGGTCCTGGTTTCAACCCGTGGTCTCGATGGACTGGAACGCCGTCAGGCGTTCATTTCTTCGCAATGATGCCGGGGCTGCACCACTGCGCGATCAGGACTCCCTCGTCTTCGGCGAGCGTGCGCAATTCATCGATGATGCTGTTCAGCTCTGCCGGCGTTGCGATGTCTTCGCGATGAATCACCGTTGAGGCTTCGGCGAAAGTCAGCTCCCACAGGCGCTTCTCGGGGCCACGGAAATAGGCGGGCTGTTCCAGGCGAACCTCGACCGATTGAAAGCCGGCACGCGCTGCGTCGGTGGGCAGCTTCGCTCCATAGTCGTAGCTCACGCCCAATGCGTCTCCCACCGCGTCACCGATTTCAATCGAGCGCGAGATCGCTGGAGACTTGACAGAGCTGAAGATGCTCGATATCCGAATATCCTGGCAAACGAGAACGCCGCCGGGTCGCAGGAGCCGATAGGCTTCGCGAAGAACTTTCTGTGGCTCGGTGAGGTGGCAAAGCAAGAGCCGCATGTGCACCAGGTCGAAGCCTTCATCGGGAAATCCAGTGTCGTAGGCGCTGGCTTCGATGTAATCGATCGGGAGATGGTCGCACTTGGCGCAATGCCATTTGGAGACGACGAGCTGATCGGGATTGACGTCTGCTGCGACGACCGAGCCCATGGGCCCCACCTGCGTCGCCATCCAGCAGGAAACGGCGCCGATGCCGCATGCCAGATCCAGGGCACGCGCCCCGGGACCGAGTCCCGCATCGAGCAGCATTTTGCGCGTTGACGGTCCGTACACCTCGTCGAGCAGCCGCAGCCGGTCTGCCGCAGCCTGGCCGGTTCCAAGGACATATACGTCGCTTGCAGTGCCTCTGGCGCCCTCTGCCATAAAGCTTGACTCCCTGATCAGTTAGATTTGGCCCGATTGTTTCCTGGCTTGGGGAAGCGCGTGGAGGGATTGATGATAGCAGGCGGCATTGAGCCCTGGAAGCCTAATCCTTCGTGCCCCCAATACAGAAACAAGACCGTGTCTTTCGCCGAATCTTCGCCATTCGCGTATGATCCCTGAATGGACTTTCAGCTCGTCACCAGCTACAAGCCCAGGCGCAATCAGCCGTGGCGCAACGACCAAAGACCCAAATGCCGCGATTCAATCGCCGCTGTCAACTCCCTCGCCCGTCGCTCGGCGTCCTAACCCTCTGAAAACACGCCTGCAAAATACTTGCCAAGTTTGCCGATCATTTTGCCCTTCCGGCGCATACTCATTCCATGATCGACCACCAAACCCGAACCGCTCCCTCCCTGGCTGCCGCTCTAACCACTAACCACTACCCACTAACCACTGCACTTCCGTCGCCCGATAGTCCCATGATCGACCACCAAACCCGAACCGCTCCCTCCCTCGCTGCCGCTCTAACCACGAACCACGACCCACGACCCACGGTTCACGATCCACGGTTCACGGCTTCTCGACTCCCTACTGGCTCCTCCCCGTCTCCCTCGTTCCCTTGGTCCCTCGGTCCCTGCTTCTCCGGTACTTTGGTACCGTTTTTCCGGTCCCCCGCAGGGCCCAAAACTCGAAAGGAGTGATTTTACACACTCTGAATCCCGAAAAATCTCCATAACTCTTTTATCATCAACAGAAACGCCTCAAATTCCGTGACGATTTTTTGCGATTTTTGTTGATGTTTTTCGCAAAACGTCGTCTTTCCGCCCCAAAACAATACTTTCAACTGTCCTCCCCCGTTTACACTCGGCCAGCATCTTTTCGCCGCATCTTCGCTCCTGCCGTATAATCCATCCATGGACTTTCAGCTCGTCAGCAGCTATAGACCGAAGGGCGATCAGCCCCGGGCCATCGACCAGCTTATGGAGGGCCTTGCCGCCGGCGAAAAGCACCAGGTGCTGCTCGGCGTCACCGGCTCGGGCAAGACCTTCACCATGGCCAAGATCATCGAGCAGTCCAACCGGCCCGCGCTGATCCTCGCGCACAACAAGACGCTGGCCGCGCAGCTTTACCACGAGTTCAAGCAGTTCTTCCCTTCGAATGCGGTCGAGTACTTCGTCAGCTACTACGACTACTACCAGCCGGAGGCGTACATTCCCGCCGGCGATCTCTACATTGAGAAGGAAGCAACCATCAACGAAGAGTTGGACAAGCTCCGTCTCTCGGCCACGCGCTCGCTCTTCGAACGGCGCGACGCCATCATCGTCAGCTCGGTCAGCTGCATCTACGGTCTCGGCTCGCCCGAGGCCTACTACGGCATGTTGCTCTTGCTTGAGAAGGGCCAGAAGATCAGCCGCAAAGACATCACGCGGCGGCTCGTCGAAATCCTCTACGAGCGCAACGACACCGACTTCCGCCGCGGAACCTTTCGCGTGCGCGGCGACGTGATCGAGGTCTTCCCCACCTACGACGAGAACGCCTACCGCATCGAGCTCTTTGGCGACGAAATCGATTCGCTTTCACAAATTGACCCGCTCTTCGGCACGGTGAAGCAGAAGTATTCACGGCTGCCCATCTATCCCAAGAGCCATTACGTCGTTCAGCCGGAACGCAAGGCTGAGGCTATCGACTCCATCGTCGCCGAGCTGAACGAGTGGGTCGCGCACCTTGAATCGGAAGGCCGCGCGGTGGAGGCGCAGCGCGTCCACCAGCGCACGCGCTTCGATCTGGAGATGATCAAGTCGATGGGCTACTGCCACGGCATCGAAAACTACTCGCGCCACTTCAGCGGGCGCCTGCCGGGCGAAGCGCCGCCCACACTGCTCGACTACTTCCCTCGCGACTTTCTTCTCTTCGTGGACGAGAGCCACGCCACCATTCCGCAGGTGCACGGCATGTGGCACGGCGACCGCAGCCGCAAGCAAACGCTTGTCGATTATGGATTCCGTTTGCCCTCTGCGATGGACAACCGGCCGCTCAAATTCGATGAGTTCGAAAACCGGATTCATCAGACGATCTACGTCTCGGCCACGCCGGGACCTTACGAGCTCACGCGCTCCAGCGGTGTCGTCGTCGAGCAGGTCATCCGTCCGACGGGCCTCGTCGATCCCGAAGTTGAAATTCGTCCCGTGAAAGGCCAAATCGACGATCTGCTCGCCGAGATTCGCGATCGGGCGAATCGCAACGAGCGCGTGCTGGTGACCACCCTGACCAAGCGCATGGCCGAGGACCTGGCCGGCTACTACACCGAGGTGGGCGTGCGCTGCCGCTACATGCACTCCGAGATCGAGACGCTGGAGCGCGTGAAACTTCTGGCCGGCCTGCGCAAGGGCGAGTTCGACGTGCTCATCGGCATCAACCTGCTGCGCGAGGGGCTCGATCTGCCCGAGGTGTCGCTCGTCGCGATTCTCGACGCGGATAAGGAGGGATTTCTGCGCTCAGCCGGATCGCTGATCCAGACGATGGGCCGGGCAGCGCGGCACCTCGAAGGCAGAGCTATTCTCTACGCCGACAGGATTACAGACTCGATGCGCCGTGCAATGGACGAGACCGATCGCCGCCGCACCATCCAGCGCGCCTACAACGAAGAGCACGGCATCACGCCGCAGTCGATCATCAGCCAGGTCGAGATGGGACTGGCGCACATCCTCAAGGCCGAATACGGCGAGGTTGAGGAGGAAGAGATGGCCGGGATTCCCGAGTTCAAAACCCAGGATGAGCTGGACGCATATATCGCCAAACTTGAGGCTGACATGCGCGAGGCGGCCCGGAAATTCGAGTTCGAAAAGGCCGCCCGCCTGCGCGACGCCATCAAGGAACTCCGCGACAAGGAGTTCCTCTTTGGGTAACCCCGGTGCGCCGCCCCGCAGACAACCAAAAGCGGCACGGTCACCATCTCAGTTATCGAGATAGTAAATGTGATCCGGCGCCTTCATGCGGGGTTGATTGCGCCACTCAGGAATAATGGCAACCATTCTCATCGTGGATGACGATCCCCTTCAAGCATCTTTGATGGTGTCGCTTCTGGGCCGGCAATTCGGCAATGTGTGCCGTGTGACCGATGCCGCCGAGGCGCTGTGCCTGATCGAGCAACCCGAGTTTGCCGGCAAGCTCGGCCTGGTTATCTCGGGGAATCAGTCACCGGGCATCGGTGGGCCGGTCTTCGTGGCCGAATTGCACACCCGGAAGCCGGATTTGCCTGTGCTCGTCCTCGGCGCGAAGGGCGCAGTCCCCTCCGACTACAAAGATGAGCGCGTCGTCTTCCTTCCCCGCCCAGTCACCAGAGAGAAGATCCTGGCCGTGACGGGCCAGCTCCTTGCTGACCAACGAAACGCAGTTGCCTAGGATTCTTCGTCCCAATCCGTAATCCCAATCAATCCTGCCCGGCAGGCTGCCCTGGTGTGAGCCAAATCACACGCAGAACGCCTATCATGGATGGAGAATAAGCTCGTCCGTTGGGATGTAACCTGCTTCCCTCTTGCGTGCGACAATCATCCTGGAGTGCTGATGGCCACGTTTGGCAGCTTTTGTCTTCTTATCGCTTTAGTTCTGGCCGCTTACAATCTATTCGCCGGAGCCGTCGCACTGCGCTTGATTGCCACTGGCCAGTCGGCCCGAATCTCTCCGGAACGGCTGGCCGACACCGCGCGCCGTGCTGGAATCGCCGGGTTCGTGGCCGTCACCGGGGCTGCATTTGCTCTCATCTGGTCGGTCTTTACCAACGATTTCTCCATCACTTACATCCTGGAGCACTCCAATCGGGCGCTGCCCATCCCATACAAGTTCGCGGCGCTTTGGAGCGGGCAGGAGGGATCGCTTCTCCTTTGGGCTTGGCTACTTGGAACGTATGGATTCGTTCTCCGCCTGCGCCATAAAACCGACGTGAAGCTCTACGCCTACGCGGGCACAATTCTCTCCGGCATCCAGGTGTTCTTCCTCTCGGTGCTCGTTTTTGCCGCGCCCCCGTTTGCTCTGCTCCCAGGCTACGTAGCAGGGGTGACGGCCGTTCCGCCCGACGGCAACGGGCTTAATCCGCTGCTTCAGTACCCCGAGATGGTGATTCATCCGCCCATGCTTTACCTCGGCTACGTAGGCTTCTCGGTTCCTTTTGCATTCGCGTTAGGCGCGCTGATGATGCGCTACCCCGGCGAGAAATGGATCCACATCACCCGCGCCTGGACGATGGTCACCTGGCTGTTCCTGACCTGCGGCATCTTCCTCGGCATGCACTGGGCCTACGCCGTCCTGGGATGGGGCGGGTACTGGGGCTGGGACCCGGTAGAGAATGCGAGCTTCATGCCGTGGCTGACCGGAACCGCTTTCCTGCACTCCGTGATGATGCAGGAGCGCAAAGGCATGATGAAAAGCTGGAACGTGTGGCTCATCTTTTCTACGTTCCTGCTCACCATGCTGGGCACGCTGCTCACCCGCGCAGGCCTTGTAAGTTCAGTCCACGCGTTTGCGCAGTCGTCCATCGGCACCTGGTTCGTCGTCTTCATGGGAATCGTGCTGGCAGTCTGCATCTTTACCTACATTCTGCAGCGCGGGCATCTGAAGACGGAGCACCACATGGAATCGCTGGTGAGCCGCGAGTCGAGCTTTCTCTTCAACAATCTAGTGCTGCTGACGGCCTGCTTTGTGATTCTTTGGGGCACATTGTTCCCCATCATTTCGGAGTATGTGCAGGGCACCAAGGTGACGGTCGGCGCTCCGTTCTACAACCGGGTCGCCGTGCCCATCGGGCTCTTTCTCGTCTTTCTCACCGGCGTGGGTCCGCTGCTGCCTTGGCGCGCGACATCGTTCAAAGCCATCAAGCGGAATTTTGTGCTCCCTGTGATCGCACTATGGGTCACGGTGATCGTTTGTCTTGCCGTCGGCGTGCGGCCGTGGAAGGACGGCGCTCTCGATCAAGGCAGCTTTTACGCGATTGTGGCATTTGCGGTGGCAGCGGCGGTGCTGACTGCGATCATCGCGGAGTTTCTGCGCGGCGCCGGCGTCATCTCGCGCCAGACTAACCGCAATCTCTTTGCGGCAACATGGCTGCTCACGCGGCGCAACACGCGTCGGTACGGCGGCTACATCGTTCATATTGGCGTAGTGGTCGTTGTCATTGGGTTGGCCGGTTCGGCGTTCAATCGCAGCATCGAAAGTGAAATGGGCTTGCACAGCACGATGCAGATCGGGCCATACACGCTCGAGTGCCTGGGCTTTACGCAGGACACCAATCAGAATTACAACTCCGACTATGCGGTACTGCAGGTCCGGCAGGGCGGCAAGAATCTCTTCCAAATGACACCGGAAAGACGGTTCTATCTTGCAAGCGGCCAGCCGCAGACGATGGTCGCGATTCACTCGGTTCCCGAGTGGGACCTCTACGTGGTGTACGAGGGCACGAATCCTGACACCGGGCAGCCGATCATTAAGGCGTTTCTCAATCCGCTCGTGGGCTGGATCTGGTTCGGCCTCATCGTGATCGTGTTGGGGACGTTTGTTGCTCTGGTTCCCAGCCTGACGCCGGCAACAGCCGCATTGCGCGTGCCTGCAGCGAAAGCGGCGCCGATGGCTCCCGCGCTCAAGGGAGGCGACTAGTGAAGGCTCCCCAAAATGCGCCTGTCATCCTGAGCGAAGTCCGCCGCGGCGGACGAGTCGAAGG
>Ga0181535_10002433_pt1 | contig 22750 bp, 15 predicted proteins | sample PEATcosm2014_Bin_44_FD_119774 | JGI IMG/M metagenome (GOLD analysis project Ga0181535, IMG submission 119774) | Peatland microbial communities from MTU Mesocosm Facility, Houghton, MI, USA - PEATcosm2014_Bin17_30_metaG | ecosystem: Environmental > Terrestrial > Soil > Wetlands > Peat | place...
AACGTTGCTGTGTGGTTTCGACGCGGACGTCTGCTCATCTGCTCTCCTCATCCCAGCCATTTTAGGCTGCGGGCGAACAGAACCTCCACTTAACCCCCTGTCCGAATTTGCGGAACCGGCTCTCTTTGCCTATTCACCTTCGGCCGGAGGTGTTCTGACCGCCGGACAGCAAACTCTGACCGTAACCTTCACGCCCACCAATTCAACGAACTACTCCACAGCTACTGCAACTGTCACGCTGACGGTGAACAAGGCCACGCCAACAATCACATGGGCTACACCTGCGGCAATCACCTACGGGACTGCTTTGAGCACAACGCAGTTGGATGCTAAAGCGAGCGTGCCTGGCACATTTTTCTACAGTCCTGCCGCGGGAACTGTTCCGGCAGTCGGTACGGATACGTTGAGCGTAACCTTCATACCTACCGACACAACCGATTACACGACAGCAACCGGCAGCGTACAGCTGAAAGTCAATCCCGCACCGAGCTTCACACTCGGCGCTTCGCCTTCCTCTCTGAGCGTAGCTCGGGGTGCTTCGGGAAAATCTACCATCACTGTGACAGGCCAGAACGGTTTCACAGGAAACGTAACGCTGGCCGCATCTGGCTTGCCTAACGGCGTCACCGCAACCTTTGCAACTAATCCAACCACCGGAAGCAGCGTAGTCACCCTAATGGCAAGTAGTTCGGCCACTGTCGGCTCCGCTACGATCACAGTCAAAGGAACCTCCGGCAGCCTGACAGCGAGCACGACGATTGCCTTGACAGTAAGCTGCACGCCGACCACAATCACCCCGTACATTTCAATCAATGGAGGCTCAACCTGGACGCAGGAATCCAGCGCAACAGTGAATTCACCGTCAACGGTTGTGGACCTTGGCCCGCAGCCAATCAGCGGCGGATCATGGAACTGGACCGGCCCCAATAGATACACATCAACCTCGCGTCAAATCAACAGCATTCCGTTGACTGTAGGCACCGATTCGTATGTTGCCACCTACACCAACACCAGCGGATGCAAGAGCACCCAGACGTTTACGATCACCGTCAAGTAGGTGGACCGGCCGGGATACATTCCAATCGATCAGCCATTCGAGCCGGCCTTGCGAGGCCGGCTCGATCTTGCAAGCACTTTTCAAGTGCGGAGAACGAGCAAGGATTTTTGTCTTAGGCGAATCGGAAGGATTACCCATAGTGAGTTGAACAATGAAGTTGAGTTGAGGAGAATGCCGAACCGCCGGTCCAATAGCGGTCCATTACCGTGAGCCGACGGGGTTAATGAGGGACTGAGGGAGCCACCTGTCCCGCAAAGAATCAATCAATTACCTCGATTGGCGCTTCTTTCACGGCGATAAAACGGGTTCAAGTCCCGTCGGGAATGCCAATTAAAATCAATAACTTACAAGATTGAGGCTGTCTCGGAAGAGAACCACGGTGACGATGTGGTGACGATAGAAAGGCGATCCGGCCCCAAAGAGATTCCTCTCTTTTCATTGAATCCTCTCCAATCCGATAATCGCCAAGATACCTAGGATGACGATCAGCAAATAAAAACAGGAGAACTCAGAAATTGGTTTCCTCATCTTGGTTCCTCATCCGAGGCCGTCTCAGCCGTTCGCGGCGGGGCCTTCATTATCGCGTCAGAGAGTTTCTGGCACAGGACTACGACTCCTATCCCATAAACCCAAGGTATGGATTGGATCCGAAGTTGGCGAAGTTCGGGAATACTTGCCTGATCTGGTCATCGGAGAGTCCGAACCAGCGCGCGAGCGTTCCCGCGTATTGGTCGACTGAGGTGGTTGGAATCAGGCGACCGGCTCCCACATCGTTGGCTTGATCCACGCCAACCACCGGATATTGACCATACATATCCTGTCCCTTGACGGCGCCTCCCACAACAAAATGGTGACTTCCCCATCCGTGGTCGGTTCCGGTGCTGTTGCTGGTCAGAGTCCTGCCGAAGTCCGATGCGGTGAAGGTTGTTACTTGATTGCCCAGGCCCGCGGCTGTCATCACTCCATCGAAATACTCGAGCGCCTCGCTTAGCTGAGTGAGTAGCTGGGCGTGCTGTATTGCCTGGTTGGTATGAGTATCGAAACTGCCAAGCTGCACATAGAAGATCTGCCGATTCACTCCCAGGCTGGCTCTGCCACCAATGATTCTGGCGACGGTCTGGAGCGAAACAGCCAGCGGATTATCGGTGAGTTTGTTGCTGACCGGATCGAGATATTGAGACGGATTCGGAACCCCTGTCGCGCCGGCCGGAAGCATCGCTGACGCCAGCGTCTTCTGAGCCTCAATGGAACGCTTCACAACCACCTCGTACTCTTTGGCAAAGAGGTTAGCCTCATCGGCGCTGAGAATTTGTGTGAGCGCATCGGAGCCGGCTTGCGATCCAAACAGGGGTTGTGCAAGCCCAGAGATGGGAATCGGGCCTGCCGAGGTGACATTCAATTGGAAGGATGTCTGCCCGGCCAGAAACAGCGCGATGCCCGCTGTGGAGATACACGTGAACATGGAGTTTGAATTCATGTTCATGCTCTCGATCAGATCAGCCACCGCGCCTCCCCATCCGACGTGCTGGGCGCTGCCGCCATTCGATGCGATGGCCTGCCACGCGGCAGTCTGATCGAAGTGCGAGAACAACGAAGCTGGCAGGGGAACGGAGTTGGCCTGGACCTGTGCCTTTGTTGCGGGTTCGATGAGCGTGCCCGTGTTGGCCACGATTGCGGCGCGGCTGGCAGCGAACAGGTTCTGCAATCCTGATAGCGCGGGGTTGAGAGCAAAGGTACGACCACTCTGTGGGGTATTCAACGTGATCGGCAACAAGGTGCCCTGCGGGTAGGCAAGACCCGGCGCTCCGGAGCGTGCCTGCGTGAAGGCCGCAAAGGAGCCGGAATCGGTGGCGATCACCGTGCCGTGGCCGTCGTTGCCGCCTTGCAGAAAGATGCAGACCAGTGCGCGATAGTCCGATGTGGCCGTTCCCTGAGCCATCGCGGCAATAGAATTCAAGCCGAGAATGAATGGGCTGGCATACAGGCCCGACATCGTGGCCAATGAAGCCGTTCTCAAGAACTGCCGCCGGGATTGCTCGTAGCGATTCATCGTGGTCATTATGGACTCCCTAATACTGCGCGCTGAAGGATGGCGAGGCCATCGTGAGATAGATTGCCGTCATCACACGGTTCTCAAGGGCTGCGTTGATCGCGTTCTGGTCGCCGGTGGGTATCGGAATCGCGCTGACCGCATTCGCGATCTGGCCTTGGAGCGTACTGTCCATCTCGCCCGCCATTAGCAGCAGGTTGATGCGATCGACCAGTTGACTTGGCGTAGCCGCGAGTGCAATCTCAGTCCCGTAACTGGAGAAGATGTCGGGGCCGTTGGTTGCGCCGCCTCCGATCGAGTCCTGCATGAAGTTCAAATAGCCGACGACGGTCGTCACATTTGTCATCTCCAACTCGGGAGCCACCAGGCCCGCTGCCTCGATGCTTGTGCCTGGAGGAACATAGCCCGGCGCGAACCAGTTGAAGACCGTCGGCGATCGCATCGGCATCTGGCCGAGTCCCCAGATGGGGTCCTCCGTGCTGCCAATGCCGTAGGAACCCGTGCGCGATTGGGCAGTGAATGCCCGTGCCCATTCCGTGTAGCGGAGCAACGCCTCGCGGACTTTTCCATACTGCGGATTGGCGAAACCAGTTGCAGAGTTGCGCGCCTCAGGGTCAAGCAGGATTGCGGTGATGACCGCCTTCATGTCCCCGCGTACGCCGAGCCCATTATCCTTGAAGACCGCTGCGACCCGGCTGATGTATGCGGGGCTTGGGTTGCTCGTGACCAGGTGCTGAATCATCTGCTTCGAGAAGAATGCCGGCAGGTTTGGATGATTGAACAGTGTGTCGAGGGCGATCTTCAGGTCGCCCTCAGGATCGGGGCTTGCCTGAACCGGAATCGTTACGCCGAGGAAATCCTTCTCTGCGGTCGAATGATGACTTGGGAAGCTCTGCATGGGGAGGAGATCCTCCCCGACGCCTGTGCCGACATAGACGCAGCAATTCGACCACGCGTTGTCGGTACTGTCTCCCGGTATGTTCCAACTGAATCCGGTGAAGACTTTGGCCAGCCCCATCACGTCGGTATTCGAGTAAGTCGGTATCGGCTTTCCTGTCGCGTCGAGCTGTTGCGATCCGTCGTCGTTCAACTTGTAAAGTCCGACTGTGAAGAGTTGCATCACCTCGCGCGCATAATTCTCGTCAGGATCGGTCGTGGCATTGCCTTTGTCGTTGCCCAGCATGGAGAGGAACTGCCCCATGATGGGGTTCAGTGTCACATCGTTCAGCAGCGTTCTGAAGTTCCCGAATGCGTCGTTGCCCAGCATGTCGTAGTAGTTGGCCTCGCCGCGTGGTTCATTTTGCACGACGGTGCTGTACGTCGAGACGACGAAGATCTCAGAGAGCGCGTATTTGACTCGCTGACGCAACTGATCGTTCGCCGCAAGAGCCTGCTGCCAGAAGGCGTCCTGGACATAGATCTCACCCTGGTTGTTCTGCTCAAAGAGCGCCGCGTTGCACTTCACATCGCTCGCCGCGCAGGCGGGATTGTTGAGGATCAACGCCTGCTCCAAGTTGGGCTCCTGCGGTGTGGGCGGCAGAGCGAACTGCTGATTCAGCCAAGCCTGAAACCCATTCAGTGAAACGTTGTGAATGTCGGCGTCGGTCGCGCCAAAGGTCGCCTGATCGAGGAAGCGAGATGCATCCTCTGGGCTGACAACCGGCACCGGCGGCATGCCTTGCACGAGCGCGATGAGGTCTGTCGAAGTTGCCGGGCCGGGGCTGGGATTCAATACCTGCAGATCGATGTTACCCGGCTCGGATAAGTTCAAGGTCGCAGTCAACTGAGTCCCATTGTTGAAGGTCGTCGGCACCGGCGAGCCATTCATCAGAACCTGGGCGCCGGAGATGAATTGCTGCCCCCCGACGACAACCGGCGCCGACCCGACATTGAAGGACATCGGCGCGGCCGAAGTGAGAATCGGGATCGGATTCAGTACGGAGATGTTCTGAGTGATCGATACCTTGGGGTTATCGACGCTGGTGATGGTTAGCTGGACGACGTTACTCGGCGTTGGAACGACAAGCGGCGCGGTGTAGGTGATCGAGCCGTCTGCGTTGGAGACCGCAGTACCTGCCTGCGCATTGCCGCCGGAGACTCCGTTAACCTGCAAGGTGACCCCGGTGTTTACCGTCCCATTCACGGTCAACCCGAAATTCAACGGATTGCCGACGCGCACATCCGAGCCAGAGTCGGCTTGCAATTTGAGCACTACCTGCCCAGGGCCCACCAGTAGCGAGATCGGAGTAGCGCTCGCAGACCCTGGGTCAGGATTCGTTACGGTTAACGGAAATGCCCCCGGAACGGGAGCGGAGATGGTCGCGGCGAGTTCGGTGCCCGAGACGTACGTTGTTGGAACCATCGCGCCGCTCCACTGAATCTGCGCTCCATAAACGAAGTCGGCGCCGCTCACGATGACAGTCGTTGTTCCCTCAGAGAATTCCGTTGGGGTGACGGCATTGAGGACTGGAACCGGGTTCCAAATCGTCACGGTCGCAGAGCCTGGAGGCGCCATGGGCAATTCGTCTGACATAGCGGTGATCACCACCGAGTCTGGCGACGGAACGACGGCGGGCGCTGTGTAGAGGCCGGTGCTACTGATCGTACCGAAGACAGCATTGCCTCCAGGTACGCCGTTCACTGAAAAGGCCATCCCTTTTCCGGCCGCAAGCGTCCCCGAGCTGACCTGAAGCTGTTGATTGACGCGGACTGTTGCATTGGGAACAGAGATGGCGGCAGCATTGCTTGTGTTCCCGCCCGAAATGGAAGAGCAGCCGGAGAACATCAGGCTTCCAGTTACGAGCAAAGTCCCTAAAAACGTGACCTTTGGCGAAGATTGACGCATAAACACTTGCCGCATAGTTGCTCCTTAGCAAAAAGGGAGTTCCAAGGCACTATGCTCTTCAGCGTCAAAGGTTGCAGGCGAAATGCAATTGCGTAGTGATTATAGGGTGTACGCTTCAGAAGAGCATATTATGTCCAGATCCGCAAATCAATACTAATTAGACAAATTGACACTAGATTATAGACTGAGCGGACTTGAGTGATCTGGATCTCTTATAAATACAACAAAACAAATGGCTAGTCGTTCATCCGCTGGCGTTTCCCAGCCCTGATTGGCCGATGCAGCAATGTCGGCCAGTGTGTGCCAATCTGCCCGGAAACTGTCCAGGATTGACGACAACCTGATGCGCGTTTCCAGCCCTGAATACGGGCGGTCTTGCGAGTTCCGAGCGGTTGGTCGCCATCTCGTCGCCATCTCGTCAGTTATAAACCAGTTAATAGAGCATACGTAAACAGACATGTTGACGAGGACGAGCAAGGACACTGTGCCAAACGTCCTGGACCAATAGGGGAGGGGGCAATCACTCTGATAGGCCGACATGAACCAATGTTCGGCCGTTCTTGCAAATTCGGTAATGGAAATCGCCGCAGGTTCCGGAAGCTTGAGAAAGGGCAAAACTGCGGTAGCGTTGCACACAATCCGCACCATACAACAGAATGCAAGCGTGTTTGGAACTTTGACGCCGCGCCACTGACCAGAAAGCCTGGGGTGGACGAGCAGGGCGGCTGCATCTTAAGCTGGTGCAAGTCTGCATTTGAAAAAAGATCTGAGTGCATCGGTCATCCGTTTAGTGCTTGATTCGCTTTTCTAAAATGAACGGAACCATCGTTGGGAGATGAACGGTGGCTGAATTGTTCGATATTAGTCAGACAACACTGAACAGCGAAGAGATACTTCGTTACTTACGGCATCTGATCATGCCCAAAGTGACCATCGAGGGCCAGAAGAAGCTCAAGGCAGCACGAGTTCTCTGCGTGGGCACAGGCGGGCTCGGATCGCCGCTGGCCTTGTATCTGGCCGCGGCAGGCGTAGGAACTCTCGGCCTTGTCGATTTCGACGTGGTCGACTAAACCAACTTGCAGCGGCAGCTGCTTCATCATACAAGCGATGTGGGCCGTCTGAAGCTCGATTCGGCAATCGACAAGCTGACCGCAATCAATCCACCCGTCGAGATCAAAAGGTTCGACACATATCGGAACAGCCAAATGCGCTCGAGATCTTCAGCGGCTTCGATATCATCGCCGATGACACGGACATCTTCGCTACCCGCCACCTGGTCAACGATGCCTGCGTCTTGAGTAGCAAGCCCAATGTTTATGCGTCGATCTTGGAGATCGTCACAGTTTTCTGGCTCACATCGAGTTCATTCAGTCGCTTGGCCGGTTCGGGAGGCGGGATTGATTGCCCACCAACATTTGAGATTTCATACTCATACTCATCGCGCACATCGAGCAGAAATAGATTCTCGCCGGCGTCCAGACGTCTCTTCAACTCTTCAGCTCAGATTTTAGGAACGCTCATCGGATTCACCCTGGCCTTGATCTTGTTTGGCGGCTGTCTTGTCTCCCTCGCCCGCCCAATTTCAACCCAAAATAGAAAACCCACTTGCCAGTTCAATTTCTGGCGATGGGTCCAAATGAAACGGCAGCTTGTAACTTGCTCTAGCCTAGCCATTTCCTCACGCCAGAATGCATCTGCGCACAGCACATCTCTGCACAACAACACATTTCTGCGGTAACGTGGCTAAAACTACTCATGGATGCAATTTACCATGGGCGATTCAATCTGCAAGTGGGACTCTATAGGGTCCTTCGCAGAAACGAGCCGAGGCACGACACCACAGATCATCGTTGTTCTCTGTTCCCAGCCACGCGGGTCTGATCTGCTGGCGCTTCGGAGCTTTCCTTATGCATCAATTCAATCACACGCTGATACAAACGGTTGCGCACGCCGAAGCGCTCGGACGCGCGAGTCACGTAGCGGACCAACAACTCGATCCCCGAGCCGGATGGACGCAGGTTCACAACTGGAGCCGCGCTGAACCGGCTTAGCCCATCGCCGCGCGCTCCACGTTTCCATTCCTGTTCCGCCACGCCGGCACTCTCTTCGGTTTCCTTTTCCACCGCCTTGCGGATCTCCTCCACCAATTCTTGCTTATCGCGGGATTCCGGAATGCTGACGGTGATCTCGTCCCACATCCATTGACCGGTGGTGGAGAAATTGAAGTACTTTCCGCGAATCGCAAAGTTGTTGAGGAAGGTGATGCGGCGACCGGTTGGATGTCCTCTGTCTGCCAAGTCTCCGGTTTCAAGCAAGGTCGTGCTCATGAGGGTGATTTCGGTGACCTCGCCACCGACGCCGTTGATTTCTACCCAATCGCCAACGCGAATGCCGTTTTTGCCCATGAGGGCGAACCAGCCGAAGAACGCAAGAATGTAATCCTGGAGCGCGATGGTGAATCCAGCGGTGGTCAGGCCAAGAATTGTGGACATCTGCTGGGGCCAGCCAAAGACAAAAAACAGGATGAGCAGGCCGCCGGCAACTTGTAGACCCAACTGCAATACAGAGCGCAGAGTCTGTGTTTGTCGGCGATCGAGTGCTGGATTGGCGAGGAGCCAGCGCACGAGCGCATCACAGACGATGATGCAGATAAGGATAAAAGCGATCAGCGCCAACGATTGCAAAACCAGATGCAGCAGCGTTCGATGCTGCAGCAGAACCTGGGCAGACCACTTGCCATAAACGCCGGCGAGTTGTTGCTCCGTCTGAATTCGATCCTTGCAAATGGCGAGAAGCTGGCGTTCATCGGTCCGCTCAATAATGGCGGCCAGTCTCGATGCACGGTCCGGAGTTCCGCTGCCCGGTTGAGCTGTGCTTGCATGGACCCTGGCTTCAAGGGCCGCCTGTTCCGCTGTCAGGCTGGCGACATCTGCCTGTGCCTGCTGCATGGCCTGTTGAATCAATGCGCAGCGGTCCAACTGACTCTTCCAGGCCTTCAGGCGGCCCGCCAGCGTACTGTGCCGCTTGACCGAGACTACTGCCATTTCTCCAGCACTGTGAGACTGGCTGTCGTATTTGCTCATCAGCGCTTCATGCGCTGAGAGTTCGGCTTGAATCTGGGCGCGGTCATCGCCTGAGGCTCGATCAAGCTCTTGCTGCGCATCCTCCAGTTCGTCGGTGTCCAGCCCAAGCTGTGCCTTGGCAACCTCGAGATCATCACTGTCGCCGGCAGGCTTCGCGGCATTTTTCTCTGAACCGGCATGAGTATCGGATGCAACGGTCAGGCTATCGACGAGCGCCTGGTCTTCTTTGATGAGTTGTTGAAGCTGTTCAACCTTCTGCGACAGCGCAAGCGCATCGCCTGTCAGGTTCCGATGCTGTGCCAGCGTGCTCGCCTGGCGCAATGCGGACGCGAAGGCCTGGTCCACTTCGTGATCCGCCAGGCGCTGGGCATCGTGGGCGAACTCTATCTCTTCGGCGGTTACGGCCATCGGCGCCAGACCCTCGGCCGTTTGCCAGGGACGCAGATCGACGAGAGTCTTCTGGCTGTTTCCAAGGCTGCGGACGTTACCGCTCCCTGATAGAAAGGAGAGATGCGCCATCGAGTCGCGCGTGGTCCAGGAGAAGGACAAGCACAGAACCATCAGCACGACCAATGCCAACAGAGAGATCAGACTGACCGGGCCAAAGACGCGTTTGCGAACGGCCGCGCCAGGGGTGGGTGCGACAGAGGGCATATTCATACATCAATTGTTGCAGGTCGGCGACGTGTTCGAGAGGAAAAATGTCACGGTCCGGCCTTCCCGACGCGCTCTTCTCTTACGGTTAACTTGCGGACCGAGGACGTAGGAGCGGAGAATGGAGCCGTGCGAGCTCGAAAGCGATTGGCGATTTTTGCGATGGCGATGCTGGGCGTCTGCCTGTTGGGGATGGCGCAGAATCAAGATCGTGATACCCGTGGCTTGCCTAAGACCTCGTCATCAGCTCCGCCGCCCGAGGTGCGGATCGACATCAATCATGCCAGCGTGGATGAGTTACTGAAGGTTCCCGGCATGACGCCCAGTTGGGCCGGACGCATCGTTCGCTTTCGGCCTTACCGCACCAAGCAGGATCTGCTGGAGCGCGGCGTTGTGACCGGCCAGGTCTATGACCGCATCAAAGATTATGTGATTGCGCACCGCGAGGCGCAGTGAGTTCCTGCGATCCCGCCTTACCCGCAAAAACAAAGACGCGGCGAGGGTGGGGTCCCCATGTTCTTACGCTTCGACGGGCTCCGGCATCGGCACGTCGCCGCGCCTCAGCAGTCTGCTCAGAATCACGTAGAGCACCGGAATAAAGAAGAGGTTGAGGACGGTGGAGAGCAACATGCCGCCGACGATCGTCGTACCGACGGAGCGCCGTCCCAGCGCACCTGCGCCGGTGGCGAAGACCAGCGGCAGCACGCCGAGGATGAAGGCGAACGAAGTCATCAGAATCGGCCGCAGGCGCAACGCTCCGGCCTCGGCTGCGGCATCGGCAATCGAGAGCCCCTTCTTGCGAAGCTGCTCGGCAAACTCGACAATCAAAATCGAGTTTTTGGCCGAGAGGCCGATCAGCATCACCAAGCCAATCTGGCAGTAGACATCGTTGACGAGGCCGCGCGCCCAAACCAGGCCCAAAGCGCCTAACACCGCCATCGGCACGGCGAGAAGGATGATGAAAGGCAGCGCAAAGCTCTCGTATTGCGCCGAGAGCGTGAGGTAGACGACCAGGATGCCAAGGCCGAAGATCGCGAGCGCCCTGCCGCTGGATTCGATCTCGTCGAGGGTCAGCCCGGTCCACTCGAATCTCATGCCCGGCATCTTCATTGCGGTGGCCAGCTTCTCCATGGCAGCAAGACTCTCGCCGGAGCTATGTCCGGGCGCGGGCGAACCGTCGATCTCGACAGCGCGGAAGAGGTTGTAGTGACTAATCACAGGCGGACCGGAGCTCTCGGTCACAGCGACCAAATTGTCAAGCGGAACCATCTGGCCGGAGTCGGAGCGCACATAGTAGCTGTGCAAATCGCGAGCCGACACTCGAAAGGGTTGATCGGCCTGCACGAAGACGCGATAAGTGCGGTTGTTGAAGTCGAAGTCGTTGATGTACTCCGATCCCATGAAGACGGAGAGGGTATTGGTGATCTGGGAAAGCGGAATGTTCATCGCCTTGGCCTTCTGGCGATCGATGGTGACCAGCACCTGCGGGTCGTTGGCCGAGAAAGAGGTGTAGAGGCCGGTCAGATCCTTGCCCGCGTTGCCCGCGCCGACAATCTGGTGAGAGACGCGATCCAGGTCGGTGAGCGTGTTGCTTCCCTCATCCTGGAGCATGAACTGAAAGCCGCCCACACTGCCCACGCCGTTGACCGCGGGTGGTTCAAACATCTGAACAATTCCGCCATTGGGGGCGAACATGAGCATCTGTAGCTTGGGATTCAGATCGGCCACGATGTCTGTGGTGGAGTGGCCCTTGCCTCGGCGCTGGTCCGAGGGCGTGGTCGAGATGAACATCATGCCTTGATTGGCAGAGCCGCCTGACAGGCTGAATCCCGTCACCGAGAATGCCCCGGCGATGTCGGGATTCTGGGCGATGATGGCCTGTGCGCGGTCTGCCAGAGCGCCGGTGTAGGCCAGCGAAGAGCCCGGCGGCGCCTGCACGATGACCATCAGGAAGCTCTGATCCTCCTGGGGAATGAAGCCGGTGGGAACGCGGCTGTAGGTCCACACCGTAGCGCCCAGGCCGGCAAAAAACAGCACCAGCAGCACATAACGCAGCCTGAGCGCGCCATGAATCGCCTTGGCATAAGTGGACGACAGCCATGCAATCTGTCTGTCGGTGGAGTGAATGAATTTGGAGAAGAGCCGCGAGACGACATCGATGTGAAGGAAGTCGAGTTGTTTGGGACGGTCCTCTTCACCACGCAGGAACATCGCCGAGAGAGCCGGCGAAAGCGTCAGCGCGTTGAAGGCTGAGATGGCGATGGCGAAGGCGATGGTCAGCGAAAACTGGCGATAGAGAATGCCGGTGGTGCCGGGGAAGAAGCTGACCGGCACGAAGACCGCGATCAGGACCAGAGAGGTGGCAATGACGGCGCTGGTCACCTCACCCATCGCGTTCGAAGTGGCCGCGTGGGGATCGGAGTGCTCCATGTGCATGTGGCGCTGGACATTTTCGATCACCACGATGGCGTCATCGACGACCAATCCCGTGGCCAGCGTAATGCCGAAGAGTGTCAGCGCATTGACTGAGAAACCGAAGATCTTGATGAAAGCAAAGGTTCCGATCAGTGAGACCGGAATGGTGACCGCGGGAATGATGGTAGCTCGCCAGTCGAGCAGGAAAAGAAAGATGACAGTAATGACGATGAAGATGGCCAGGCCGAGGGTGACCAGCACCTCGCGGATCGAATCGCCAACCACGGTGGTGGAGTCAAAGGCGACGGCGTACTTGAGGCCGGCAGGGAAGCTCTTGGAGAGCTCTGCCAGCGCCGCCTTGGTCCTTGCATCGACATCGAGGGAGTTGGCGTTGGAGAGCTGCATGACGCCGATTCCCATCGCTTCGCGGCCTGCGTATTTGAGGCTCGAACTATAATCTTCCGCGCCGACCACCGAGTGACCGACATCTTTGAGCAGCACCAGGCCGTTGGGTGAGTTCTTGACGATGATATTGTCGAACTCGGCCGGCGAAGTGAGACGGCCAACGACGCGCACGGGGATCTGAAATGCTTGTGTGGAATCGGAGGGCGGCTGGCCAAGCTGGCCGGCGGGGACCTCAACATTCTGCTCGACCAGGGCGTTGATAACGTCCGTCGCTGTGAGATTGTGAGCGGCCAGGCGAACCGGATCGAGCCAGAGGCGCATGGCATATTTGCGCTCGCCGAAGATCAGGACGTCGCCCACGCCGGGAACGCGCTTGATGGCGTCTTTGACATAAACATCGAGGTAGTTTGAGATGAACTCTGGCGAGTAGCGCCCGTCCAGAGTATAAAAGCCGGCGCCGAGAACGAAATTACTGTTGGCCTTGGTGATGCTGATGCCCGTGGCGTTGACGGCGGCGGGCAGCCGGCCTTGTACGCTGGCCACGCGATTCTGCACATCGACGGCGGCGATGTCGAGGCTGTACCCCGTATTGAAGGTTGTGACGATCGAACTCGAGCCGCTGTTGGTGCTCGACGAACTGATGTAGCGCATTCCCTCGACGCCGTTGATCGCCTCTTCGAGTGGAATGGTCACCGCCTTTTCGACTGTTTCGGCGTTCGCTCCCACATAGTTGCAGTCCACTTCAACCTGCGGCGGAGCAAGCGTGGGATACATCGCAACCGGAAGGGTGGGAATGCACACCGCGCCGGCCAGAATGATCAGCAGCGCACAGACCGTGGCAAATACAGGCCGATGAATAAAGAAATCTACAAACAAGGGTTGCCTTCCTTTTCGTCTGCAATGGGCGCGGATTGACCGGCGCTCAGTGCTTGCCCCTCACCCCCTTCCGGAGGCGGGCGCAGACAGTGTGCTAGGCTCCCGGCAGCGGCATAACGGGCATGCCGTTCACGAGGAATTGAGTACTGGATACGATGACCTTGTCGCCTGAGTTCAGCCCAGAGGAGACGGCGTAGGTGTTCCCCACCGTGTCGCCCAGCGTGACCGCGGTCTGGTTGGCCACAAACTGGCCACCCTGCTGGCGCGCGACAAAGACGAAAGTCTGCCCGCCCTGGCGCGTAACCGCCAGCACCGGCACCACTGCCATCGGAGAGGTGCTCCAGATGATGCGAGCCTTCACCATCTGCGCGTTGCGCAGGGCCTCGGAGGTGGAGTGAACGGGGGCCTTCACGAGAATCCCCTGGAGCGTGCTATCCACCTGCGCCGAGAGAAAGTCGACCTTCGTCTTTTCCAGCAGCTTGCCCGAGTTGTCCATCAGGTCCACATCCAGCCCCTGGCGCACTTGGCCGGAGCGCTCAGTGGGGATGTAGATGTAGGCTTCCAAATCTTTATTCTCATCGACGGTGGTGAGCATCGTGGCAGGTGCAACGTAGTCACCTACATGAACCGGAATGTCGCCCACCACGCCGTCAAAAGGCGCGCGAATCGTGTAGTAAGCCAGTTGCTCTTCCTGCGTCTTGCGCATTTCCACGGCCGACTCGTAGTCCGCCTTGGAGTTCTCAAAGGATTGCTGCGCCTGCTCGAAGGCGTCGCGGCTGGTGACTCCTGCGTCGAAGAGTTTCTTCTGCCGGTCGACCTCGCGCGCGTTATAGTCGTAGAGCGCCTTCTTCTGCCGCTCCGTGGCGCGCTGCGACTCGACGGCCGCCGCCTGGTGCTGCGGATCGATATCCATCAGCGCTTGGCCTGCGCCGACATGTTCGCCTGAACGGACATGAATCTGCGTCAGCCTGCCATCCACCTGTGGCTGTAGCGTAGCCGAGCGACGGGACTTGATAGTGGCCACATACTCGCTGGATTGGGGTACCGGCGCCAGGGTCACCAAGGCCGTCTGCACGGGCATCGCCTGCATTCCACCGCCAACCGATGGCGCAGCCGGCTTCTTCTCGCAGCCGCTTGCCGCCAATCCAAGAAGCACAACACAACCTATTCCAAGAATGCGTTTCAAAGCGTTCTTCCTCATTCTGTCTTTTGTCCCGTCGCCTTCAGTCCGATTTCCAGCCGATCCCCTCGGATGGAACTGAATAAACTGCGGTGGCGCGTTGCGCGAGTTGATCGTCGATAGCAACCAGTGCTTCCGCGGGAGCCCCTGGCTGAATGGTGGGCCCGAGCCTGCGGGGGATCGTTTCAAAGTCTTCTACTACATTGTGACGCCTGAGGCCGAGCTATCGACGCAAAAAAATCGCTCGCAGAATTGTTCTCCAAATGCCACACACCGAAACCATGATTGCCGAGCGGTTCTTTCCTCGAAAACAGTCGCCTTTGGCAGGGCTGGTCAGGTATTTGAAGCGGGGTACGCTTCCAGCAGAAGATACGAGGCCGCGAATCGTTCTTGAGCTTCAAGCCAGACGGTCTTGAGGCAGGCGTCAAGGAAGGTCTAGCTGCAGGTTCATACTGAATGAAAGCGGCACCGTTGGAGGCCGTTTCTTGGGTCCTCTATGCCAAAGCCGGTTTTTACAGTATCCTAAAGAAGCCCCATGGCAGGTTTGGAGGTGGAATTCTTTGGCAGAGGTTCGCATACAAGAGGGCGAGCCGCTCGAAAATGCTCTCCGCCGGTTCAAGCGGAAGGTACAGCAGGAAGACATCATCAAGGAAGTCAAGCGTCACTCCTACTACCTGAAGCCCGGTGAGAAGAAACGCGTCAAGGCAGCTTTGGCGCGCAAGCGGAATCGCAAGAAGGCTCGCAAAGAGGCTGACTAATTTGATAACAATCGCGATATGCGCCGCCCCGCTCAAATAGGGAGCGCAGGCAATAGGAAAAGCAAGATCGGGGCGGCCAGTTGCGATTATTTCTTGTAACTATATAGCTTTATATATATGTTTCGTGATAGTGTTGGGTATGTCTCCCAGTTTGCGGGTGGGACGAGTTATCAGCCGCACGAGAAGTTGCGGCCCGGGCCCCTTGTTGTGGACTAACGAAAGAAGACAGGGAAACGGGACCGGCAAGTCATGAAGTTCATGGCCGATTTCAGTGGTTTCCCTTCTTTGGGAAGTCAGCCATGGAGTTTACGGACAGAGTCTTGAAATGCTGCGATTGCGGAACTGAATTTGTTTTTACTGCAGGCGAGCAGCTTTTTTTCTACGACAAACAATTCAAGAACGACCCCAAGCATTGCAAGCAATGCAAGGCCAAGCGTGTGCGTGGCGGCACTAGGGTGCGGCCCGAGACACGGACCAATTGCTCGCAGTGCGGCGAGGCAACGACGGTGCCTTTCAAGCCTACACAGGGCAGGCCCGTGCTCTGCCGCTCCTGCTTTCAGCAGCAGCAAGGCAAGCCAAAAACGGCGGTTGAGATTGCACTGGAACCGTTGCCTAGGCCAGAGCTGAGCTGAACAGAACATCTCCCTTGAATCCAGAGGAGAATCCGGCGGCTCGAACCAGGGTCGCCAGTTGCGCCCAATGCCGCTGGCTGTGAAAGAGCGCGTGCGCTGTGAGCTTGCGCCGGGAAAATAACCTTGCGTCCGGCGGCAGAAAACTCACATCGATCATCATCTTGTCGTCCCACTTCAGGGATTGATCGTCGAGCAGCGTGTGAAAGATCCCCATGGCTTCCGTGTGAAGGCCGAAAAGAGCCTCCAGCGGACCCGTGGGCATCTTCTCCCGGTCCGTGGGTGGCAGGCCGGCAATTCGCTGACCCCAGCGCAGCTCCACTCCCCAGATGTGGCGGACGAAGCCCTGCACGGTCGAGGTTCCGCCGATATCGCAGGGCAGTTCGAGCAACGCCGGGTTGGCTTCCAAGTGCTTCTTCCAGAAGTTGGAGGCCTCATCGTTCCAGACCAGAAGCTCTTCAAGCGTGATGGCAGGTGTCATGGTTTCCTCCTCAGGGCGCGGTGACCGATGTCGCGCCGGTAATAGATTCCGTCAAAGTGAATCAGTTCCATGGCCTCATAGGCGCGGCCTAACGCTTCATCCAGCGTTGCCCCCGCAGCGGTCACGCCCAGCACCCGGCCGCCGCCAGTGAGTATCTGGCCGCTCAATCGGGATGAGCCCGAATGAAAGACCTGCACTCCGGGAACTCGCGCGGCGTCGTCCAGCCCGGTGATCGGCAGGCCGGTTTTGTAACTGCCCGGGTAGCCCGACGAACTGGCTACCACACAGGCCGAGGCTCCAGGACTCCAACGCAGTTCCGTCTCCGCCAGCCGGCCGTCGATGCAGGCCTCCAGCGCATCCACCAGGTCGCTTTCCATCCGTAAAAGAATGGCTTGCGTCTCGGGATCTCCAAAGCGAGCATTGAACTCCAGCACTTGCGGACCTCGCGGCGTCATCATCAGCCCGCAATAAAGCACGCCGATGAAAGGTGTATCTTCGCTCGCCATGCCATAAACAGTGGGCACGGCGATGTGGCGCATGATCCACTCCGTCATGGCCGGGTCGAGCATCGCGTCGGTCGAGTAGACGCCCATGCCGCCGGTGTTGGGGCCCGTGTCGCCCTCGCCGATCCGCTTGTGGTCCTGTGCCGGAACCAGCGGCTTTACACTCTTGCCGTCGGAGAGGCAGAGGAAGCTGACCTCGTCGCCTTGCAGGAACTCTTCGAAGATAACCTGCTGCTCGGTCGCCCCCAGCAGCGCGCCTGAAAAGATGCCTTGGGCAGCCTCGATCGCCGTCTGGCGCGACTCGCAAATGATTACGCCTTTACCGGCGTGCAGCCCGTCTGCCTTCACCACGATGGGCGGATGGAAGAACTCGACGGCCTTCTCAAGGTCAGCGGGGCTTGTGCAGACCGCATACTTGGCGGTGGGAATGTTGTGCCGTTGCAGGAAGCGCTTGGCGAAGCTCTTGCTGCTCTCGAGCATTGCCGCGGCCTCAGTCGGCCCGAAGACCCGCAACCCGCGCCCCTGAAGAGCATCCACGATGCCCAGCGAGAGCGGCAGCTCGGGACCAACGATGGTCAGCCTCGGCTTCTCAGACTCGACCAGGCGGACCATTGCGGCAACGTCTTTTAGGTCCACCGGTACACAGCGCGCGATCTTGGCCATTCCTCCGTTGCCCGGCGCGCAGACCACCTCTGTCACTCGCTGGCTGCGCTTCACCGCCCAAGCCAGCGCGTGTTCCCTTCCCCCCGAACCCAAAATCAGCACTTTCATGGTTGCGTCCCCGTTCTTTCTCGTCTTATCGGACCCCGAAAGGTTATCTGAGCAAACCGGAGTGGGGAAGTCAAACCCGGAGGAATGTTCAGGGGGCAATGGACGTATAATTCTGCCATGCTGAAGCGCATCTACATCGACAACTTCCGCTGTTTCGTGAACTTCGAGTACAAGCCAGAACGGAGGCAACTGCTTTTGGGAGCCAACGGCAGCGGAAAATCTTCGCTGCTGGAGGCGGTACGGGCAGTGCAAGGATTCGTCTGCGAAGATGGGTGGGATAATTTCTCCCGAAATATTTTTCAGGACAGCAGGACGCGCTGGTTGAATCTTCCCAGGCAAGTATTCGAGATCGAGGCGGAACTTGAGGGTCAACAGTACGTTTATCGCCTTGAGATTAACGCCGAAGGCAACCCAAAGGAAATGGTTCTGCTTGAAAGTCTGAAGGTGGATGGAAGTCCAATTCTTGAGTATTCCAATGGAAAACTATCCCTTTATAAAGAGAATACCGTCGATCCCACAGCAGAGCTAGGAGTGCAATACAATGGCGGTTCTTCAATCCTTGGATTTCTGAGTGGCTTCAGAACAGAAGCTACAAAATTCGTTGTTTGGTTATCGAAAGATTTGGTCTGTCTGAGAATCAATCCGTATGCGATGAAGAACACCGGGAAGTTTACTGGACCTGCGCGTCCAGGCTTCGATCTGAATAATATTGCTGATTGGTATATGCGTCTGACGCTGAACGATAGCGAAGGTATGCTCAAACTCAGGTCTTCGCTTAAGGAAGCATTAGACGGGTTGGCGCTGCTGAATTTCAAGGCGACTGAAACTGGAGACTCAATTCTAACAATCTTGTTCGGCATGGATAGCATCCAGCAGAGATATATTTTGATGGAGCTTTCCGAAGGCCAACGTTGCCTGATTGCGCTTTACATGATTCTCCATTTCCTCATCGCCAAGGGCTGCACGGTCTTTCTCGACGAGCCGGACAATTTCATCTCCTTGCGCGAGATTCAGCCGTGGTTATTGGCCGCTGAAGATGCGGTTGAAGAGAGCAATGGCCAACTGATTCTTATCTCCCACCACCCCGAGATTCTCAATTATTGGGCCCGCGAATACGGGCTTCTGTTCTCGCGCGAAGAGAACGGACATGCAAGAACCAAGCCATATCGTGAAGTAGCCGACACGGGGCTGGACCCCGCCGAGACCATCGCTCGCGGGTGGGAAGATGAGTAAGCCAACTGCGGTCATTGTGCTTTGTGAAGATAATCTGACATTCTCATTCACGCGATCTTACTTGAAGAGATGCGGAGTCCACAGCGGCATTCGTCCAGTGATCTCGCCACGCGGAAGGGGATGCGGCTTTGATTTTGTCACGAGGAGCTTCGCCGATCAAGTCAACGCCTACAGGCTGGTGAAGGCAAGAATACATGCCTGGCTGGTCGCTGTCGTAGATGCGGATACTAGCACGGTTGCACAACGCATCTGCGAAATGGACAGAGCGTCGACGCAATCGCAAGAGCCGCGCGTTCGAGCTGTGCGCATCCAGGACGAGATGATCGCCCGGCTTGTTCCTCGGCGCAATATCGAAACGTGGCTACTGGCACTGAACGATGTCATCCCTGCGGATGATCCCCCGTTGAACGAAACCAAAGACTACAAGAAAGACGTCCCGGAATTTCGCCGCTACGACTGGGAGGAAAAAGCTAAATCTGCTTCGATAGCCCTTTATGGCCTTACCAGACCCAATGCCCAGTTGCCTGCAACTCTCTTGGATTCTTTGCGCTGCGGAATCGCCGAAATGCGTCGCGTGGAAGAGTTGGCGCGGTAACCCCCATGGTCCAACTTCGCATCAAACCACACTTCCAGCAGGCTGCCGAGGCTGAGCGGCGCACCGAACAGACGCGAGTCTACCGGCGCAACGTGGTCTTTGGGCTGTTGCTGGTCGCTGCCGCGATCCTGATCTCATGGTTGGTGCGCACGAATCCCACGTGGATCTTCCTTCCGGGCTGGTGGCGGCTGTGAGTGTTGCGCTAACGACGGGAGTTGGCGGTGCCGCGCTGGAGCCTCTCGCCGTTCTGCTGCTTGGGCCCACCGGCAGCGGCAAGACGGCACTCTCTCTTGAACTGGGCGAGCGCTTCGGCGGCGAAATCGTCAGTTGCGACTCGGTGGCTGTCTATCGCGGCATGGACCTGGGTACGGCAAAGCCAACACTGGAAGAGCAGGCCCGTCTTCTGCATCACTTGATCGACGTGGCCGACCCGGACACACCATTTACCGCAGGCGAATACAGCCGCCGTGCGCGGACGGCTCTGCGCGAGATCGTCAGCCGCCGTAGGCTTCCAATCGTCACCGGCGGGACCGGCCTTTACCTGCGCGCGCTTACCGAGGGACTTTTTGCCGGACCCGGGCGCCAGCACGAGCTACGAGCGCGCCTGCAGCAAAGCCGAACAAGACACGGCGAAGGCTGGCTGCACCGGCTGCTCCAACGCCTCGATCCAGCCTCGGCTGCGCGCATCCACCCTAACGACACGCCCAAGCTGATTCGCGCCATCGAGGTCTGCCTTGCCGGGCGCAAACCGCTTTCCCAGGTTCTGGCCCGCGACCCGCTTTCCGGCTTCCGTCTGCTTCGCATAGGCCTCAATCCGCCGCGCCATGCCCTTTACGAACGGCTCAATCGACGCTGTGCCGAGATCTTCGCCTCAGGACTTATTGAAGAAACCCGCGGCTTGCTCGACCGATACGGCCCGGTCAAAGCACTCGACTCCCTCGGTTATCGCCAGGCCTTGGCCGTGCTCTCAGGAACGCTGAGTGTCGAGGCTGCCATCGAGGCCGCTCAGCAGGGCCACCGCAACTACGCCAAACGTCAGTTGACCTGGTTTCGCCGCGAGCCGGAGGTCCATTGGATCGAGCGCTTCGGCGATGAGCCGGAGACGCCGCGCGCCGCCGCCGAGCTAATCAACGACAACCTGTAGCCTCGCGCATTGAACCCCCGCGAGATATACCACGGCTCCCTGGGATCTGCGTCGATCTATCGCTTTTGTGGCTCCTGCGGCAGGTTGGGAATCGAGGTCATAGCCGGCTTAACCGTCCCAGCGGGCTTCGCGGCGGCAGGCTGCGAAACCAGCGCGGGCTTGACCAATGGTTTGGCAGTAGCTGGCAGTTCGGACGGCTTGGCGGCAACTCCGGTCGACGCCCGGGCCGCGGGCGGCTTCACAGCCCCGTTTGCCTTCACTGCCACTACAGCTGCACTGGTTGCTCCGGGGGTTGCTGGCTGCCCTGCAGAGACCTTCAGGGTCAGATCTTCCGCCTCATCGCCGAGGAACTGCTCATTGTCCTTGCCGATGATGGCCTGGCGCATGACGGTCATCCAGATGGGCAGCGCGGCCTTGGCGCCGGTCTCCTTTTCACCGAGCGACTCGCGGCTATCAAAGCCAACCCAGACACCGCAAGTCACCGAGGGCGAGAAGCCCAGAAACCACGCGTCGGTATAGTCGCTGGTTGTTCCGGTCTTGCCCCCCAGCGGGTGGTTCAGTTGCGACGCGGCCTGTCCGGTGCCGTGCTGGACGACTGCCCGCAGCAGCGTCATCATGGTGCGCGCCGTCTGCTGTTCGATTACGTCGTTCACCGCGGGCGGCTCCTCCCACAGCGTGATGCCGTCGGCATTCTCCACCTTTCGAATCAGCCGTGGCGTTACACGCAGCCCGTCGTTGGGAAAGACCGAGTAGCTGGCCACCTGCTCCTGGAGCGTGATCTCGGCCGCGCCGATCGCCGAGGGCAGATAGGCCGGAATCGTCGAGGTGACGCCAAAGCGATGAGCCACGTCGATGACCTTGTGAATGCCCACGCGCGCCGCCAGCTTCAGGGCGGGAATGTTGCGCGATTCGGCAAAGGCGTTGGTCAGCGTCATCGCGCCCTTGTAGTCGTTTTCGTAGTTATGCGGGGTATAGCCGCCAAAGCTGACCGGCCCGTCGACAATGATGTCCGTAGGCTTGGCTCCGTCCTCGATAGCCGCGGTATAGTCGTAGATCTTGAAGCTCGATCCGGTCTGCCGCTCGGCCTGGATGGCCCTGTTGAACTGGCTGACCGCATAGTCGCGCCCGCCCACCATCGCCAGCACGTCGCCGGTCGTGTTGTCCATCGCCATCAGAGAAGCCTGCGCGCCTGAGTCCTGCTCCAGGGTAGCCCTGCGCATCCTGCCCTCCATCGCGTCGCCCAGGTGTACGTAGATCACGTCTCCCGGCTTGACCAGTTCATCCCCAAAGCGCTCTCCAGTCCATTTCCAGTCGTCCGGCAAGAGCACGATCTCGCCGGAGCCCACGCGAGCGTGTATCTCCAGGGGCAGATCGCACGTGACAACGGCATGAACGTAGTCGCCCGGCCCGGTCTTCATCGCCCAGTCGGGATGCTTGTAGTCCTCGATGGTGTTGCCGCCGGTGAGCACGTTTTCCAATTTGCCGATCCAGCCGCGCCGCCGCTCATAGGTGGCCAGGCCGTCCAGAACCGCGCGATTGGCCGTCTTCTGCAAATCCAGGTCGAGGGTAGTTTCAACTTTGAGGCCGGCCTCGTGCACCTCTTCGGAGCCGAAGCGCTTCTCCAACTCTTGCCGCACAGTCTCCTCAAACCAGGGCGCGGCCGACATCTCCGGTTGAGCAATCTGCAGACCCAAGGGCGCGCTACGCGCCTGCTCGGCATCCCGGTGCGTGATAGCTCCATCGGACTCCATCTCGGTGAGCACAAGATTGCGGCGGCGCAGCGCCTTCTCGGGGTTGAGGATCGGCGAGTAGGCCGCCGGACCCTTGGGCAGGCCCGCAAGGAGCGCCGCCTCGGTCAGAGTCAGGTTTCTGGCGTGCTTTGAAAAATAGAACTGCGAGGCCGCCTCAAAGCCATACATCCCGCTGCCCAGATAGATCTGGTTGCCGTAGAGGGTGAAGATCTGCTCCTTGGTGAATGCTCGCTCAATCTGGATGGCGAGGTAGGCCTCCTGCACCTTTCGGCCAACAGTGCGCTCGGAGGATAGAAAGAGGTTGCGGGCCAACTGCATGG
>Ga0181535_10002435_pt1 | contig 22730 bp, 11 predicted proteins | sample PEATcosm2014_Bin_44_FD_119774 | JGI IMG/M metagenome (GOLD analysis project Ga0181535, IMG submission 119774) | Peatland microbial communities from MTU Mesocosm Facility, Houghton, MI, USA - PEATcosm2014_Bin17_30_metaG | ecosystem: Environmental > Terrestrial > Soil > Wetlands > Peat | place...
CAGATCACCGTAATAACCGGCCAGGACTGCGGCATTATCAAGATTTAAGTCCCCATTGGCGCTCGCCGTTACATTCCCGTCGGCCTCAATCACCGTGCCATTGCCGCCCACGAGCTGGCCCAAAGTCAAAGCGCCTTCACTTTCAATGTTCGCATCCCCAGCGGCTTGAACTGTGTAGGCCGAATTCATGCCTTCGATCGTCAAGCCGGAGAGCGACAGGATATCCACGTCGCCGACCTGATTGATGAAGCTGACATTATGCAGCGTGTTCGGATAGCCGGTGTCCGCCAGCCCGGTTGTCGTATCCAAGACACCGAAACTGCCCGCGACCAATCCGAAAATCTTGGTGTCCGCTTCGAGCGTGGAGTTTGGGGCAATCGACATTTGTCCACCGGCGAAGAGCGCGATGGTGTCCGGCTGCCCTGAAACCAGGGAAAGCGGAATGGGAGATTCTCCGGTGGTAACAACTCCACCGTCACCGCCGCCGCCCATGAGGAAGGACGGTGTGAAGTTCACCGACTGCCATAATCTTAAACCGCCAGCCGCCATAATGTCGAAGTCGGGGTTGTTGGCGAATGAAGTCAAGTCAACATTCGCCGTGTCAATGTCCATATTGTTTCCAACGAAGCCGGAAGCGGGCGAGCCGCCGGTGACGGGATTGACGATGCCGAGGAACAGCAATCCCTGGTTGAAACTGTCCTGGGTTGGATCGCTGTTCAGCATCGGCGGCGTGAACGGGTTGTTTTCAACGTGAGCAGTGTCGAGCGGCGGGTAATTGACCGGCGCGGGCTGGTTTGGCGTATGGTCCGTGCCGATGATGGACGAATCGGTGTCAAACGACGACGACGGCTGGTTGTTCAGAATGTTCATCCGCACCTGCACCGTGTTCGGTGTCGCATTGTTGCCAACCACCAGTCCGGTGTCCTGCAACTTGTGGTTCGAGAGCAGTATCAGTTGCCGGGTGATTTCGGCCTTGATTTTGGACCACGACGGCAGCGGTTCGTTGAACCCGTTCACCAAAAGGCTGCCGGTGGTTTCTTTGTCCAGACGAAAAATAACGATGGGCGACGTGCCGCCGCCGGGCAGAACGAACGTCATTTGCCCCGGCGTCAAGGTGGTGTGCAGCCCGTTCAAAAAACGGATTTCCGCCTCGCCTTCCAGCACCAGCACCTTGAAGCCGCCGTTGGGCGTCGTGGTGACAACGACCGTCGTGCCGAGCACGGACGCGGTGGCCGAGCCGGTGTGAATGGTCCCGCCGCCCTTGCCGTGCGGTGAATGAAAGAGCAGGCTGCCCTGTCGCAGGTCAATCGTGCGGTTGGCCGGATCGAACGAAAAAACGGTGTTGGCACCGACGCGGGTGATGGTGTTGTCGTCGGCCACCAGTTCCGCGCGGGAGGCGGCGCCGGTGCGCAACACGTCCGGTATCTTGAAAATGCCGTTGACCTCGGCGGGGTGGCGGGCTTGGTCGGAAGAAATGACTTCCACGTTGTTGACGACCTGCGTGAACTTCGCCTGCTTGAAATCAATGGCCCGGCTCGCGCACGGCAACATGAATCCGCCTAAAAGAATCAAGGCGCACAATTTTTTCATAGCCTCGGAATGTTCTGAAACCGACTGCTTCACCGGCCGGTCCGGGCCGGTTTTGCCTGACCATAACCAAAAACACGCCAACGTCAATTTTTTAATTTTAGGTATTATTTGAAATAATCTCCGTTTGGCCGGCGTCATTTCTCGGACAACGCGTAGGAGCCGGTCCAATCCGCGGGCGGCGGCCGTTCGATGCAGGCCGCGCAACGTTCAAGGTATGTCTCGCAGAGAAAATCCCCGCCGCCGATTTCCCGTTGCGCCGCTGCAAACCGCTTGGCGGCCTCCGCGAACTGGCGTTCACGAAACCATTTGATGCCGTCATGATATTTTTCCAGCCACGCCGGCGCGGGCTGCGAATGGTCGCTCAACAAAGTGAAAACTTCAATGGGCCTGGTCTTGCCCTTGAACGCAATCGCGCCGACGCTCCGGTAAATGAATTGGTCACGCGTCAATGCCTCCACCGTCTCGCCCACCAGAATGTCCGTGTAAAATTGCTTGGTCGCGCTTTCCAGCCGCGACGCGAGGTTCACGCCGTCGCCGAGGACGGTGAACTCCATGCGCTGCGGATGGCCGATGTTGCCGACAATGATTTCTCCATGGTTGACTCCGATGCCAATGTTCAATTTTTCGCGGTCGGCCTGCCCCGCCCACCGCTCGTTCAACTTCGCCAGCGCCGCGCGCATTCCCAGCGCGGCGCGCACCGCGCGCCGGGCGTCCTCCGCCAGTCCCTCGCTGTGCGTGTCGCCCCACGCGGCCATGATCGCGTCGCCGATGAATTTTTGCAGCGTGCCGGCCTCCTGCAAAACGATGCCGACCATTTCCAAAAAATATTCATTGAGCTGCGCCACCAGTTTCCCCGCGTCGGCGCTTTCCGTCATGCCGGTGAAACCGCGGATGTCGCTGAACAAAACCGTGACGGCCTGTTTGCGTCCGCTCAACGACTCGATGAACGAGCGCTGGTCTTCCAGAATCGTCTTGGCCACATTTTTGGAAACGTAACGTTCCAACAAGCTGCGGGTCCGGATGCGCTCGAATTGTTCCAGCGCGTATTGGAAGACGACGCCGAACGCGCCGGGCACAATCAGGCAGAAAAGCGGCGCCGTCATCGGCAGCACAAGTTTGAAGTGTGTGAACGCAACCTGACATGCGGCAAAAAAAATGACGACCGCCGCGATGAGCAACGCGACCTTGAGGAGCGCGTTGGTGATTCGAAGACAAATTTCCAATCCGAGCCAGAGCAATCCGAGGTTGAGCGCAAGGCTGGCCAGCGGCGGAGTTCCCGCCAGCCACGAGCGATGCAAAAGCATGGCGATGATCTGCGCCTGAATTTCCGGCCCGGGCATCGCGCCAAATGGCGTGGGGTGGATGTCATGCTGGATTTCCGCCATCGGGCCGACGATGACGATCTTGTTGCTGAAAATCATTCCACCATTAAATCCCCTTCCGCCGCCATTCCACAAACTGTCCACAAACATATTTTCCACCGGCAGCGGTTCATAGGTTCCCGCTCTTCCCTGAAAATCTATGTAGCTCACCGGCTCATCCGGCGGCATGATGGTTTTGCCGGTGAATTTTTCCGCCGCCATCACGCTGATATGGATCAAATCGTCAGGATATCCTGACAGCCCGGATTCGCGTTCGATGGAAGTGTGGTATTTGGCGCGCCGCGTGACGCCGTCGGTGTCAGGCCAGAGGTTGACCAGTCCAACAATGGATTCCGTTCCCGGCAAAAACAGCCGGTCGTTGGGCGTGGTCAGCTTTCGAATTATTTCGTGTTCGGGTCCCTCGTCTTCGGAATACTCCTCGCCGATGACAACGCGGCCTTCATATTTTTGCAGCAGCCGGGCAAATTCATCATCGCCGTCGGTTTCAGCCGCGAAAACGAAGTCAAACATCACCAGTTTCGCGCCCGCCTTCATCAACTTGTCAAGCACCGCCGCATAAATGCGCCTGTCCCATTGCGGCTTTTGCATCAACGGCAACGTCGGAGATGCCGCGATTTCCTCCGGCGCGAGGGCGTCGAGTTTGTATGAGCTGTTTTCAACTCCAACCAATTTGATGTCAGGGTCGGGCAGTTGTTCGCCACGCAGCAAATAACGCCGGTCAATCAGCGCGCCTTCCGCTTTTTGCCACAGTTCGGAACTCGTCAGCCAGTTGGTCTGCGTCAGTCCAAAGACCAGCAAGCCAAATCCGGCGATGATCCATCGCGAGTATTGGTTTAGAAATTTGATCATGGGAAACTGGCTCCGTGATTCCGCTGCCCGAAACTCGCAAGCCGCCGCAGGCAACTCAAGAAAATTCCTCAATTGCCGAACGTCACATTCCATCAGGTTCCCATCTCCGCGCCTCCCGTGAGCCAAGGAACGGTGGCCTGGGTGGATTACGATAATGACGGATACCTCGATTTCATGATTGCCGCCGTAGGTTAGACATTCTGCTGACTGGATTTGGATTTGGATTCGGACTTTAACACCGTTCACGGAATGGGGGTTCCGACGCTTATCATTAAAGTTCAAACACATTTCACCGATAGAGAGGCGTTGCAAGACAGGCTGCCAGTCGCCACCAAGAACTGGACGGGAAAACGGTGGATCGCCCGATAAAAATGGTCCGCCGCGGCAAGGACGCCGCGCAAATCAAAGCCCCTCACGGGGCGACTCACGGATAGAGTTATGGTAATCAATACAAACCTGTCTGCTCAAAGCAGCGCCCGCCTGCTGATGCAGTCTTCAGCACAGTTAAGTCAATCGCTCGCCCGCTTGTCTTCCGGATCGAAAATCAATTCGCCGGCGGATGACAGCGCGGGTCTGGCCGTCTCGATGAACCTCACGGCTCAAATGGGGCGGAACACGGCGGCGAACGACAACATCGGCAACGCCATCTCATTCAACCAGACGCAGGACGGCTACCTCCAGCAGGTGTCCAATGCGCTGAACCGCATGAGCGAACTGGCGGTGCAATCCCAGGACGTCACGAAGTCGGACAGCGACCGTTCGCTGTATCAACAGGAGTTCAACACGCTGGCCAACTACATCGGCAGCGTGTCCACGAAAGACTTCAACGGCGTGACGCTGTTTGACGGCAGCCAGCTTAATGTGACGATTGACAGCGATGCCAACACCTTCAGCATGAATGGTGTTGACCTCACCGGCACCACCTTCGCCGGTCTGGCCAATGACAGCATTAGTTCGATGGCGACGGCTCCCACCGCGTTGAATGATGTCAAGACCGCCATCGCGCAACTGGCCAAGGATCGCGCCGACATCGGAGCAAACATGGAAACGCTGACCGCTTACAGCAATCAGCTCTCGACGTTGAACAACAACCTGTCGGCGGCCAACAGCCAGATCACGGACGTGGACGTTGCGCAGGAGAGCACCAACTACGCCAAATACAACATCCTCGTGCAGACCGGCACGGCGATGCTGGCGCAGGCAAACGCGCTGCCACAATCGGTCCTCAAACTTCTGGGTTAATTCCCTGGAAAAACTTGGTCGCGGCAGGTGGGCAAACCCGGACGGCCGCAAGGTCGTCCGGGCCATCAGCCAGCACCTAAAGGAAAGAGCCGGCACAATGTCCGTCCAGTTCCAACGAGCCTAAACCCAAAACCAACAATCCCCCGCGCCAACCATTGCGAAAACATGAAACTACATTTCACAGGCAAATCCACCAACCACGCCCGGCGGTCAGACCGGGCGGGGCGCGCTGTGGATTGGCCGCGCGGTTGGGAGCGGGGGAACCATTCCGGCCAGGGTCAGGCCGGGACACAGATTGATTTTAACGATTTCGACGCTCAAGTCGCGGCGCGAGCCGCCGATAGTGGGTTGTCGGAAAACGGTGGCCGGCGGCCGCAAACAGCCGGAAGGAATAATCGGCGGACGCCTCTTCAATGGTCCGCCAAACGGCAGGGATGCCGTGTAAACCAAAATCCCCGAAAGGGGTGACTCAAGGAAGGAGTCAGCAGTATGGTCATTAACACAAACATATCAGCACAAACGACGGCTGGATTGCTCGGGCAGTCTAGCGCGCTGTTGAGCCAGTCGCTCGCGCGATTGTCATCCGGATCGAAGATCAATTCGCCGGCGGACGACAGCGCGGGTCTGGCCGTTTCCATGAACCTCACGGCTCAAATGGGACGCAATACAGCAGCGAATGACAACGTCAACAATGCCATCTCGTTCAACCAGACGCAGGACGGTTACCTCCAACAGGTATCCAACGCCCTGAATCGCATGAGCGAACTGGCAGTGCAATCCCAGGACGTTACCAAGTCAGACAGCGACCGTTCGCTGTATCAACAGGAGTTCGGCACTCTGGCCACCTACATCAACAACGTGGCCGGGAAGGACTTCAACGGAGTCAGCCTGTTCACCTCGAACACACTGAATGTGACGGTGGACAGCGACGCGAACACGTTCGCAAACAAGGGTGTGGATCTCGGTGCCACAACCTATTCGACCCTGGCGAATGACTCGATCGGCACGGTTGGCGACAGCTCAAGCGGCGCCATCAAGGCGCTGACCGATGTCAAGGCTGCCATCTCGCAGTTGGGCATTGATCGCGCTCAAATAGGCTCCAACATGGAAACGCTGACCGCTTACAGCAATCAGCTCTCCACGTTGAATAACAACCTGTCGGCGGCCAACAGCCAGATCATGGATGTGGACGTCGCGCAGGAGAGCACCAACTACGCCAAAGAAAACATCCTCGTGCAAACCGGCACGGCGATGCTGGCGCAGGCGAATGCGCTCCCGCAAATCGCGCTCAAGCTCTTGAGTTAAGAGCCGCGAGCCGGTTTTACGGACTGGTAAAAATCCTCGGACGGCGCGCAAGCGCCGTCCGAGCTTTTTTTCCTTGGTCATGGCGCGGAAAATAACCAAATCCAAATGAAACGGCGAAATCGGATTGATCTCCAAATGAAGAACCACTTTCAAATTTCCAGCCGACGCCGCAATGCTTCGGCGACGCGCAGAATGGGTGATTCCCACTCGTTTCTTTCCTTCTGCCGGAACAATTGCGCGGTGGGATACCACAACGAATCCGGGCGATCCAGAAGCCAGCGCCAATCGGGCGAATGTTGCAGGAGGATCCAGACCGGTTTGCCCAGCGCGCCGGCCAGGTGGGCCACCGCTGTGTCCACCGCGATGACCAAATCCATTTCCATGATGACCGAGGCTGTGGCCAGAAAATCGGCGAGCTTCAGGTTGGACTGAATGGCGGCGGACATCGTCTGCAAGCAAGGCTGGTCGCCGGCCGGAACGGGCAGCTGCAAATTGTAAAATGCGACGCCCGTCACCTGCAAAACGGGCGCGAGTTGTTCAAGCCGGAGCGAGCGGGCGGCGTCCTGATGATGTTCGGGATTGCCCGCCCATGCCAGCCCGACTTTCAGCCGGCCCGATTGCGCCGGCGGCAGCCATTCGCAGGATGGCGCCTGAAGATAGGGCATCCGATTGGGAATGGTGTCGAGTGTGACGCCAAGAACGCGCGGCAGGCTGATCAATGACAGACGGCAATCAAAGGGTGGAATTTCCACTCCATACGGAATAACCGTGTCCGCGCATTTTGAGTATTGGAACAAGGTTTGCAATTCCGGCCTGCATTCAAGGATGACGCCCCCGACCCGTTCGCGCGCCGCGGGAATGAACCGGACCATCTGCATCGCGTCACCAAAACCTTGTTCCGCGTGCAGCAGCAGCGTCTGGCCGGGAGCCGGATTTCCGATCCATTCCGGCTGCCGAAATTGGCGCGGCGATATCAAATGCCAGCGCCACTCATAATCCCGAAATCCCTCCGGCAACCGCCCCGCCGTCAGCAGGGAAATGGCCCGTCCATATCTTGCCAGCGCATAATCGGGCGCGATCTCCAGCGCGCGGTTGTAGGCTTCGATGGATTCGTCCAGCCGGTTCAATTCCTTCAGGCACTTCCCCAGATTGTTCCAACTGGCGGAATCGCGCGGGTCCTTATCCACGGCGCTGCGGAACAGCGACTCCGCCTGTCCGACCTGTCCCAGTTTGTAGCAGGAGTTGCCGAGATTGTAATCGGTGGCCGCCGATTGCGGCTCCAGCTTCATTGCTTTCTCAAAGGCGGCTGCGGCTCGTGGATGGTCCTGCAATTTCTGATACGCGCAGCCGAGTCCGCTGAAAATCCGCGCGGATTGCGGCTGATATTGCGCGGCAAGCGACAACCACTCGACCGCCTCCTCATCCCGGCCGCCTTTGTGTAGAACCATTCCCAGCAGGAAGAGCAACTGCGCGTCTTGCGGCCGGATTTTCAGCAGAACTCGGCAGAGGGCTTCCGCCTCCCGGTCACGGCCGGTGTTTTGCATTTCAAACGCCAGCTTCAGCGACCGGTCATACGAGTCCATCAACCGGGAATTCCTTCCTTCCGATCCAGTCCATTTTCCGGGTTTAATTGCCTTCGAATTCATGGAAACCCAGAGTAACCGCAAAACCACCGGAACGAAGGAAATCTCGCCGGATGGACATCCAGCCCGATTCCCGCGGCGCGGGACTGAAAACGCAATTTGTTGTTCGACACAATGACAGGATAATTAAAACGGCGGCAAAGTCCTTCCAAAATTTCACCGAAATCCGCCCTCCGTTGCGGCTCCGCCGCCCAGCCCTCGCTGAAAAATTTTGTTCAAGACTTTCCCGGGTTTGCCGATAAGAGATACGAAGTGGACCGGGCATGTTTGCCCGCCTGCGCGGTCGAAACCGCCACAGTGCGGCATAGGCCCGCGAATGCAGTTGATGGTTTGACAACGCCGCAAAAGGCAAAATACAGCAGCAAAGACGATGAACCAGCCGCGCCATGGTCAATAGAATCGCCTCGAATGGCCATTATCATTACCACCTCATCTCACTGACCAGTTCCCAAACTTAACCCAAATATGTCCTCCACCGTCACACAAATCGGCCTGATCCCAACAACGTCCAGTTCGCCCAATCTGCAAGTGACTGGTCTGGCCTCCGGCATGGATTGGTCAACGGTGGTTTCGGAACTGGCCGACGCGGAGCGCGCCCCGGAAACGCAATGGAAAACGCAGCAAACCACACTTAACAACCAGAACTCCGCGTTCACCACCATCCAGGGCGACTTGACGACGCTGCAAACGGACGTTCAGACGCTGCAGAGTTCCAGCCTTTACACCAGCCGCACCGCGCAATCTTCCGACAGCAGCGCCACCGTCACCGCCGGATCGGGCACCAACATCGGCGCCTATTCGTTTGACATCTCGCAACTCGCCACCGCCACCACCATCAACGGCACCAGCGGCATCAATTCGGCATTAAGCCCGGACGGCAATTTGAGCAACGTGACCATCGGCACGGCGGGTTTCTCAACACCCGTCACCGCCGGCACGTTCACCATCAACGGCGCGCAAATCAACATCGCCACGACGGATTCCTTGCAGGATGTCTTCACCGCCATTACCAAAGCCACCAACGGCGAAGTAACGGCTAGCTATGATTCGACCGCCGGCGATTCCAGTTTCGACAAAATTACACTCACTGATACCAAGGGCAACAACATCGTTCTGGGCAGCGCGGCGGACACGAGCAATTTTCTTCAGGCCGCGCGTCTGTATAACGGCAGCACCAGCGCCACCTCCATCACCAGTTCCGCCGCGCTGGGCAGCGTCCAGTTGAGCGCCTCGATGCAGGATGCGGATTTGAAAACGGCCGTTCAAGGAGACAGCAGTAATAATGGCTCGTTCACCATCAACGGTGTGACCATCAGTTACAACACCAGTTCCGACAGCATCCAGAATGTCCTGGATCGCATCAACAGTTCCGGCGCGGGCGTCACGGCCTCATTCGATTCGCAGAACAGCCGCTTTGTGCTGACCAACAACAGCACCGGCAACGTGGGCATTTCCATGCAGGATGTGCCGGGCGAAGGTAATTTCCTATTGGCCACCGGCCTTTCCACCGGCCAGACGGTCAGCGGACAGAATCTCAATTACACGCTCAACGGCGGCACCCAGCAACTGACCAGCCTGTCCAACACCATCGCCAGCGACAGCTCCGGCATCTCCGGCCTTTCCGTTACGGCCACAAAAGCCACCTCGTTCAGCGTGACGGTGGCCAGCGACACCAGCAAAATTTCCTCCGCCATTCAGCAGTTCGTCACGGATTACAACTCCGTGCAGTCCTACATTACCGGCCAGATGGCGGTGACCAACAACTCCGACGGCACGGTAACCGCCGGTCTGCTGACGGGCGACATGACCGCCAACGGCATCGCCTCCAGCCTGCGGTCGACGAGTTTTTCGGGGATTTCCATCCCGGGTTCATCGAACGTCATCAGCAGCCTTGCGGACCTTGGCGTCACCACCAACGGTCAGAACAACACCGTCACCTTGGACACCGACACCCTCAACAGTGCGTTGAGCAGTAATCTCAACGCCGTGCAGTCATTTTTCACCGATTCCACGAACGGGCTTTGCACGCAGTTGACAAATTATCTCAATGACACGACCGGCGGTCCCAATATAACAACGCCAGGGACGCTACAGCAGCATGAGACGGACTTGAGCGCCCAAAGCAGCGACATCACCACGCAGATCAACAATCTGGAGACGAAAATCACATCGGACACCGCAAATTGGAACAGCGAATTTCAGGCCATGGAGGTGGCCCAATCGCAGGTCAACCAGGAATTGACCTATCTGAACCAATCGGTTAGCAGCGGCGCGCTCTAAAGGCAATGACGCATTCCAAAATCCTGATGAAAAAAGAAATTCCAATGAAGCAGGTTGAATGTCGAATGGAATTTCCGCGCACGAACCGCCATTCGTCATCCGGGCTTCGTCATTGTTTGTGGGTTTTGCTTCTGGCCGTCGCAACGGCATTTCTCGCCGGCTGTGAAACGCCCAGCGCCATGACGGTTGCTTTTCGAACCCCATACAAGCCGGACGACGTTTTCCTCGCCGACGGCACCGGCCTTTTGCCGGGCGACATCAAACGCGTCGCCATGCTGCCGCTGGCGTGCGATGCGCGGCAAACGGACCTGCTGGCGGGCCGGGATACGCTGGCACCCGTCCTGTTTGCGGAATTGATCAAGACGAAACAATTCGAGGTGGTTCAAATCTCGCGCGCGGAACTCTGGCGTCTGACCGGTCGGACGGATTGGACTGGCGATGAGGTTTTGCCCGCGGACATCCTTGATTTGCTGAAGAAGGATTCCGGGTGCGACGCGGTTTTGTTTTGCGAGCTGACGGGATTTCGCGCCTACCCGCCGCTGGCGATTGGCTGGCGGCTCAAGCTGGTGGCTGTCCGGCAGAAGAAAACCCTCTGGGCTGGAGACGAATATTTTGACGCCGGGAACCCGGCCGTGATTGCCGCCGTCCGGCATTACCAGCGGCACGGGCAAATGGTGTTGGACGACGGTTCCGGCGGCTGGCTGGCGGTGAATTCGCCGTGCCGGTTCGGGCAATATTCCATTGACAGCCTGCTCGACACCCTGCCGGCCCAGTCTGCAGAGTCTTTTGCCGCGCCGTAGCCGCAGGCGAAGGCGGCCCCGATGAATAATGCTTAAGTTCCATTCCCATCATCCGATAAAAGGTCAGCAAGATTCGAGAGTAACGTAAATATCCAATAGGATTATGGAAATTGACTTCAATCCAAGTCGCGTCGGAAACTCGCCCGCCACGCAGCCGGTCGGCAAAAACCGCGCCCCGGCATCCGGCGCCGACAGCGCGACGCTGGACAAGGCCAGCGCGTTGAAAGCCGCCATTGGCAACATTTCACTGGTGCGCCCGGAGAAAGTGGACGCGGCGCGCGCCTCGGTTGCAGACACAAAATTTCCGCCGGACGAAGTGCTGAAGGCCATCGCCTCGCTCATCGCGGAAAAAATGTAATAGCGATTTATGATTTGTGATTTTCGATCTGTGATCGCCACAGTCATTCGAATCGCTTCCAAAATTGCAAATCGCAAATCATAAATAATTACACGCCATGCCTGCCGTCAATCCCTGGAAATCCTACCGCCAAGTCGCCACCCAGACCGCGCCGCCCGGCCAGTTGATTCTGATGCTCTTCGACGGCGCGCTGCGCTTTTTGGAGCGCGGCCTTGCCGGCTTCGCCTGCACCGATCCCGCCGAGGCGAACATGACCATTCACAACAATTTCCAGCGCGCGCTGGACATCGTCCGTGAATTAAACCGCGCGGTGAATATGGAACAGGGCGGCGAATGCGCCGAAACCTTCCGCCAGCTCTACAACTATTTCGAACGGAAAATCGTGGACAGCAACGTCAAGAAACGCCCCGAAGGCGCCAGGGAAGTCGTCGAACATCTGTCCGTGTTGCGCGACGCCTGGGCGGCAATGCTCGCCGGCCAGGGGGTTCCATCGGTGGAAATGGCCGGACGCGCCTCCGCGCTGGCCGCCGCCTGAAAAGGTTTTAGCATGAATACCGACCGCGATTTGCAACACAGTTACAACGAATGGCGGCGACTCGCGGAAGCCGAGGGCGAAGCCATCCGCGCCGGCAACTGGATGCTCGTCTTTGACTGCCAGAACGCCCTGCGCCAGCTTCAGCCGCGCATCATTCGCCAGACCGAAGCCGCCCGTCGCGAATGGGCGGTGCTGGGCCTGGACCCGGAGGCGATGGAATATGAAATGGACACGATGATCCATTTGCTGATCGAACTCGAAAGCCGCAACAATTCCCTGATTAACGCCCGCCGTTGCCTGGCCCAGGAGGAGTTGTCCAAATTGGAACAAGCCAGTCTCACCCTGCGGCGCCTCCAGCGGAGCTACGTCCCGGCGGTTTCACGGCTGGGAACTTTTTTCCACGAGTCTCGAAATAGAGCTTAAGAAATTCACGCCGCCGCCGATGCCCTGTTGACGCCATGCACAATTGGCGTCCCGATTTGCGCCCCTGTCCGGAAGCCGGGGGCGTTGGATGATAATTCTGATATGTCAGGCAGTGGCACAAACATTCCGCAGTGGACGGTGTCGAACCGCATCTTGGTGGTGGACGACGAGGAAATCGTCGTGTCCGCCCTGCGCGAAACCTTGCGCCGTCAAAATTACGACGTGGTCGCCACGACCGATCCGATGGCCGCACTGGCGGAATTAAAGACCAGTTTGTTTGCGGTAATCATCGCCGACCAGCGGATGCCGCTCATCAGCGGTCTGGAATTGCTTGACCGGGCGCGCCAAATCCAGCCCCATGCGACGCGCATTCTCATGGCGGGCGTGGTGAGCCTGGACATGGTTATTGACGCCATTAACAAGGGCGAAATCTACCGGTTCATCGTCAAGCCGTGGTTGCGCGAGGAATTGCTCGTGACCATCAAGAACGCGGCGCAGCGGCATGAACTCGTCCAGCAAAATCTCCATCTGCAGTCCGCCACGCAGGCCATGAACATGCAGCTCGTGGAATTGAATCAGTCGCTGGAGGAACAGGTCAAGCTCGTCGCCCGCCAAAATCAGCAATTGGCGCGGATGAATCAGACGCTCGAACAAAACCTGCTTCGATCCATGGAGCTTTCCCTCCATGCCGCGCAAACATTTTACCCGACGCTCGGCCATCAAGGCCGTCGCGTGGCGCAGCTCTGCCGGCCAATGGCACAGGTGGCCGGCCTCACCGCCGAGGACCGCCGCGCGTTGGAAAGCGCCGCGCTGCTGCATGACATCGGCCTGGTCGGCGCGCCGCGTTCCCTCATCCGGCGCTGGCAGGAAAATCCCCAGGCCCTGAACCGCGCCGAACGCGCGCTCATCGAGCAGCATCCGGTGCTGGGGCAGGAATTGTCCGCCTTCGGCAACGGCCTGGAGCCGGTCGGCGTGTTGATCCGCGTCCATCACGAGCGGGTGGACGGCACGGGTTATCCGGACAAATTGCCCGGTGACAAAATCCCGTGGTTGGGCCGGCTGCTGGCGGTGGCCGTGGCTTTCGCGGCCAGCAAACTGGTGCGTGACGACGCGGTGGAGGAAATAAAAATGCAGGCGAACACCGCGTTTGACCCGGACGCGGTGCGGGTTTTTCTGCGGGCGTTGCCGCTGGCCCACGCGCCGCGCGGTGAGAAACAGGTGCCGCTTTCCGAATTGCGTCCGGGCATGGTGCTGGCGCGCGGCATTTACACGCCCAACGGCTTGTTGGTGGCGCCGGAAGGCCAGCAGTTAAACCCAACTTATATCGAAAAACTGCTCAACCTCGACCGGATTCAGCCGATTAACCAGTCGTTGGTCGTTTATTGCTGAACCATGATTATGCCCGCGGTCATCCCGGATCCGCGTCGGGAAAGCACGGTTGCATCGTGTCATCTCCCGGAACTGTGGTGGCGCAGTTTCTTCGAGTCATCCGAAGATGCGCAGATCGTCTGCCGTTCGGACGGCTTGGTGGTGAAAATCAATCCCAAGGCCGCGCGCCTGCTCAAAGTGAATCGCGCCGCGGCGGAAGGAGATTTCTCCCTCTTTGAGGTTTTGGCGCCGCCTGCGGACCAAAAATTGCGCGAATTGCTCCGGCGCGGCTGCGTCCGCCCGGACGCGTTGCATTCCGTCGCCCTGCTGATGGGTGGACGGCAAAATGGAATGGCGGACCTTGAACTGGCGCCGCTGGATGAAAATCATACGCTCGTCACCGTCAAGGACATTGCCCGCCGGATGCGGCTGGAATCGCACGTCAACCGGCTGGTTACGGCGATTGACGCCACGCCGGACGTTTTTTTCCTGACGGACGCGGACGGACGAATCACTTTTGTTAATCCCGCCTTTCACAATGTCACCGGCTACGACATTGAAGCGGTGCTGGACCGGACGGATGAATTTCTGCGCGCGCCGTCCGAGGCGGAAAAAGTCAGAGCTTATCTGGAACACGTCAGCCAGGGCCGCGAATGGATGGGGGAACTGACCAACCTGCGCCGCGACGGGACGTCTTACCAGGTCGAGGCCACGGTTTCCCCGATTTCCGACATGACGGGGCGGTTCATCGGTTACGTGGCCTGCGAGCGCGACATCACCACGCGCAAAAAATTGGAAGGCGACCTCCGGCTGCAGCATGATTTTGTCCACAGCATACTGCATTCCCTTGACGGTGCCATTTACAGCCTTGATCGCGAGTTCCGCGTGACGCACGCCAACGACGGCTGGCGCCGCCTGCACGCCGAGCACGGCGGCATCCGGCTGCACGGCCCGCCGGAAATCGGGCGCCCGCTGCTCGATTACGTCACCAATCCAGCGCGCCGCTCGGAGCTGGCGGTGATTTTTAAGGAGGTGCTCGCCACCGGCCAGGCGCAGGACAACCGCTATCAGGCGCCCGATGGACACCACTGGCTGGTCAAAATTTCACCGTGGATTCACGCCGGCGACGTGCGCGGCCTCATCTACAGCGTCGCCGATCAAACCCGTTATCACGAACTGCAGGGCCAGTTGTTCCAGTCGCAGAAGATGGAAATCATCGGCACGCTCGCCGCCGGCGTCGCCCACGATTTCAACAACCTGCTCCAGGCCATCCGCGGCAACATCAGCCTCGTCATCATGCAGGCGCCGCAGAACTCGGACCTGCATCATTGGGGCGAGCAAATCAATCTCGCCGCCACGCGCGCCGCGGAAATCACCCAGCAACTGCTTTCCTTCAGCCGCCGGTCGGAGGAGAAGCGGGTCGTGCTCGACCTTAATCAAATTGTTCACGAGGCCGTCCAGCTCGCCCGCCGCACGCTGCGCGCGAATGTGAATCTGGAAATCGTCCCGGCGTCCAAACCGGTTCCGGTGAAGATTGAATTCAGCCGCGCAACCCAGACGCTGCTCAACCTCTGCGTGAACGCCCAGGACGCCATGCCCGACGGCGGCACCCTCACCCTCACCAACGCCATTGTGGCCGTGTCGCCCGAAGTCGCGGTGCGCCACGGCTTGGTGGCGGGCAGCGAGTTCGCCTGTTGCAGCGTGGCGGACACCGGCTGCGGCATTCCGGCAAATTTGTTGCCGCGGATTTTCGAGGCGTTTTTTTCCACCAAGGAAAAGGGGCGCGGCACCGGCCTCGGCCTTTCCATCGTGCATCGCATCATGCAGGAGGCCGGCGGTTTCGTGGACGTGGAAAGCGCGGTGGGCCGGGGCACCACGTTTCATCTTTATTTTCCCATTTCACGGGAAAATCTCGTCGCCGCGTCGGAGCCGGTGGAACGGCCGCTCCCGCACGGCAAAGGCCGGGTGCTCGTGGTGGACGACCTCGATTTGCTGCGCGACTTCGCCAGGACATTTCTCGAAACCACGGGCCTGACCGTTTTCGTAGCCGCCTCCGGCCGCGAGGCGCTTCAGCTTTTGGAAAAGGAAAACGGCGCGGTGGACATCCTCTTCACGGACTACGCGATGCCGGGCATCAATGGCGCCGATCTCATCGAACAAGTCGCCGTGCGCTGGCCGGGCATCCGCCCGGTGCTGGCTTCGGGTTATCTCGAAGAGCCGATTGTGAAACGGCTTGAAAGCATGAACGCCAAGGTTCTCACCAAACCCTACGAAATGCAGGAGGCTGCCAAGGTCCTCATTGATCTGCTGCCTAAAAAGAGTGACGGGTGACACGAGATCCGGCAACGTCCCGATCTCAATTCGTAGTCATAATCTTAAGGATTAGGAACCGTCCTATAATTAAACGCGCAACGCGCCAATTTCCAGTCGCCTCACCGTGTCGCCGCAATCACGCCGTCCAGAACGCCCGCCGCCAAAGGCACGACCGGCCGCAACATTTCCACGCGAGTATTCAAATGCACCACCGTGTCGCGCGCGCCGGCGGCGACCAGCCGGCGATACCAGTCCACAAATGCGCGGCTCACGGCGGCTTCCTCCGGGGCGTCCCGAAGTTTTTCCAACGGTTGTGAAGCCGCCGTCGCGCAAATGATTTGCGCGGCCAGTGCGCGCGGCGGACGTTCGCCGTTGATGGCACGCGTCCACAGCGGCAACGCCTCCGCCGGCTGCTGGCTCAAAAGCAGCGCCTCGGCGCGTTGCGCCACAATCACGCTGTCCTCCGGCAATTGCCGGAGGGCCTCGCCGGTCCAGTCGCGGGCGAATTCCAGAAATTCCGGCTTGCCCAGCACGATTTCGCCGCCCAGCCGCCAGGCGGCAACGTTGCGGGCGCTGGCTTGAACCAGTTCGTTCAATTGTTGCAGCGCTTCAACCTGCCGGTTTTGGCCGGCGAGAAATTTCGCGTAATCCAGTTTCAATTCCGCCAGCGGCACATTTTCCACCAGCCCGGATTTGAACGCCTTTTCCGCGCCGGCGTGGTCGCCCAGTTTCATCAGCGACAATGCGAGGCAATGATGCGGCACGGCGGTGAGGATGTCCGTGTTGATGGGCGCGAGCGCCGGCTGCTTCCGTTTCGCCAGGCACTGCCGCATTTCCCCGGCGGCCTCGCGGAATTTTTTCAATTCAAAAAACGCCAGGCTTAACGCGAAGTGCAGCGACGCGGTCAGTCCGCCTTGTTTCGCCAGCGGCGAATTCAGCGCCTGCACGATCTCGTCGTGCGCGCGCACCTTGTAGAGGTGACACGAGAGTTGCGTGAGCAGCACTTCGCGCAATTCGGGGGTGACCTCGGCCGGTGGTTGCGCGGACATCAGCCGGAACGCCTCGCGGTAATGCGCCAGGCCCGCTGGCAAATCATCGGAATGGACGAGTTCGAGGCCGAGGTTCATCTGCAAATTCGGGTCGTTGGGAAATTCCACAACCGCCTGCCGGAGCAATTTCAAATTGCGTTCAATTTTATTTCGGTCCCGGACGATTTCCTTCGAGTAGCCGTGGTGGAGCAATTCCGCCGCGCCGATGGCGGTCTTCATTCCCCATGCCCGGCCAAGCTGGACGAGACTCGGAAAAACCTGCTCGTGAATCCGGCTGTAATAATAAACGCCCGGCGCGTTGCGGAACAACCGCGGCACACAATGCCGTCCGTGCGCTTCCTCGCCTTTGTTCACCAGCGGCAGGCGGAGGGCAATCACGTCCGCGCGCTTCATGTCGGCGCGCAACCGCTCATGCTCGGCGGCTGGCAATTCCTCGTCGGCATCGAGCATCAAAACCCAGTCGCCGGTGGCGTGTTCCAGCGCGGCGTTGCGCGCGGCGGAAAAATCGTCGCACCAGGCGAACGAATAAATTTCCGCGCCGAATGATTTTGCAATTTCCACGGTGCGGTCGGTCGAGCCGGTGTCCACGACGACAATCTGCTGCGCCAAACCGTGAATGGATTTCAGACATTGCGCCAGAAATTGCTCCTCGTTTTTGACAATCAAGCAAACGGACAATCTATTTCCGATTTCCGATTTCCGATTTCCAATTTGATCCGGTAAGACAAGCCATTCATGCTGCGCATTCCCCTTGAGCGGCTTGCTCAAAAATTGTTTCGGTGCTTTCCAATCCGGCGCGAGAACGCGGGCGCGTTGCGCGCAGGCGCGGGCGCGGGCGACATCGCCGGCGGCCAGCGCGATTTCGGCGAGCAGCAAATATCCTTCTGGATGAAACGGCCGGATGGAAATTGCCGCGAGTGCGGATTTCCAAGCCGGTTCCAGTTTGCGCTGTTCAAAAAGCCCGCGCGCTTCATCCAAATTGCCGAGCCGCGCGACGGAGGGAACTTCTTTTTCCACCCGCGAAGGCGACGGCGTTTCTTCCAGCCAGTGTGTTTCGCCGGCGATTTTGTGCGTCAGATTGAGCGAGGGCAGGGCGACTTTCAGCGCGACACTTTCGGGCTTGGTGCCGGGCGCCGGATAACCGCGCTCCAGCGCCACATCGGCGGGCAGGTTCCATTTCACGCGGAACAATTCCCAGTTGCGCAGCATCGCCTGGCGATAATCAATCTTCGCGCCCCGGAACGTCTGGCTCCCGGTATGATGAATGAAAACGCCGCGCGCAATACGGCTGCCGAATCCGGCGAACTTGGCGCGCAGGCAAAAATCATCGTCCTCGAAATTGCCGCTGCCGAAAGATTCATCCAGCCCGCCGATGGCGTCGAGCACCGCGCGTTTGAACAGCAGGCAAAAGCCGACGAGCCGGTTCACGGGCTGCGTCTGGTCGTGATTTTGCTCGCGCCAAATTTTGGCGAAATCAAACATGGCCGTGTCGTTCGTGTAACTTGTCGGGATTTGTTGCGGGCCGGAAACGCGGTTGGAAACCGGGCCGGCGAGACCAATCGAGGAATCGGCGTCGAGCGCGGCGGTCATACCTTCAATCCAGCCGGGCGTGACGAGGGTGTCGTTGTTGAGCAGAACGAGAATTTCACCTTTGGCAACGGCCAGACCCTGATTGTTGCCGGCGGCAAAACCGAGATTTTTGCGGTTGGTGATGGCCTTGAAATTCGCGTGCTGTTCGCGGAGTCCGGCGAGAAATTCCGCCGTGCCGTCGGTTGAACCGTTGTCCACGAAAATGATTTCAAACGGCGCGCGTGTGTGGGCCAGCAGGCTTTCAACGCATTTGCGCGTGTGCTCAAGCTGGTTGTGCGCGAGCACGATGACGGACGCGAGCGGAACCGGCTGCGGTGGCGCGGGCGAAACAGATTTGGCGGCTTCCGGTTTCGCGCCGATGACGGATTGTTTGATGCCGAGATATTCGTCGTCGGAAACGAGCCTGGTGAATTCCGCCAGTTCGCGGGCGACGAGCGGCGCTTCTGCGTGGAGCAGTTCATTGCGCTGCAATTCGGTTTTGAACCGCGCCAGCAACGGCGTGTCCGGCAGCCAGCTTTTTGGCAGGCGTTCCAGGATTTTGCCGGCGTCGGCGAGCGTGGCGTGTCCGGCAAAAATCTGGGCGAGCGCGCGGAACTGCAAAAATTCCGGCGCGTCGCCAAATTCCTCGATGGCTTCGTCCAGCAGCGCGAGCGCCTTGAGCGGGTGATCCTGCAGCAGGTGAACGCGGCAAAGATTGAGCCGGGCCGGACGATAGGCCGGATGTTCTTCGACAATGCTTTCAAACAATTTTTCCGCGCGTTTTTTCACGTCGGCGTTGAAGGAGCGGACGGCGAATTCGTTGAGCGACGGCGCGTGGCTCGCGTCCAGCAGCCGGATGAGCCGGAAACGTTGCAACGCCTCCTTGGTTCGGTGCTGTTCCAGGCAAATGCGATAAAGCAGGTAATGCAATTTCAACCGCCACGGATCCAGCGCGAGCGCGCGCAACGCGGCGCGGCGCGATTCCTCGAAACTGCTTTCGCGGAAATGTTGCAATGCCTCCGTGCCGGCCTGCCGCGCGGCGCGGCGCGCTTCCAGCGGCAATTCCCGCGGCTGGCGGTTGTCGCGGCCGAAGAACGGATATTCGATGCCGCACAGGCGCGCGAAGCCCTGCGGCCAGGTTGTCTCTCGCAATTCCTTCTCGAATTCCTCGACCGCGCCGGCTTCGTAAAGACTGCGTGCGAACTGGACGCGGGCGCGATGGCGCTGCTTGTCGTCGAACGCGCCGACGCCGAAGGTTTCGTTGTGGTTCAGGTTGAAATACGCCTCCGCCGCAATTTTCGGCGGGTCGTGGACGATGCGCGCCAGCAGTTCGAGCGCAAGCGGACGCAGTTCCGCCGGCGTCATCGCGCGCTGCCGGACAATCTCGGCGGCGCGACCGGCCCGGCTCAAAACGCCCGCCTGAAAATGGCGGGAGTAGCGCCGGAATATTTCCTCCTCGTGCGGATTGATTTCGCGTTGCGCGACGACGCAACCGTCGCGGCGTTCGTAGCGAAGCGCGGAGCCGGACTCGGAATTGCAAAGCATTTCCAGCGGCGAAACAAATTCGAGCAGGCGTAAAATTTCCAGCTTGTCGCCGCGCTGGCCGGGACCGAACGCGGCCTTGACGGTGTTCGGCGGCTGTGCATTCAGAAACGGCAGCAATCCGAAATACCAGCCGTGAATGGTCGTGTTCGGCAGCGTCCAGGCCAGGTTGTCCTGGATGGTGCCGCGCCAGCCGATGTCCACGACACCGATTTTTGATTCGTTGCCGGTGACGCCTCTGGACTTGAGATAATCCAGCAGCAGCGCGCGTTTTTGCGCGGTTGCATCGGCGAGAAATTTCGTGAAGCGGCTGTCGGTGAACAGTTTTTTCACCCGCTCATCCAGCCACGGCTGGCGGATGGTTTCGTCGAGCTTCAATCCGCGGGATTCAATCAGACTTTGCACCGGCGCGGGATCGAGGTCGAGCGAGACGAAAAAGCTGCGCAGCGACTGGCTGGAATAAAGGTTCCAGAGCCGCATGAATTCGCCGAGGTCGAAGCGGTTGAGCGACGCGGCGAACGTGGCGAGGCGGCTGACTTCGACGACAACCGGTTTGGGGAACGGCACGCCGAACGGGTCGGCCTCGGCGACGGCGGCGTAAATTTTGGCGAAAAACTCGCCTTCGCGCGTGAAGAAATACAGCCGGTCCAGCCCAGCCTTGATGGCTTCCTCCGCGATGAACAACGCGAAGCCGGTGAACAGCGGCGACAGGGCTTCGCCGTAGCACGTCATTGCCTGATTTTCATCGAGCGAATCCAAATCTTCATTGTCCAGCTGCGTCAGGGAACGCAATTCAAGCGGGCAAAAAACTTTTTTCTCCCGCGCTTCAATGTTTTTTTTGGCGGCGGCCGCGGATTTGGCGATGATCACCGGCGCTGGTTTGGAAGCTTCGGTGCGCACGGCGAATTCTTTTTTGAACCGGGCGATTTTTTCCGACTCGGACGCCGCATCGAAATGCACCGCCGCCATGCCCAGCGTGCGCGGAACGGAATAATCCGAGTATTCGTTGTCGCCGACGTGGACGTGACGCGCGGGTGAAACGCCGAGGTCCTGCTGGATTTTTTTGAAGAACCGGCTGGTGCGTTTGTTGACCGAAACGTCGCACGAAGTAAATCCATCGCTGGCGATTTCCTTCATGCAGGCGTGTTCGAGCAGTTGTTTCACCTGGGGCGCGGACATGTAAAAATCCGAGAGGAACAGCCGGCGTCGCGCGGGAATGGAATCGAGCAGCGACGCGATTTCGGCGTCGGGATAAATGCAGCGGCGTTCCTGCGCCAGCTCGACGGCGACGAGTTCGTCGGCGATTATTTCCAGTTCCGGCAGCGGCTGCGGCACGGCCAGCGCGGACGCAAGCCAGGCGATGAAAACATTCTTGATATGGTATTCATCGTCGCCGCCCTTTGCGCGGCATTGCTGGCCAACGGCCATTTCGCATTGAGTCCGTTCCTTGAGCAGCCGGACGACATCGGCATAGGCCGGCTTGAGCTGGCTCCAGCGCGTCAATTGAAGATACCGCGCGGTGAACAATTTGATTTCGTCGGGATGACACCGGCGGCGGAGCAGCGTGTCCCAAACGTCAACGGTCAACAAATCATAAGCCGGCGCGTCCGGTGTTGCGTTCGCCGGCGGAGCGGGACGGCGATAAGGCTCGCGCTTCGGCGGCGTCATATTTTGCTTCTTCGCGGAACGGCCGGCGAGAATGTCGGTAATGTGCCCGCAAAATTGTTCCTGCTCCAGCTCCGCGGGCCGTTTGGCCATGAAATCGAGGCCGGCCTGACGCTCGCGTTCGCGCAAGCCGGCGTCGGCAACGAGGTCGAGCAGCGCGTTTTTGATGGCGTCGGCGTTCACTTCGGCGAGCAATGCGCCGCCGGCGGGAAGGTCGTAATAATTATTTTCGCGATGCGCCTCGACGACGGGCAATCCCGCCGCGAGCATTTCAAACGGCACGCGCGAAGGATTAGTCATGCTAATGCACAGGCCGGCGAGGCAGCGGCTGTAAATTTCGTTCAGCCGGGCGGGGCTGACGATCCCCGGATGCGAGCCGCGCAAACCAACGGGGGCATGGGGCGAGCCGAACGTGTAAATTTTCAGGTGCGGCAGCACCTCCTGTAATTTTTTCAGCGCCTCCAGGCAGGTTTGCGTGGCGCGATGCGGTTTTTCCGGCTGGAAAATGGCCGCCACGGCAAATTCCGCCGTCATTCCTTCCGGGCGCGGATGATAAATTCTCCGGTCGGCGCAAAAATCCAATGGCCGGGTGGCGAGGCCGAAATCGCGCCGCAGTTTTTCCGCGAGCCAGCGGCCCATGGTGATGACCTGAAGGCGCTGCTCGTATGAAAATTCCGCGAGCAGGTGATGGCCGCCCATCGGATAGAAGAACGGCTCGTAATCCTGGACGAGATAGGCGCGCTTGAAATCGCCGGGCAGCGCGGCGAGCGCGATGGCGGTGTGCCACATGGTGGCGAGGACGAGGTCGTGCGCTTCG
>Ga0181535_10002437_pt1 | contig 22720 bp, 27 predicted proteins | sample PEATcosm2014_Bin_44_FD_119774 | JGI IMG/M metagenome (GOLD analysis project Ga0181535, IMG submission 119774) | Peatland microbial communities from MTU Mesocosm Facility, Houghton, MI, USA - PEATcosm2014_Bin17_30_metaG | ecosystem: Environmental > Terrestrial > Soil > Wetlands > Peat | place...
AACCATTGAGATCTCATTGAACCTGGGCATCGACCCGCGCCACGCCGACCAGATGGTGCGCGGCCTGATCAGCCTGCCGAACGGCACCGGCAAGACGCTGCGCGTGGGCGTGTTCGCCCGCGGCCCCAAGGCCGAGGAAGCGCTGGCCGCTGGTGCAGACGTGGTGGGCGCCGAGGACCTGTCCGACAAGATCAAGGCCGGCGAGATCGACTTCGACCGCTGCATTGCCACGCCGGACATGATGGCGCTGGTCGGCCGGCTCGGCAAAATCCTCGGGCCGCGGGGCCTGATGCCGAATCCTCGCCTGGGCACCGTCACCATGGACGTCAAGGGCGCCATCCAGGCCGCCAAGGCCGGCCAGGTGGAGTTCCGTGCCGAAAAGGCGGGCATCGTCCATGCCGGCATCGGCAAGGCCAGTTTCCCTGCCGACAAGCTGTTGGAGAATGCCAAGGCCTTCGCCGACGCCATCGTCAAGGCCAAGCCGGCTGGTGCCAAGGGCACCTACGTGCAGAAGGTGGCGCTGAGCTCGACCATGGGGCCGGGTGTGCGGGTCGACGTGGCCTCGCTCGCCGGCTGAGGAGAGATACGCCGGCCCGGTGGGGCCGGCGGGCAGGGGGCGGGAGCCCCCGAACCTGTCCGAGACCGTTCGTGATCCGCCTGGGTTCGCCCAGGTCGTCTTAAGGGGCTCCGGCCCGCGCACGGGAGACGGGGAAGCCGAGGGTGAAGCGGGCCGCAATGCCCCGATCCCCTGGCGGTTCCGGCTACGGGGTCCGCCGCAGGCGCGGCCGGCTCCGCATGGACAGGCGAACCGGGTCCGCCCGGGCGCCTGGCGGCGTTCGTGCGGCCCAGAGGGCAACCCGGCCGGGTGCGGTCCATCTGCACCAGGCCACATAGGAGACGGGTTTTGGACCGTACGGAGAAGCGAGATTTCATCGCCTCCCTGGCTTCCGTCTTCGCAGACGTGTCCATGGTTGTGGTCACCCAGCCCAAGGGGTTGACCGTGGCCGAGGCCACCGATCTGCGCCGACGGATGCGTGCAGCCGGGGCGACGTACAAGGTCGCGAAGAACCGGTTGGCCACGCTCGCCTTGGATGGGACCCAGTTCGAGGGCATCAAGCCGCTGCTGAAGGGACCGACCGCGCTGGCGTGGTCGAAGGACCCGGTGGCCGTGGCGAAGACCGCCATCGAGTTCGCCAGGATCAACGACAAGTTCGTCGTGCTCGGAGGCTCGCTCGGAGCCCAGACGCTGGATGCGGCTGGGGTCAAGGCGCTGTCCGAGCTGCCGTCGCTGGATGCGCTGCGGGCGCGGTTGGTGGGGATGATCCAGACCCCCGCTACCCGGATCGCCGGCATTCTCCAGGCGCCGGGCGGACAGGTCGCACGGGTGCTGGCGGCCTATGCCAGGAAGGACGAGGCCGAAGCCGAGGCGGCCTGATCGCTGCCCCGTGGCGGCTGCCGCGGGGGTCGCGACCGGCTTGCGTAAACGTTATGGCAGGCCCGCACAACCGGGCTTGCATGGAACCGACCAGGACTTAGATTAGGGGTTACACTAAAATGACCGATCTTGCGAAGCTGGTGGATGAGCTGTCCAGCCTCACCGTGCTGGAAGCCGCCGAACTGTCGAAGCTGCTCGAGGCGAAGTGGGGCGTGTCCGCTGCCGCCCCGGCGGCTGCTGCCGCCGCCCCGGTCGCTGCCGCTGCCGCCGCCGCGCCGGTTGAGGAGCAGACCGAGTTTACCGTCATCCTTGCCAAGGCTGGCGACAAGAAAATCAACGTCATCAAGGAGATCCGCACCATCACCGGTCTCGGCCTGAAGGAGGCGAAGGATCTCGTCGAGGGCGCGCCGAAGACGGTGAAGGAAGCGGTGAACAAGGAAGAGGCCGCGAAAATCAGGAAAGTGCTGGAAGATCAGGGCGCCACTGTCGAAGTCAAGTAGGCGGCGCCAACGCAACCCCCGGGGGCTTGACCCCGGGGTTTCGGGTCTGGAGCGGGCGGAGGCTTCCCGGGCAGGGTGTCCGGGAGTTTCTGCTCGTGCTCCCGTTTTCGCACCGGGAAGCGGGCTGGCAGGCCGGACAGGACGACGGACGACGAGACTCCCGGCAAGCCGGGGCACATACGGGACCGCAGGCCGAGCCACATCGGCGGTATATCTGGACGGGGCAGCAGGACAGGCATGAACGCGATCACCAAACCGTTCACCGGGCAAAAGCGCATCCGCAAGAATTTCGGGCGTATCCCCGAAGTGACGCCGATGCCCAACCTGATCGACGTGCAGCGCGCCAGCTATGAGGCGTTCCTGCAAATGACGACGCCGCACGACAGCCGCACCAACACCGGTCTGCAGGAGGTGTTCAAGTCGGTCTTCCCGATCGACGACTTCGCCGGCCGTGGCCGCCTCGAGTTCGTCTACTACGAGCTCGAGGAACCCAAATACGACGTCGAGGAGTGCATCCAGCGCGGCATGACCTATGCCGCGCCGCTGAAGGTCATTCTCCGTCTGATCGTCTGGGACGTCGACGAGGACACCGGCGCGCGCTCGATCCGCGACATCAAGGAACAGCCCGTCTACATGGGCGACATGCCCCTGATGACGGACAACGGCACCTTCATCATCAACGGCACCGAGCGCGTCATCGTCAGCCAGATGCACCGTTCCCCGGGTGTCTTCTTCGACCACGACAAGGGCAAGACCCACTCCTCCGGCAAGTACCTGTTCGCCGCCCGGGTGATCCCGTATCGGGGTTCCTGGCTCGATTTCGAGTTCGACAGCAAGGACCTCGTCTACGTCCGCATCGACCGCAAGCGGAAGCTGCCGGTCACGACGCTGTTCTATGCGCTGGAGAGCCAGTACGCCGAGCAATACCGCCAGGCCCGCGAGGCGCAGGGCGAGCAGGTGGAGCCGGGCGAGATCCGCGGCATGGACGACGAAGAGATCCTCAACACTTTCTATGGCCAGGTGGTGTTCACCCGCGGCGTGAAGGGTTGGGCCCGCCCGTTCGATCCGGATGCGTTCCGCGGCCAGAAGCTGCTGGAGCCGATGGTGGATGCCGACACCGGTGAGGTGGTGGCCGAGGCCGATGCCAAGCTGACTGCCAAAGCGGTCAAGCGCATCGCCGAAAAGACGCGCGAGGTGCTGGTTGGCCGCGCCGACCTGCTCGGCCGCTTCGTCGCCGAGGACCTGGTGAACGCCGAAACCGGCGAGATCTATGCCGAGGCCGGCGAGGAGTTGGCCGAGGCGCGGCTCGCGGCCCTGGAGGCCGCCGGCATCGACCGCCTGCCGATGCTGGCGGTCGATCAGCAGAACGGCCCGTGGATTCGCAACACGCTGACGGTGGACAAGAACTCCAACCGCGACGACGCGCTGATCGACATCTACCGCGTCATGCGCCCGGGCGAGCCGCCGACGCCGGAGACCGCCGAGGCGCTGTTCCGCGGTCTGTTCTTCGACTCCGACCGCTATGACCTCTCGGCGGTCGGCCGGGTGAAGATGAATATGCGACTGGGCTTCACCGATATCGCCGACAGTGTGCGGGTGCTGCGCAAGGAAGACATCTTGCACACGGTGAAGATCCTGTGCGAGCTCAAGGATGGCCGCGGCCAGATCGACGACATCGACAACCTCGGCAACCGCCGGGTGCGCTCGGTCGGTGAGTTGATGGAGAACCAGTACCGCGTCGGTCTGCTGCGCATGGAGCGGGCGATTCGTGAGCGCATGGGGTCGGTGGATATCGACACCGTGATGCCGCACGACCTGATCAACGCCAAGCCGGCCGCCGCCGCCGTGCGGGAGTTCTTCGGCAGCAGCCAGCTGTCGCAGTTCATGGACCAGACCAACCCGCTGTCCGAGGTTACCCACAAGCGGCGCCTGTCGGCCCTTGGCCCGGGCGGCCTGACCCGTGAGCGTGCCGGCTTCGAGGTGCGCGACGTGCACCCGACGCATTACGGCCGGATCTGCCCGATCGAGACGCCGGAAGGCCCGAATATCGGCCTGATCAACTCGCTGGCGACCTTCGCCAAGGTGAACAAGTACGGCTTCATCGAAACTCCCTACATGCTGGTGAAGGATGGCGTGGTGCAGAAGGTGCCGCGCTACCTCTCGGCGATGGAGGAGGAGAAGCTGGTCGTGGCGCAGGCGGATGCGCCGATGGATGCCGATGGCCGCTTCACCGAGGATCTGGTATCCGTCCGCAAGCAGGGCGATTTCCGCTTGGTGAAGCCCGAGGATGTGACCGCGATCGACGTGTCGCCGAAGCAGTTGGTCTCGGTGGCGGCGGCGTTGATCCCGTTCCTCGAGAACGACGACGCCAACCGCGCGCTGATGGGCAGCAACATGCAGCGCCAGGCGGTGCCGCTGATTCGCGCCGACGCCCCGCTGGTGGGCACCGGTATGGAGGCGGCGGTGGCACGCGACTCGGGTGCCACCATCGTGGCGCGCCGGGAAGGCATCGTCGACCAGATCGACGGTGCCCGCATCGTGGTGCGCGCGACGGCCGACGATGGCACCACCAAAGGGGTGGACATCTACCGGCTGAGAAAATTCATGCGCTCCAACCAGTCGACCTGCATCAACCAGCGCCCGCTGGTGCGGGTGGGCGACCGGGTGGCGGATGGCGACATCATCGCTGACGGCCCGTCGACGGAGCTTGGCGAGCTGGCGCTGGGGCGCAACGCACTGTGCGCCTTCATGCCCTGGAATGGCTACAACTTCGAGGATTCCATCCTTATCTCGGAGCGCATCGCGCGCGATGATGTCTTTACCTCGATCCATATCGAGGAATTCGAGATCATGGCGCGCGACACCAAGCTCGGGCAGGAGGAGATCACCCGCGACATCCCGAATGTTGGTGAAGAAGCGCTGAAGAACCTCGACGAGGCGGGCATCGTCTATATCGGCGCCGAGGTGAACCCGGGCGACATTCTGGTCGGCAAGGTGACGCCGAAGGGCGAGAGCCCGATGACGCCGGAGGAAAAGCTGCTGCGGGCAATCTTCGGCGAGAAAGCCTCCGATGTCCGCGACACGTCCCTGAAACTGCCGCCCGGCGTAACCGGCACGATCGTGGATGTGCGCGTGTTCAGCCGCCGCGGCGTCGACAAGGACGAGCGCGCCATGGCGATCGAGCGGGCCGAGATCGAACGCCTGGCCAAGGACCGTGACGACGAGAAAGCCATCCAGGAGCGCAGCTTCCTCAACCGCCTGCGCGAGAAACTGCTCGGCCGCAAGGCGGCGGGCGGGTTCAAGGGCATCAAGGTGGGCACCGCGCTGACCGAGGAGGTGCTGGCCGAGTACCCGCGTGGGGCGTGGCGTCACATCGGCGTGCAGGACGACGCCGTGATGGCCGAGATCGAAACGCTCAAGCGTGAGTTCGACGCCGCCGTCAGCAGGCTGCAGGCGCGCTTCGAGAGCAAGGTGGAGAAGCTGCAGCGCGGCGACGAGCTGCCGCCCGGCGTGATGAAGATGGTCAAGGTCTTCGTCGCGGTGAAGCGCAAATTGCAGCCCGGCGACAAGATGGCCGGTCGCCACGGCAACAAGGGCGTGGTCAGCCGCGTGGTGCCGGTGGAGGACATGCCGTTCCTGGAAGACGGCACCTCGGTCGACCTGGTGCTGAACCCGTTGGGCGTGCCGAGTCGGATGAACGTGGGCCAGATCCTGGAGACGCATCTGGGCTGGGCCTGCGCGACGCTGGGCCGGCAGGTGGGCGAGCTGGTGGAGGAATACCGCCGTACCGGCGCGGCGCACGCCGAGTTGCTGGACATGCTGAAGGGGATCTACGGCGACGCGGTCTTCGCCGACCAGATCGCGCCGATGAATGACGAGCAGCTCATCGAGTTGTGCGAGAACCTGCGCAAGGGCATTCCGATTGCCACTCCCGTGTTCGACGGTGCCCGCATGGCCGACATCGAGGACATGCTGGTGCGTGCGGGGCTGAACACCTCGGGGCAGGTGGTCCTGACCGACGGGCGCACCGGCGAGCCATTCGAGCGCAAGGTAACGGTAGGCTACATCTACATGCTGAAGCTGCACCACCTGGTCGACGACAAGATCCATGCCCGTTCGATCGGTCCGTACAGCCTGGTGACCCAGCAGCCGCTGGGTGGCAAGGCGCAGTTCGGTGGCCAGCGCTTCGGCGAGATGGAGGTGTGGGCGCTGGAGGCGTATGGCGCCGCCTATACGTTGCAGGAAATGCTGACGGTGAAGTCGGATGACGTATCCGGCCGCACCAAGGTCTACGAGGCGATCGTGCGCGAGCAGGATACCTTCGAGGCCGGCATTCCCGAGAGCTTCAACGTGCTGGTGAAGGAGTTGAAGTCCTTGGGCCTGAACGTCGACCTCGACATGCGGCCGGCCTGAGTGTCACCCGGTCAACGGCCTGCGAGACGGTGCTTCTGATCGAAGATCCGATCCAAACCTTTCAAGTCGTCGGGGTTTCGGCGCCGACGTGCGGGGTAAGAGCATGAATGAGCTGATGAAGATCCTTGGCCAGACCGGCCAGTCCATGACCTTCGATCAGATCCGCATCCAGATGGCCTCGCCGGAGCAGATCCGTTCCTGGTCCTACGGCGAGATCAAGAAGCCCGAGACGATCAACTACCGCACGTTCAAGCCCGAGCGTGACGGTCTGTTCTGCGCCCGCATCTTTGGCCCGATCAAGGACTACGAGTGCCTGTGCGGCAAATACAAGCGGATGAAGTTCCGCGGCATCATCTGCGAGAAGTGCGGCGTCGAGGTGACGCTGGCCAAGGTGCGCCGCGAGCGCATGGGCCATATCGAGCTCGCCTCGCCGGTCGCGCATATCTGGTTCCTCAAGTCGCTGCCCAGCCGTATCGGGCTGATGGTCGACCTGACCCTCAAGGAACTCGAGAAGATCCTGTATTTCGAAAGCTACGTGGTGCTCGAGCCCGGGCTCACCGACCTCAAGCTGCGCCAGTTGCTGACCGAGGATCAGTTGCTGGCCAAACAGGATGAGTTCGGCGAGGACGCATTCCGTGCCGGCATCGGCGCCGAGGCGATCAAGAGCATCCTGAACGGCATCGACACCGATGCCGAGCGGGTGAAGCTGCGCGCCGACCTCAAGGAGACCACCAGCGAGGCCAAGCGCAAGAAGCTGGTGAAACGCCTCAAGCTCATCGAGGCCTTCGCCGAATCCGGGGCCAAGCCCGAGTGGATGATCCTGGATGTGGTTCCAGTGATCCCGCCCGAACTGCGCCCGCTGGTGCCGCTGGATGGCGGCCGGTTCGCGACCTCGGACCTGAACGATCTGTATCGCCGTGTCATCAACCGCAACAACCGACTGAAGCGGCTGATCGAGCTGCGCGCGCCCGACATCATCGTGCGCAACGAGAAGCGCATGCTGCAGGAGGCGGTGGACGCACTGTTCGACAATGGCCGCCGCGGCCGTGCCATTACGGGGGCCAACAAGCGGCCGCTGAAGTCGTTGTCGGACATGCTCAAGGGCAAGCAGGGCCGCTTCCGCCAGAACCTGCTGGGCAAGCGCGTGGACTATTCGGGCCGCTCGGTCATCGTGGTGGGTCCGGAGCTCAAACTGCACCAGTGCGGCCTGCCCAAGAAGATGGCGCTCGAGCTGTTCAAGCCCTTCATCTACGCGAAGTTGGAAAAATACGGCCACGCCACCACCATCAAGGCCGCCAAGCGGATGGTGGAGAAGGAGCGTCCCGAGGTGTGGGACATCCTGGAGGAGGTGATTCGCGAGCATCCGGTCATGCTGAACCGGGCACCAACGCTGCACCGCCTGGGCATCCAGGCCTTCGAGCCGGTGCTGATCGAAGGCAAGGCGATCCAGCTCCACCCCCTGGTTTGCACCGCCTTCAACGCGGATTTCGATGGCGACCAGATGGCCGTGCACGTGCCGCTGAGCCTGGAGGCGCAGCTGGAAGCCCGCGTGCTGATGATGTCGACCAACAACATCCTCAGCCCCGCGAACGGCAAGCCGATCATCGTGCCGAGCCAGGACATCGTCCTCGGCATCTACTACCTGTCGCTCGAAACGCCCGAATTCCGCGCCACCGAGGACGACAAGGCGCCGGCGTTCGGGACCATCGGCGAGATCGAGGCGGCGCTGTTCCATCATATCGTCGGTCTGCACGACAAGATTCGCGCCCGCTTTGACGCCCTTGATGCCGATGGCAAGCCGGTCGTGCAGCGGGTGGTCACCACGCCCGGTCGCATGCTGATTGGCCAGGTGCTGCCGAAGCACCCGGCGGTATCGTTTGGCCTGGTCAACCGGCAGCTCACCAAGAAGCACGTCTCCGACGTGATCGACGTGGTTTACCGCCATTGCGGCCAGAAGGAGTGCGTGATCTTCGCCGACCGCCTGATGGGGCTGGGATTCGGTCAGGCGGCCAAGGCCGGCATTTCGTTCGGCAAGGACGACCTCATCATTCCGGTTGAGAAGCAGGCGCTGATCGGCAAGACCCAGGCCGAGGTGAAGGAGTTCGAACAGCAGTACCAGGACGGCCTGATCACCGCCGGCGAACGCTACAACAAGGTGGTGGACGCCTGGTCGCGCTGCACCGACGAGGTGTCCGCGGCGATGATGCGCGAGATCTCCAGACAGGAGCCGGGGCGCCAGACCAACGCGGTGTGGATGATGAGTCACTCCGGCGCGCGCGGCTCGCCGGCGCAGATGCGCCAGTTGGCAGGCATGCGCGGCCTGATGGCCAAGCCGTCGGGCGAGATCATCGAGCAGCCGATCATCGCCAACTTCAAGGAAGGCCTGTCGGTCCTCGAGTACTTCAACTCGACGCACGGTGCCCGCAAGGGTTTGGCCGACACCGCGCTGAAGACCGCCAATTCCGGCTATCTGACCCGCCGCCTGGTCGACGTGGCGCAGGACTGCATCATCGTCGAGGAGGACTGCGGCACCGAGCGTGGCCTGACGGTGCGCCCGGTGATGGATGGCGGCGAGGTGGTGTCCAGCCTGTCCGAGCGCATCCTGGGCCGTACCACGGCCGAGAACGTGCTGGACCCGATCACCGCCACCGTGCTGGTGCCAAACAACACGCTGATCGAGGAGGAGCACGCCGAGCGCATCGAGAAGGCCGGTGTCGAGGCGGTGAAGATCCGCTCGGTGCTGACCTGTGAGGCGAAGGTCGGCGTCTGTGCCCACTGCTACGGTCGCGACCTGGCCCGTGGCACCCCGGTGAACGTGGGCGAGGCGGTCGGCGTGATTGCCGCCCAGTCGATCGGCGAGCCGGGCACGCAGCTCACCATGCGCACCTTCCACATCGGCGGGGCGGCGCAACGTGGCGCCGAGCAGTCGAGCGTGGAGGCCAGCCACGATGGCGTGGTGGCGGTGAAGAACCGCAGCGTGGTCATGAACAGCCAGGGCATGCCGGTGGTCATGAGCCGCAACTGCGAGATGGTGCTGACCGACGACAAGGGCCGCGAGCGCGCCCGCTTCCGCATACCGTACGGAGCGCGGCTGCTGGCCGACGAGGGTGGGCAGGTCGCGCGCGGTCAGAAGCTGGCCGAATGGGACCCGTTCACCCTGCCGATCATCACCGAGCGGGCGGGCAAGGTGGAGTACCTCGATCTGATCGAGGGCGTCACCCTGGTCGAGCGCATGGACGAAGTGACCGGGCTCACGTCAAAGGTGGTGGTGGACTACAAGCAAAACACCCGCGGCGTCGACCTGCGTCCCCGGTTGCAGTTGAAGGACGAAACCGGTGGCGTGGTGCACCTGCCCAACGGTGCCGACGCGCGCTACTTCCTCAGCCCCGACTCGATCCTGTCGGTGGAGAACGGCGCCGAGGTGGCCGCGGGCGACGTGCTGGCGCGCATCCCGCGCGAAGGCAGTAAGACCCGCGACATCACCGGTGGTCTGCCGCGAGTGGCCGAGTTGTTCGAGGCGCGGCGTCCCAAGGACCACGCCGTCATCGCGGAGATCGACGGGCGGGTGGAATTCGGCAAGGACTACAAGGCGAAGCGCCGCGTCATCGTGAAGAACGACGAGACCGGCGAGGAAACCGAGTACCTGATTCCGAAGGGCAAGCACGTCTCGGTGCAAGAAGGCGACTTCGTGCGTCGCGGCGACCCGCTGGTCGACGGTCCGCGCGTGCCGCACGATATCCTCAAGGTGCTTGGGGTCGAGGCCCTGTCGGACTACCTGGTGAATGAAATCCAGGACGTCTACCGGTTGCAGGGCGTGAAGATCAACGACAAGCACATCGAGGTGATCGTTCGCCAAATGCTGCAAAAGGTGGAAATCCTCGATCCGGGCGACACCACCTTCCTGGCCGGCGAGCAGGTGGACCGCGTCGATTTCGATCGGGAGAACGCCAAGCTGGGCAAGGACGACCGGCCGTCGCACGCTATGCCGGTTCTGCAGGGCATCACCAAGGCCAGCCTACAGACGCATAGCTTCATCAGTGCGGCGTCGTTCCAGGAGACCACACGTGTGCTGACTGAGGCGGCGACCGCCGGCAAGGTCGACAATCTGATGGGTCTGAAGGAGAACGTGATCGTCGGGCGGCTGATCCCGGCGGGCACCGGCAGCGTGATGAACAGGCTGCGTGGTATCGCCGCCGGCCGTGATCAGCGGACGCTGCGCCAGCAGGAAACCCCGGCCATCCCGGGGCGCGGTCTGGCGGCGGAGTAGGCAAGGTGGGGGGCGGCGCCCCCCGCTTTTCTTTCCATGCAGCCACGCCCCGCACGGGCCGCATGGGTTTTCCCGGTCATGTGGTTTCAGGTGCTTGACTCGGCGGGGCGCGGCCCCTAGGTTCCGCGCCCTCGGCCGATCCCCAAGGGGTTCTCGGTCGGTCGTTGTTTGCAGGCACGAGCGTGCGGCGCCGCGCCCCGGAATCCCCGGGGGGCCCAGGCCGCGGGCAGCGTCGAACCCGCAGGGCAAGCGCAGCCCATTGCGGGTGTTGTGTGTGGACGACGTCCGGCCACGATCAGGGGCGGGGCATTGGATTGGGTGTGAAAGAGGGTCTATGCCGACCATCAACCAGCTGATTGCGAACGGGCGCGAGCCTGCCGCGAAGCGCAACAAGGTTCCCGCGTTGCAGGGCTGCCCGCAGAAGCGCGGCGTCTGCACCCGCGTCTACACGACCACGCCGAAGAAGCCGAACTCGGCGCTTCGCAAGGTCGCGAAGGTGCGCCTGACCAACGGCTACGAGGTGGTCAGCTACATCCCGGGCGAGGGCCACAACCTGCAGGAGCACAGTGTGGTGCTGATCCGGGGCGGTCGCGTGAAGGACCTGCCCGGCGTGCGCTACCACATCCTGCGTGGCGTGCTGGACACCCAGGGCATCGCCAAGCGCCGCCAGCGCCGTTCGCTCTACGGCGCGAAGCGGCCGAAGTGAGGAGCGCGACATGAGCCGCCGCCGCCGCGCCACCAAGCGCGAAATCCTGCCGGACGCCAAGTTCGGCGACGTCGTGATCAGCCGTTTCATGAACGCGCTGATGTACGACGGCAAGAAGTCGGGCGCCGAATCCATCGTCTATGGGGCGTTGGACGTGTTGAAGCGTCGGGGTGGCCAGCAGGCCGATCCGGTACGCATGTTCCACGAGGCGCTTGACAACGTGAAGCCTGCCGTCGAGGTGCGATCCCGCCGCGTCGGTGGTGCCACCTACCAGGTGCCCGTCGAGGTCCGAGCCGAGCGGCGCCAGGCGCTGGCGATACGCTGGATCATCGACGCCGCCCGCAAGCGCGGCGAGCACACGATGGAAGACCGGTTGTCGAACGAGCTGCTTGACGCGGTGAACAACCGCGGCTCGGCGGTCAAGAAGCGCGAGGACACCCACCGGATGGCGGAGGCCAACAAAGCCTTCAGCCACTATCGTTGGTAACAGAGACCCACAACCCCGGATCCCACATCCTCGGATCTCAGAGCGGGCACGGAGAAGACGACGATGGCCAAGGCGAAATATCAGCGGACCAAGCCGCACTGCAACATCGGCACGATCGGCCATGTGGACCATGGCAAGACGACGCTGACTGCTGCAATCACGAAGGTGCTGGCCAAGAGTGGCGGCGCCACCTTCACGGCGTATGACCAGATCGACAAGGCGCCCGAGGAGCGTGCCCGCGGCATCACGATCTCGACCGCGCACGTCGAATACGAGACGGCGAAGCGCCACTACGCGCATGTCGACTGTCCCGGTCACGCCGACTACATCAAGAACATGATTACCGGGGCGGCGCAGATGGACGGCGCCATCCTGGTGGTTTCGGCGGCCGACGGCCCGATGCCGCAGACCCGCGAGCACATCCTGCTGGCCCGTCAGGTCGGCGTGCCGGCATTGGTGGTCTATCTTAATAAGGTGGACATCGCCGACCCCGACCTGCTCGAGCTGGTCGAGCTCGAGTTGCGCGAGCTACTGACCTCCTACCAGTTTCCCGGCGACGAGATCCCGATCATCCACGGCTCGGCCACCTATGCTCTCGAGGACAAGGGCGATCCGGCGCTGGGCGAGCAGTCGATCGTGAAGCTGATGGAGGCGGTGGACTCCTACATTCCGCAGCCCGAGCGTGCGATTGACAAGCCGTTCCTGATGCCGGTGGAAGACGTGTTCTCGATCTCCGGCCGTGGCACCGTGGTGACCGGTCGCGTCGAGCGCGGCATCATCAAGGTGGGTGACGAAGTCGAGGTCGTCGGCCTGCGTCCGACGCTGAAGACCGTGGTCACCGGCGTCGAGATGTTCCGCAAACTGCTCGACCAGGGTCAGGCGGGCGACAATATCGGCACGCTGCTGCGCGGCACCAAGCGCGAGGAAGTCGAGCGCGGCCAGGTGCTGGCGAAGCCGGGCAGCATCACCCCGCACACCAAGTTCAGGGCTGAGGCCTACATTCTGACCAAGGAGGAGGGCGGTCGCCACACTCCGTTCTTCACCAACTACCGTCCGCAGTTCTATTTCCGGACCACCGACGTCACCGGCATCGTGCAGCTGCCGGAGGGCACCGAGATGGTGATGCCGGGCGACAACGTCACGATCGACGTCGAGCTCATCCAGCCGATCGCCATGGATGAAGGTTTGCGTTTTGCCATCCGCGAAGGCGGCCGCACCGTCGGCGCCGGCGTGGTGGCGAAGATCGCGGCCTGACGGGAAGAGGGATCGGTTCGCGAACCGGACGATAGACCATGGACAACCAGAACATCCGCATCCGCCTGAAGGCATACGATCACCGCGTGCTGGACAACAGCACGAAGGAGATCGTGAACACGGCCAAGCGCACGGGCGCGCGGGTGCGTGGACCGATCCCGCTGCCCACTCACATCGAGCGGTTCACGGTGAACCGTTCGCCGCATATCGACAAGAAAAGCCGCGAGCAGTTCGAGATTCGGACCCATCGTCGGCTGCTGGATATCGTCGAACCCACTCCGCAGACCGTGGACGCGCTGATGAAGCTCGACCTCGCCGCCGGCGTGGACGTCGAAATCAAGCTGTAGACCGAACCATTGGCCTAAGGACCCGGCTCAACCGGGTCCCTCTGGGAAAGCACATGATGCGCACTGGATTGCTGGCAAAGAAGCTGGGCATGACCCGGCTGTTTAGAGAGGACGGCACGCACGTGCCGGTCACTGTTCTGCACCTGGACAAGGTGCAGGTGGTGGCCGCGCGCACCGAGGAGACGGATGGCTATACGGCCGTCCAGCTCGGTTGGGGGCAGGCCAAGGTGAAGAACGTGTCGAAGCCGAACAAGGGACACTTCGCCCGCGCGAAGGTCGAGCCGAAGGTGAAGCTGGTCGAGTTCCGGGTGGCCCCGGACGCCCTGCTGGAGCCTGGTGCGACGCTTTCGGCGGCGCATTTCCTGGTGGGTCAGAAGGTCGACGTGGTCGGAACCACCAAGGGCAAGGGGTTCGCCGGCGCCATGAAGCGCTGGAACTTCTCCGGCCTGGAGGCGAGCCACGGCGTGTCGATCAGCCATCGCTCGCACGGTTCGACCGGCAACCGTCAGGATCCGGGCAGGACCTTCAAGAACAAGAAAATGGCCGGGCATCTCGGAGTTGAGCGGGTGACCACCCTGAACCTCGAGGTGGCGGCGGTGGATGCCGAGCGTGGGCTGCTGATGCTGAAGGGCGCGGTGCCCGGTGCCAAGGGCGGTTTCGTTCTGGTGCGCGACGCGGTGAAGGCGACGCGACCGGCGGAGGCCCCATACCCGGCGGCGCTCGCGGGCGCGGTGGGCTGAGGCGTAGAAAAATGCAGATCGAGATCAAGACCCTCGACAATGGCAGCGCCGGCACCGCCGAGCTGCCCGACGCGATCTTCGGTGCCGAGCCGCGGGCCGATATCATGGCGCGCGTGGTGCACTGGCAGCAGGCGAAGCGCCGGGCCGGCACCCACAAGGTAAAAGGCATGGGCGAGGTGCAGGGCACGACCAAGAAGCCCTATCGCCAGAAGGGCACCGGCAATGCCCGCCAGGGCAGCTTGCGGGCGCCGCAGTTTCGTACCGGTGGTGTGGTGCATGGTCCGGTGGTGCGCAGCCACGAGTACAGCCTGCCCAAGAAGGTGCGCCGGCTCGGCCTGATTTCCGCTCTTTCGCAGAAGGCGAAAGACGGCAAGCTGGTCGTGCTGGATGTCGCCGCCGGGCAGGCCAAGACGAAGGGTCTCGCAGCAAAGCTGAAGGCGCTGGGCTGGAGTTCGGCGCTGATCGTCGATCATACGGTGGACGAGGGCTTTCTGCGGGCGAGCCGCAACATCATCGGCGTCGATGTGTTGCCGACCATCGGCGCCAATGTCTACGACATCCTGGCGCACGACGTGCTGGCGATCACCACCGCCGGCGTCGAGAGCCTGAAGGAGCGTCTGGCATGAGCGAGACCGTGAAGGCGCCGCGCAAGCCGACCCTGTCGCGCGAGGCGATGTACCAGATCATCCGCAGTCCGGTGATCACCGAGAAAGCGACCCGTCTGGGTGAAAACAGCCAGATGGTGTTCCGCGTCGCCATCGGTGCCAGCAAGCCGGAGATCAAGGAAGCCATCGAGGGATTGTTCGGCGTCAAGGTGGCCGCGGTGAACACGCTGGTGCAGAAGGGCAAGACCAAGCGTTTCAAGGGCCGGCCCGGGGTACGGTCGGACGTGAAGAAAGCCTATGTGCGGTTGGCCGAGGGTCAGACGATCGATCTGACCACCGGTCTGGCCTGAGGCGGGGGCGGCGAGATGGCACTCAAGAATTTCAACCCCGTCACGGCGAGCCTGCGCGGCACCGTCCTGATCGACCGCAGCGAGCTGTGGAAGGGCAAGCCGGTCAAAGCGCTGACCGAGGGCAAGCACTCCTCGGGTGGGCGCAACAACCATGGCCGCATCACCAGCCGCTTCCGTGGCGGCGGGCACAAGCGCAGCTATCGCATCATCGACTTCAAGCGCACCAAGTTCGACGTGGCGGCGACGGTGGAGCGGCTAGAATACGATCCCAATCGCACTGCCTTCATCGCACTGATCAAGTACCAGGACGGCGAGCTGGCCTACATCCTGGCGCCGCAGCGGCTACGCGTCGGCGATGCGGTGGTGGCCGGTGCCCGCGTCGACATCAAGCCGGGCAACGCGATGCCGCTGGCGGCGATCCCGGTCGGCACCATCGTCCATAACGTCGAGCTCAAGACGGGCGCCGGCGGCAAGCTGGCACGCGCGGCGGGACAATACGTTCAGTTGGTTGGCAAGGATGCCGGCTACGCGCAGATCAAGCTGATGAGTGGCGAGCTGCGCATGGTGCGCGGCGAGTGCATGGCGACCGTTGGCGCGGTTTCCAACCCCGACAATTCCAACCAGCAGATTGGCAAGGCCGGCCGCAGCCGCTGGCTCGGACGCCGCCCGCACAACCGCGGCGTGGTGATGAACCCGGTCGATCATCCGCATGGCGGCGGCGAGGGTCGCTCCTCGGGTGGGCGCCATCCGGTGACGCCGTGGGGTCAGCCGACAAAGGGGTACAAGACGCGTGGCAACAAGCGGACCGATCGCCTGATCATCCGTCGTCGCAACAAGGGGAAGGGCTGATCCATGGCGCGCTCTGTCTGGAAGGGCCCGTTTGTGGACGGGTACCTGCTCAACAAGGCCGAGGCCAGCCGGGCGTCGGGCCGCAACGAGATCATCAAGATCTGGTCGCGCCGCTCGACCATCCTGCCGCAGTTCGTCGGGCTCACCTTCGGCGTCTACAACGGCCACAAGTTCCTGCCGGTGCAGGTGAACGAGAATATGGTGGGACACAAGTTCGGCGAGTTCTCGCCGACGCGTACCTTCCACGGCCACTCGGCCGACAAGAAGGCGAGGCGAGCCTGACATGAGCAAGCCGAAGCAGGCCAGGCGTGTTGGCGAAACCGAGGCACAGGCGATCCTGAGCAATGTCCGGGTCAGCCCACGCAAGTTGAATCTGGTGGCGGGGCTGATCCGCAACCGCTCGGCGGCCGAGGCGGTGGCCACGTTGACGTTCAGCAAGCGCCGCATCGCGCAGCAGGTGAAGAAGGTGCTGGAGAGCGCGATCGCCAACGCCGAGAACAACCATCAGCTGGACGTCGATCGCCTGGTGGTGTCGCGCGCCGAGGTCGGACGTTCGATCGTGATGAAGCGCTTTCATGCCCGCGGGCGTGGGCGTGCCTCGCGCATCGAGAAGTGGTTCAGCCATCTGAAGATCGTCGTGGCCGAGCGGGCGCAAGAACAGGCCGCCTCGACCGAGCAGGGAGCCGCCTGATGGGTCACAAGGTTAATCCAATTGGGCTTCGGCTGGGCATCAACCGCACCTGGGACTCGCGGTGGTTTGCGGGCCGCGACTATGCCAAGCTGCTGCACGACGATCTGAAGTTGCGTAGCCATCTGCGCCAGAAGCTGTCGGGGGCGGGGGTGAGCCGGGTCGTGATCGAGCGGCCGGCGAAGAAGCCGCGGGTGACGATCTACGCTGCGCGGCCAGGCGTTGTGATCGGCAAGAAGGGTCAGGACATCGAGAACCTGCGCAAGGATCTCGCCCGCATGGCGAAGGCCGATGTGGCCCTGAACATCGTCGAGATCCGCAAACCCGAGATCGACGCGCAACTGGTGGCCGAAAACATCGCCCAGCAGCTCGAGCGTCGCGTGGCGTTTCGCCGGGCGATGAAGCGGTCGGTGCAGTCGGCCATGCGATTGGGCGCCCAAGGCATCCGCATCAACTGCGGTGGCCGGCTCGGCGGCGCCGAGATCGCGCGGGTCGAGTGGTACCGCGAGGGCAGGGTGCCGCTGCATACGCTGCGCGCGGACATCGACTATGGTGTGGCTACCGCCAAGACGACCTACGGCACCTGCGGCGTGAAGGTCTGGGTCTTCAAGGGCGAGATCCTGGCGCACGACCCGCTGGCGCAGGATCGCCGCGCGGCCGAACAGGCGCCGCAGCGGTAAGGACGCAGGACAATGCTGCAACCCAAGCGTACCAACTACCGCAAGGCTCACAAAGGCCGCATCAAGGGCAATGCCAAGGGCAACGTCTCGCTGACCTTTGGCTCCTTCGGCCTGAAGGCGATGGAGCCCGAGCGACTCACCGCGCGGCAGATCGAGGCGGCCCGTCGCGCGATCACCCGTGCCATGAAGCGCGCGGGTCGCGTCTGGATCCGTATCTTCCCGGACGTGCCGGTCAGCCGCAAGCCGGCCGAGGTGCGGATGGGCTCCGGCAAAGGGGCGCCGGAATTCTGGGTGGTTCGGGTGAAACCGGGCCGAATCATGTTCGAGATCGACGGCGTGGCGCAGGATCTGGCGCGCGAGGCGCTTGAGTTGGGCGCCGCCAAGCTGCCGATCCGGACCAAGTTCGTCACCCGCATCGGGGACGCGTGAGGCCATGGCGAAGCAAAGCAAACCCGCGGACATCCGCGCCAAGACGCCGGACGAGTTGTCCACACTGCTGCTGGACCTGCGGAAGGAGCAGTTCAACCTGCGCTTCCAGCGGGCCACCGGCCAGTTGGAGGGCGTGGGCCGTGTGCGTGTCGTACGCCGCGATATTGCGCGGGTGAAGACCATCATGGCGGAGCACCAGCGCTCCGCCGCCAAGTCCTGAGGAGCGGTCGATGCCGAGGCGCGTCCTGACCGGGCGAGTGACCAGCGACAAGATGGACAAGACCGTCACGGTGCTTGTCGATCGTCGCGTGATGCACCCGCTCTACAAGAAATTCATCCGCCGGTCGAAGAACTACGCCGCGCACGACGAGGAGAACGCGTGCAAGATCGGCGACGTGGTTCGCATCGAGGAGTGCCGGCCGATCAGCAAGCGAAAGACCTGGCTGGTGGTCGAGCGCAACGGCCAGCCCTTGGCCCCCGCCGCGGCCGACGCGCCCGCCGCGCAGGCCTGAGGAGGCATAAATGATCTCGGTCGAGACCAACCTGGACGTCGCCGACAATTCTGGCGCTCGCCGGGTGCAGTGCATCAAGGTGCTGGGCGGCTCCAAACGGAAGACCGCGTCGGTCGGCGATGTCATCGTAGTGTCGGTGAAAGACGCGATTCCGCGCGGCAAAGTGAAGAAGGGCGACGTGCACCAGGCGGTGATCGTACGCACGTCGTTCCCGGTGCGCCGGCCGGACGGCAGCGCGATCCGCTTCGACAGCAACGCCGCAGTGCTGATCAACAAGCAGTTGGAGCCGATCGGCACCCGCATTTTTGGCCCGGTGGTACGTGAACTGCGTGCGAAGAAGTTCATGAAGATCATCTCGCTGGCTCCGGAGGTGCTGTGATGGCTGCGCGCATCCGCAAGGGCGACACGGTCGTGGTGATCAGCGGTGCTTCCAAAGGGCGTCGCGGCGAAGTGCTGCAGGTCATGCCGAAGCTGAATCGGGCGGTGGTGCAGGGCGTGGCCATGGCGAAGCGGCATACCAAGCCGCGCGGCATGGGACAGCCCGGTGGCATCGTCGAGGCCGAGGCGTCGATCAATTTGTCCAATGTGATGCTGCTCGACCCCAAGACCGACAAACCCACCCGCGTGGGTTTCCGGATCCTGGAGGACGGCCGCAAGGTCCGCGTTGCCAAGGCCACCGGCAACGTGGTCGAAAACTGAGGAGGCTGCGGTGAGCGGTTCCAAAGGCGGTCAGAAAGGCAAGACGCCAGCCAAGGGTTCGTCGTCCAAGGGGGGCGCGTCCAAGGGCGGCGCAAAGGGCAAGCCGGCGCAAGCCGCGGCGAAGAAGGTCGAAACGGCTGCGGGGCCCGCTTCGCAGCAGCAGGTCATCATCGCCCAGGGTGATGTGTCGGCCGGCGCGGGCGAACTGCCACGCATGCAGCGCCGTTATGTGGATGAGATCCGCGCCGCGCTTACCCAGGAGTTCGGCTACAAGAATCCGATGCAGGTGCCGAAGCTGGAGAAGATCGTCATCAACATGGGTGTCGGCGAAGCGTCTGGCGACCAGAAGAAGCTGGACGCCGCCGTCGTCGAGTTGTCGCTGATCTCGGGCCAGAAACCGGTGAAGACGATCGCGAAGAAGGCAATCGCCGGCTTCAAGATCCGTGCCGGCCTGCCGATCGGCTGCAAGGTGACGCTGCGCAAGGCGCGAATGTATGAATTCCTTGATCGGCTGGTCACCATCGCGCTGCCGCGTGTGCGTGATTTCCGCGGCATCGTCGGCAAGGGGTTCGACGGTCGCGGCAACTTTGCCATGGGGATGAAAGAGCAGATCGTTTTCCCCGAGATCGTCTATGACAAGGTCGACGCGATCCGTGGCATGGACATCCAATTTGTGACCAGCGCGCGTACGGATGCCGAGGCGAAGGCGCTGCTGAAGAAGTTCGACATTCCGTTCCAGAATTGAATGATTGGGATCGGAATGGACGTGATGCGTGATTGGAAAACCGCCGGCGTTGAGCCGGCAGGTTCCGGAGGGTAGGCAGGATGGCGAAGAAATCCGCGGTCAATCGCAATGGGATGCGTGAACGGCTGGCGGCGCGCGAGAAGGGTAAACGCGCCGAGCTGAAGACGATCGTGATGGACCGCTCCCGTCCGGTCGAGGACCGATTTGAAGCGACCATGAAGTTGGCGCAGTTGCCGCGCAATGGCGCGGCGGTGCGGGTGCGGCTGCGTTGCACCCTCACCGGCCGTTCGCGAGGCAACTACCGCAAATTCAAGCTCTGCCGGAACATGCTGCGAGAGTTGGCCAACCAGGGCCAGATTCCCGGCATGGTCAAGGCGAGCTGGTAAGGGGCTGGGCAGATGTCTCTATCAGATCCCCTGGGCGATATGCTCACACGTATCCGCAACGCGCAGCGTTCCCGTCATGCCATGTGTGTGGCCCCGAATTCGCGGCTGCGCCAGAACGTGCTCGAGGCGTTGAAGCGAGAAGGTTTCATCCGCGGTTTCGCGACCGAGGAGCTGCGGCCTGGCGTGTCGCAGATCCGCATCGAGCTGAAATACAACGAGGGCGAGCCGGTCATCAAGGAGATCAGCCGGGTCTCCAAGCCAGGCCGGCGCGTCTACTCGAAGATCAAGGAGCTGCCCCGGGTCTATGCCGGTCTGGGCATCTCGATCCTGTCCACCCCGCGCGGGGTGCTGAGCGATGCCGAGGCTCGCGCCGCCAATGTTGGCGGCGAGGTCCTCTGCCGCGTGTTCTGAGGGGCGCAGCATGTCACGCATTGGAAAATATCCGGTCGGAATTCCGGCAGGCGTGCAGGTCGCGCTCGCTGGTCGGACGCTCACTGCCAAGGGTAAGCTTGGCGAGATGTCGCTGGAGCTGACCGATCTGGTCGATGCGACGGTCGATGATGGCCACGTGTCGGTGAGCCCGCGCAGCAACGAAACGCCCGCGCGGATGATGTGGGGCACCACGAGGGCGCTGGTCGCCAGCATGGTGCACGGCGTCAGCACGGGCTACGCCAAGACGATGGAGATCACCGGCACCGGCTACCGCGCCGCCGTGCAGGGCAGCAACCTGGTGATGAATCTCGGCTTCTCCCACGACGTGGTCTACGAGATCCCGCAGGGGATCAAGGTGACCTGCGAGAAGCCGACCTCGATCAAGGTCGAGGGTGTCGACAAGCGGTTGGTAGGTCAGGTTTGCGCCGAGATCCGTACCTGGCGGCCGCCCGAGCCCTACAAGGGCAAGGGCGTGAAGTTCGTGGGCGAGCAGATCCGGCGCAAGGAAGGCAAGAAGAAGTAACATGAGCGCGAACCAGGACATGCAGGCGCGCCGGCGGCAGCGCCTTCGCTTCCAGCTTCGCCGCAAGGCGGGTGGCCGACCGCGGCTATCGGTGTTCCGCTCGGGCAAGAACATCTATGCCCAGGTGATCGACGACGTTCAGGGCCGTACCCTGGCGGCGGCTTGTACACTCGACAAAGCCCTGCGCGAGCAGATCAAGACCGGCGCCGACAAGTCGGCGGCGGCAGCGGTGGGCAAGCTGGTGGCCGAGCGTGCCGTGGCGGTGGGCGTCACCCAGGTGGTGTTCGACCGCGGTTCCTATCTCTACCACGGCCGCGTGAAAGCGCTGGCCGACGCCGCCCGCGAGGGCGGGCTGTCCTTCTGAGGGGAATGACCGATGGCACGTGAACCGAGGGAAGGCGGCGGGCGCGGGCGTGATCGCGATCGCGACCGCGACCGCGACGGCGGCGACGAACTGATCGACAAGCTGGTTACCATCAACCGCGTCGCCAAGGTGGTGAAGGGTGGCCGGCGCTTCGCCTTTGCCGCTCTGGTGGTGGTGGGCGACCAGAAGGGCCGCGTGGGTTACGGTGCCGGCAAGGCACGCGAGGTGCCGGAGGCGATCCGCAAGGCCACCGACCGCGCCAAGCGCAGCATGATCCGGGTGCCCATGAAGGAAGGCCGCACCCTGCATCACGACGTGTACGGACGCTACGGTGCCGGCTCGGTGGTGCTGCGCTCGGCGACCGCCGGCACCGGCATCATCGCCGGTGGGCCGATGCGTGCGGTGTTCGAGACGCTGGGCATCGGCGACGTGGTCGCCAAGTCGCTCGGCAGCCGCAACCCGCACAACATGGTCAAGGCCACTTTCGCCGCGCTGACCCAGTGCGCCAGCCCGCGCAGCGTGGCCAGCCGTCGTGGCAAGAAGGTTTCTGATCTTCTCGGTCGGCGTGACCAGCATGGACCGGCGGCCCAGACCGAGGAGGCACCCGCCAATGCTTGACGGGAGGAAGGTGCGGGTCACGCAGGTGGCGTCGGTGGCCGGCCGCAAGCCGGGCCAGAAGGAGACGCTGATCGGCCTCGGCCTGAACAAGATCCGCCGCACGCGCGAACTGGAGGATACGCCTTCGGTGCGTGGCATGATCCGCAAGGTGGCCCACCTGGTGAAGGTGGAGGAACTGTCCTGACGCGCGCGCTGCGCCAGGACGGAAGGGAAGTGCGATGAAGCTCAACGAATTGCGCGACAACGCGGGTGCGCGTCCGAAGTCCAAGCGGCTTGGCCGCGGCATCGGCTCGGGCAAAGGCAAGACCTCTGGCAAGGGCGTGAAGGGTCAGAAGGCGCGCGAGGGTGTGGCGCTGAATGGCTTCGAGGGCGGCCAGATGCCGATCTACCGCCGGCTGCCCAAGCGCGGGTTCACTAATCTGTTCCGCAAGGAATACGCTCCGGTGAATCTGGGCGCGCTGGCGAAGGCCATCGAATCCGGCCGTATCGACGCCGGCCAGCCCGTCACCGAGGACACGCTGCGGGCGGCCGGTCTGGTGCGCGGCGGCAAGGCCGTCGGTGTGCGCCTGCTGGCCAGTGGCGAACTGAGCACTGCGATAACCATCACCGTCTCCGGTGCGTCGGCGGCGGCGATCGCCGCGGTGCAGGCGGCAGGCGGCAGCGTCACCACCACGGTTGCTGCCAAGTCCGA
>Ga0181535_10002441_pt1 | contig 22703 bp, 18 predicted proteins | sample PEATcosm2014_Bin_44_FD_119774 | JGI IMG/M metagenome (GOLD analysis project Ga0181535, IMG submission 119774) | Peatland microbial communities from MTU Mesocosm Facility, Houghton, MI, USA - PEATcosm2014_Bin17_30_metaG | ecosystem: Environmental > Terrestrial > Soil > Wetlands > Peat | place...
CCTTCCCCTCAAGCCGCGGTTCGCAGCAGATCATGGCCACGCTGGACGGATGGAAGCATCTGATTGAGATCGTCGATAGCCCTGCAAACGGCATCACATTCGATTGTGGAGTCGCACAGGAACTGGGCGAGGATCCGGTGACGGTCTGTCGTTACTTCGGCAGCAGAGACCGCATCAACCACATGCACTACCGCAACCCTCATGTGACCGAGCCCTACCTGAAATATGACGAGGGCTTCATCGACGAAGGCGACGTAAACATGTTCGCCGTGATGCGGGAACTGGTAAAACTGAGGTATTCGCGAGAGCTTTATCCTGAGCACGGACGCGCCCTTGATTACGATCGCGCTCGCGGGCCAATCCATGGCTACCCCGGCGGCGGTGGTTACGGCGGTGACGTCTACGACATTGCCTATGCGAAGGCTATGCTGCAGGCCGCCCTGGCAGTGGAAGAGTCTGGCTAGGGTCTGGTGCTTCGCGGATCAGGGCCATCAACGGCCCGTCACGGTCAGACGCCGACAATTACTGCAAGGCGGGCGTGTGGATCCACGGCGAGCCATGAGAGGGCACCAAATGCGGCGAGAATGGTGGCCGCAAGAAAAGATGCTTCCCATCCAAAGCGCGAGGCAATCAATGGCGTGAGCGAGGCGGTGACGGCGCCTCCTATTTGACAGCCCATATTCATAGTTCCTGAGACCACACCTGCAAACTCTCCCGCAAAGTCGGCGGAAACAGACCAAAAGCAGCTTTGCGACAGATACAGAACTCCAGCCCCCCATGCCAGGACGGCACTTGCGAAACGGGGATCATTCGCTCTGGAACCAACGGCGAGGAGGATCGCGGTGCACCCGAGTGCGAGCGCAGGAAGAAAGCAGCGCCCCGACCGGATGCTGACATGCCGCGCAAGCCAGTCGCTGGCAACGCCGCCTAGCAGGGAACCCAGCGTCATGGCGATGAAGGGAAACATTGCGTACAGCGCGCTTGCCTTGAGGTTCAGGCCCCGGACCTGTGCCAGGTAGATGTAGAACCAGCTGAAGTAAATCCACGCCACGTAGCCGAATGCGAAATAACTTGCGGTGAGGGCGAGGACCTCCTTACTGAGGCAGATTCTTCTCCAAGGCGCGGCAGAGCGGTCCCCAGGTCGGCCTTTCGAGGTTGCACCCTGGTTAGGCTTCTCGCCGCGGCCTTGGACGATGACGTCCAGTTCGCTGCTGGTCACTGATGGGTGCTGCTCGGGCGTGTCCCGGGCGACCAGGTACCATATCGTGCCCGCCACCAGACCGACGACGGCGCAGAACCAGAAAGAAGCGCGCCACCCATAATGCAGGATGATAGCCGTGAGCAGAGGAGGAGTGAGTCCGGACCCTATCCCGACGCCCGCGAAGATAATGCCATTCGCTTTGCCGCGTTCAACGATCGGAAACCATCGTTCAACAAACTGGTTTGCCGCGGGATACATGATCGCTTCGCCGGCGCCGAGTGCGATGCGGACGAGGACCAGGACCAGCAAAGCACCGCGCATCCGGGGAGGGACAAATGCTGTGAGGGCCGTGAACACTCCCCACCAGATGACGCTGAACGCAAGCAGGCGGCGCGGGCCAAAACGCCGCGCAAGCATTCCGCCGGGGATCTGAAAAGACGCATAACCAATGAGAAATGCGCTGAATACCCAACCCAGGTGAGCATTGTCGATCTTGAATTCAGTTCCGATCTGGAGAGCGGCGATAGAAATATTGGTGCGATCCAAGAATGCTACGGCGCTCAGGCCGAGGAGCAACAGGACTAGCAGGAAGCGTACCGGCGGGCCGCTTCCGTGCTTACTGCTTGGATATTGCGTCATTTGTACCATTCCATCGAGGGAAGGTCCGATTCAGGCTGAACGAGAGGCCGGCTTGTGTTCATTTCGATTCCCTCAAAGGCCTGTTCGCATGAAATCTGAAAGCCGCGCGGGCTCGTTGATACCAAGAGCCGCATTGAGGCTGCAGGCGGCGGCCAGGGTTCAATCTTCCGCGTGCGCCCGTGCTTTAGCCAGCATCGTGTCGAATTCACTGCGCGGCATTTTCAGCTTGTCGGGATGTCCGTCGATCCAACGGGCAAAGCCTTCATATTTTTTGGTGTTCCATCCACCTTCGAACTGGGCGCCGTTCTTGCCTTGCCGATTCAATTCGAAGTTGTAGTCGTCTTTGAGCCCGGTGAATTCAGCGGTACCAATTGCTTCCTCAGCCAGGATTGCGGGAATGAATAGAACGCCTTCAGTCTTGGCCAGCACAAGGTCTCCCGGCAATACCACGGCCCGTCCAATTCGAATCGGCGCATTGATTGAAGTCAGCTCCATCTGTGCCCATGCTGAGGGATCGTAGCCGCGATAGAAGCCGTTGAAGTCGGGAATCTCACGGTTTTCCTCCTGGTCCCGTATGCCGGCGTCGAAAACAAATCCAGCATGGGTGTGGGTGGCGATCCCGTTGCCGAGATTGGAACCGATCAATGTACCTTCTATGATCTTGCCAAAGCCATCAGCGACGTACACGTCGCCGATTTGCAGTTCATTGATGGGCCACATATTGGTTCCGCCCACTCGGCCCTCTGCCTTGCCCTCAGCTGCGATCGGCTTGGCCATATCTGGCCGTAACGGCATGTATTGTGCAGTGAGAGCGCGGCCGGCAAACGGCTTTTCGATGTGAAGAGCCTGCCAGCCCGCTTCAAATTGGTTTTGGTAGCCCTGCGTGCGCAGAAAGTCCCAGATGTCTTCGATGGAGATGTCCACTGCTCGTTTGAGCAGCGTGTCCGGCAACTTCGGGCGTCCATCGGGGAATCGATCGCCCTTCCAATCCGATGTGTAGAAGAGCACCTGGTCGCGCGTCATTTTCACCTGGCTCATTGCCGGGGAAGTCCCCGCAAGAGCACAGGCCAGCAGGGTAGCTCCAATCAAAAGTCTCATGAAATTCTCCGTGTAACCCTCTGTCTTCACTTCAATGCGTAGCCATTATTGCTTGATCACGGTGCCGTCCCGCAGCCGTATCTCCCCCCATCCGCCATTCAATGGGCTGGCCGTAAATGGCGACTTGGCGCCTTCTTTCTCGTCGATCTCGATTCCCCAACCGGGTTTCTCGCTGACCCAAAGGTATCCATCTTTCATCTCGGGGCATCCTTGAAAAATCGCCTGAGTCCGCTCATTGAATGGCGAGTACTCCTGAATGCCGAAGTTATAGCTGACGAGGTCCAGCGTGACGTTGGCCATATGCCCAACCGGCGAAACGTCGCCGGGGCCGTGCCATGCAGTTTTCACGCCATATTGCTCGGCGAGGATTGCAATCTTGCGTGCCGGGCTGAATCCGCCAACCTGCGACAGATGCACGCGGATGTAGTCGATGAGTCTGCCCTCAATTAACGGTTGCCATTCGTGCGGATTGTTAAAGAGCTCGCCCATGGCGATGGGTGTGGCGCAATTCTGGCGAATCTGCCGGAAGTAATCGAGATCTTCCGGTGAAAGCGGGTCTTCAAGGAAGAACATTCGATACTGTTCGGCTTCCTTGCAAAACTGCACCGCCTCGTTTGGAGTCAGGCGCTCATGCATGTCATGAAGCAACTCGATCTCTTCGCCCAGTTCCCGGCGGCAGAATTCAAGCAATTTCAGATTGCGGCGCATGGCATAGGCAGGCTCGAATATCGGTTGGTCGTGAAGAGCTTTCGGGCGCTTGTCATTTGTATGGGCCGCGCCATAGCCCGCCATCCCCGGCAGTTCGACCTGAACGCGCACGTTGCGGAATCCCTGCTCGATGTACTTCTTCGCGTTCTCGACAACATCCTGAAACTCAGCGCCGCTGGCGTGGGTGTAACAATCGACGGCATCACGGCATTTCCCGCCGGCGAGCTGATAGACAGGCATCCCGGCCTGCCGGCCCTTGATGTCCCAAAGAGCCTGATCGATGCCGCTGAGAGCGTTGTTCAGTACCGGGCCATTCTTCCAATACGAACTGTCATAACAGGACTGCCAGATATCTTCGATCCGGTCAGTTGTTTTATTCAACAGGAAGGGCTTGAGATACTTTTCAATCGCGGGCTTGACCAGATCAGCCCGCTGGGTAAACGTGGCGCAACCATAACCATAAAGACCGGGCTGATCCGTCGTGATCTTGACCACCGTCAGACGCACGCCTGCGGGCTGGGATTCGATCACGCTGATGTCTTTGATCCGCGGCTGAGGCATTCCACGGGTTGCGCGCGCAACCTGTTCCTGAGCTTCAATGCTGCGGGGAGCAAGGGCGAGCAATCCCGATCCTGCAATGGTCTTCAAAAAGGCACGACGCTGTGGGTACATTTCTCAGCTCTCCCGCAATTCACTCTGCAAACTCGGGAAGAACCCGACACCAGGGAAACTCAGGCAGAGTGCATATTCAGCTTTCAAGGCGACGAGCCAGTTTACCACCGGGTGTCGGCGGTGAGTTCGCGGCTTGCATTCGTTTCGATTGAAGCGGGACGAGACACGGAGACAGGTGCACCGCGCGGAGGAAACTGCAAACTGGTCAGGGTTCTGGGACAGGCGAGCTGCCTAGAATCTTCGTTGTGGAGACGAATCGATGGAAGTCGCGGAAGTGAAGCTGGTCAAGCTCCAACTTGGATTTGGCGCTCCATTGGCGCAGGATGGTCTGCGCTCCGATCGGGAGCAGGTACTGCTGGCCGCCGATGGAGACGTAGTCGTAGTCCGCACTGACGAGAGCCTCGTGGATGGGATAATTCTTCGGCACACCGTCTGCGACTTCGGTGATGCGCCGGACCCCGTGCGTGGCGCTGTCGATGTAAATCATTCCGTGATAGCCGACGCGAACCACCTGCGTGGCACTGGCGCGGAGGTTCAGGTTGGAGTTCTCTTTTGCGACGCTGTATTTGAAGACCTGCACGCTCCCGTCACCCAGCGAATCGGTCTCAAGCCATGAGATATCCGCTTTGGCGGTCGGGCGGAAAAGACCGCGGATGACACCGCCGAAGATTCCGGCCTCAAAGACTCCACGCCCGGGGTTAGAACTGCTGTCGCGGCTTATCTTATGGTCCTTCTCGTATTCCAGAAACTCCCAGTCTTCCTGATGGTCGAAGTAGTTTAGCTGGCCAGTGAGCGTATCGATGTGCTCCCAACTGGCCGCGTTATTGGAGCCGGTAAATCGCTCAGTGACTTGCAGGCAGGTGAAGTTTGGCAGCGCGTCCCAATAATCGTTTGCGCTCTGTGCGGCATCGGCGAGGAGGGCTTTGATCTCGTCGTCGGGAGGGCGCTGGATGGGATTGGCAGAGACGGAAATGGCCAGCGGACCGGCAGGCCGGGAGACGGTCTCAAGAGCCGGCAAGTTGCTCAAAACGGCCGAACCAACGCCTTCCACGCCGCTGAGTGTGAAGGAGGTGTCCGACTCGGCGGTCTTTCCACCCTGGGTGAGAAGGGCTTCCACCTGGTATTTGCCATCCGTGAGGGGGATGAGGGAAAAGCTTCCCAGGTAGGAAAAGTATTCTGCACCGCTGGCCTGTCGCGTGACTAATGGCGCGCCACCCACTAATTCCGCATCGCGAAGCACCTTGATTTCCAATGTTGCCGGCTTGGGGGCGGACGGGTTGTCGTGCACTACGAAAAAGATGGAGACAACGTTGTCTCCGGTGGGCAGCGAGCCGGAGAGATTCGGCGTGACGTGGCTTTTGTCGTCGCGAAGGGGGTCGCCCGTGTCGCCGTCATTTGGAGGAACGGGATCGGTTCGCCGAACGAGGATCATGTTGCTGAGCGAAGGCGATCCTGAAGTGCCTGCTACTTCAAAGGGTATGCGTTGCGCTGCTGCTTTCCTGGTGGTAGTGTCAACCGCCAGAACCTCCAGAGTGTATTTGCCTGGAGACAAGGTGAAGTGGCGTTGCAGCGAGATAACCGGGACATTCTTGTCGCCGGGATGACGCGAGGCAACACGCTGCGGGGTGTCAGAACTGAAGTGGGTGGCAACGGCGCCGGTCTGGTCTTTGACGTTGGCGATGACTGTGAGGTGGGCAAGAGAAATGGCGGAATTTGTATCTTTCTGAACACCGAGGCCGTCGATCGGGACTTCGATGGCAAACGCGGTCCTCCTCCCTTCATCGCTGTCTCCCATATCGAGGACTGCTGCACGGAGCGGGAATTGCGAAGGCAAGGGCGATTGATTGAGCAGCTTCATCAAGGGCAGTTCAAACGGCTGCACGCGGCTACCGTCTGCCGAGGGTGGAGGCAATGCCAGATAGCCTGTCTGGGTGCGGATTCTGAGCCCTGTACGGAGCGGGTTGACTACGAGGGGATGAAGTTTTCCATCGTATTCGTCATTTTTAGGAAGAAAGGACGCCTGATAATAGGTTGTCATGTCGCCTGCGAGTTGACGCATGGCCTTGGAGCCATCTCCATTGAGATAAGTGCCGCCTGTTGCCTCGGCGAGGTGCTTGAGGTCTGTGTCGATGGGCGCATCATCCACGACGTCCAGGGTGCCTTCGCCGCTGCCCCAGTTTATGAGACTCAATGAATGAGCAATACCCTCACTGCCCGCATTCAAGAGTTTTACCTGTGATCCGTGATGGCCGAGCGCGGCGCCGTCGACGACATTGATGCCGACACCGGCCTGATTCGCAGATCCGACAATGGAGTCAATGGCCTCCTTGGCAGCGGCATCGATCTGCTCCTGGTGCACTGAACTGAGATAGATGATGGTTTTTCGTCCAGGCAGGTCGTGCTGGGCCTGGACGAGGGCCAATACGGACGACAGAGACAACTTGAAATGGCGGTCCTGCGCGATACGCGTCGAGTTCTGAATCGCAGCATAGATGGACTGCGCCTTCAATCGTTCACGCGCCGAGACTTTTTTGCCGGTGGAATCGGATCCGCTGAAGGCGACCGAGACGACTTCTTTCTCAGACGCGGCAGCATGATCTTTCTCTCTGGATCCTACGGGGCCTGTCGCCTTCATGATGGCTGCTTGGATCGACTGAACGTCGGAAGTGAAATTCTGCTGAAGGCGGAGCCTCGAATCGATGTTGAAGACTGAGAACTCAAATCCACTTTCATCGAGCATGGAGAGTATCTTCATGGCCGCATCACGAGCGGTATCGATTCGAGTCGATCTTGTCGGAAGTTGCCCGTCCTGCTCCGGAGGGAAGGAATCAAAGACGAAGCTTACGACCTGTTTCGGGTCCTGGTGCTGGTCGGCGAGTTGAAGATGATCGAGCTTTACGGGAGTTCCGTCGTCGGTGATGGTCAAATCGTCCGGCTTGAGATCTAGGACGGGCTTGTCCTTCTTATCGTGCGCGACAAGATAGAGTTGCATTGCATCGGCAGCGTTCGCCGACGCCAAGGCTTGCGGTGCGACTGCCTGCTGCGCCCGGGCAAAGAAGAGCGAAGCCGCGAGAACAGCGCTAACCAATATTCTCGAAGCCCAATGATTGCTCATTCTATTCTGCACCGGCGCGTGAGATCGCTGCTGAAAGATTTCATTTTTACGGAGCCCATGAGGAGAAGAACCTATGAACGCGAAACCGAACCGAATGAGGCAGGATGCAAGATATGGGTATGTTTTTCCCCAGGAGAAGTGTAGCTCACCCATCTCGGAATGGTAAAGGCAGACGCAGTGCCTGATGTTGTTGAAAGTTGGTTTCCAGCCTTCGGCGCGTTCATGGATCACAATCGCTGAAAACGGCAATTGCATTGCAGCTTGTTGGCGCATTTGGGCCGTCGAGCGGTTTTCGGCAAAAAGTGAGTCGATCCCGCTGGCGGAATCTGAAGAAAAGCGCCCCCTGCCCGCTTGCAAACCCTTGTATCGCAAGATCATCGCATATGGTCAAAAGCCTGTCCCCAAAAATCGAACAACTTCACGGCCAGCGCACGGCATCAGAGTCGCAGGAGAGGAGGTAGACGAGATGGGCGACAAGCTGTCTAGGTTCCAAAAAATCACTTTAGCAGGTGCGGCCACGGCGACGTTGTTGTGGCTCCCTTGTCCGGCGCACGGGCAATCTTCGTCGACGCAAGACCGGCAGGCTGTGCAAAGCGATGACATCACGCGCAGAGATCTGGCGCGATTCGATCAATTTCTCGACAGCCATCACGAAATTGCCGGCCAGCTTCGCAAGACGCCTTCACTGATCGACGATCCGCAATTCCTGCAAAGCCATCCTGAACTGAATACGTACCTTCAGGATCATCCGAGCGTGAAGCAAGAGATCAGCGAACAGCCCGACACATTCATGAGACTTGAAGATCGCTACTCCCACGACGCGAACTTGCGCGATCGTGATGCCGGCGGTCAGGATCGTGACGCCGGGCGCAGAGACGTGACAAATCGTGATGGCGATCGGAGAGAGGTGGCGAATCGAGATGCCGACCGCCGAGACGTGGCGAGTTTTGACCGATTCCTGGACGACCACCGCGAAATTGGCGAGCAGGTACGGAAGGATCCGTCCCTGCTGGACAATCGAAACTTCGTGCAGAACCATCCAATTCTTCAAACCTACCTGCGGGACAACCCGGGTGTTCGCGACCAGACAAGGCAGGACCCTGGCGCCTTCATGCGGCAGGAAGACGCCTTCAACCGCGATTCGAACATGCGTGATGGTGACTCGGGCGCAGGCCGCGATCAGGATCGCAGGCACGTTGCGAATTTCGATCGATTCCTCGATAGCCATCGCGAGATCGCCGAATAGGCCCGTAAAGACCCATCGCTTTTGGACAACCGAGATTTTGTGCGGGAGCATCCTGCACTGCAAGCTTACTTGCAGGACAACCCGGGAGTCCGCGATCAGTTAAGGCAGGACCCGAATGGGTTCATGCGGCAGGAAGATGCCTACGACCGCGATTCGAGCATGCGGGATCGCGACCCGATGCACGACCACATGGCGGATTTCGGAGGGTTTCTTCATAACCACTCGGACATTCAGAATGACCTGACTAGAAACCCTTCGGTGGTCAAGGATCACGATTATGTGCAAAACCATGCTGACCTGGATGCCTATCTGAATGCTCATCCCGATGTGCGTGCGGGATTGATGGCCAATCCGGAAAGCTTCGTGCGCGGAGCACAGCAATACGGAAGCGCAAGCCCCAGTGGTGTCACTACCGGTGCAGGCGTGAATGGCCGTGGAACGGGTACGACAGGATCCGGCACCGGCATGACCGGATCAGGCACAGGTACGAGAGAAACCGGTACCGGCACGACAGGATCGATGACGGGAACTTCGACCCCATCGACGAATCCGACGTCGACCACGCATCAGCCGTCGAAGCCGACCCAGTAATGAATTAACGTTGCGCGACAGGGGAAGGCCAGGGCAATGGCCTTCCTCTTCGTCGTTTTGACATGATTTTTGAGGTTTGGCTGTGTCAAGGGCCAACAGACGCCGGCAGAAAATGAAAGTGGCCTGCCGGCGGCGAGGTTCACCGAAACGGAAGCGTCATGAACACCAAAGGAACACTTGCTCTCTTGCTGGCTCTTCTCACGGCGATTCCATTGAGCGCGAGCGACAAAAAGAAAAACGGTGCGGAGAGAGGGATCCTTGAAAAGATGGAGGCGGTGCCATGCGGCGCGAAGCAAACAGGTCTGGCGGGCCTGGGAACTTTGTGGGCGTCCGCCGGTATCACACATATCAACTCAGATGAAAAGCTTTGCCCGCAGTACCTTCTGCGAAGCGACGAAATGGATTACGAAATCCGGCCGATCGACCTGAAACACGCCACAATTCTTCCGATTGGGCAAGAGGGCGAGTTCAAGATCAAGAAAAACGAGATGATTCTTACAATGAACGAGGGTTCTGACCATAAGGCGCGAAGCTACGAAGTTGTTGCGATGAATCCGGCGAATCCAGACAGCGGCGCAGGGAAATCGTCAGGCCCATCGAAGGACGACCGTTGAGGCATCCTATTCCTGAGGTGCGAAGACGGCAGGATTCAACTGTATTTGTCGAAGGCTTCGATTTGGCGGGCATAATATTGCCGGCGTTGTACCGGCGACGAGAGCACCGTTGAAGTTGATGTCGCTCCGAACGCCGACAACTTGTCGATGAGAGCTTCAAGGTGGCGTATGGAGACGACATTGGCCTCGATCACGAAGGATTCGTCGCCGGTAACCCGATGGCAACGGCATATTTCGCTCATCTCTTTGACCGCAGCGACGGAGCGGCTCACCTGAACGTCGCCGCCGGGGATGGTGAGGCGCACCATGACACGAATGGGAACGCCGAGTTTGGCCACATCGAGCGCGACATGGTACCCGGTGATGACACCTGCTTCTTCAAGGCGGTGGACGCGCTCAGCGACGGCGGGAGTGGAAAGGCCGATCAGCCTGCCGATTTCCGCAAAGGATTTGCGAGCGTTGAGTTGCAGGGCCTCCAGAATCTTCCAGGAAACCGCATCGAGTTCGAAGGTGTTGGGGAGGGTCCTATGCGCCATATGCCAGCGATCCTTAAGCTACGGGTCTATTATGCTTAATTCCGTTAGGCTCCGATAGCCTTTCCTCAATTCAATTGCTATTTTCTGTTCTGGAATGCGGGCCTATCCTATTGCATGGCCTGAAGGTGCGAACTGCGGCTGGACCGTTGGTGAAGAGTCTCCGCGTGCTCATTGCGCTCGAAAGCCAGGAAGGTGGCTATGAACGCATTCCCCCGTTCAGCTTCCGGTCAGGTGATGACTGCCCCGGCCTCGGCACCCCTAGTGGACGCGAATTTTCTCCTTTTAAAAGGCACAGACCACGTGGAGTTTTACGTGGGAAATGCGCGCCAGTCGTCCTATTTTTACCGTGCCGCGCTGGGCATGTCCCTGGTCGCGTATGCCGGACCTGAAACCGGATTGCGAGATCGCGCTTCCTACGTGTTGCAGCAAGGCAAGATCCGCTTTGTATTGACCACAGCACTGCGCAGCGACTCTGCAATCGCCGAACACACGGCCCGGCACGGCGACGGGGTGCGCGCCATTGGACTGTGGGTGGACGATGCGCGACGTGCGTGGGTGGAGACAACCAGCCGTGGTGCTGTCGGTATCGACAAGCCTTATGTGCTATCCGACGAGCATGGCCGTGCGGTGCTGGCGAGCATCGAAACGTATGGCGACACGATTCACACCTTTGTTGAGCGCGGCGATTACCATGGCCCATTTTTACCCGGCTTCCGCAAAGTGGAGGGTGACCCGATCGCCCGGCCTACAGGCCTGTTGCACATTGATCACATTGTGGGCAACGTGGGCTGGCACCAGATGAATGCCTGGGTAGACTTTTACGCCAAGGTCATGGGTTTCTCGCTATATCAGCATTTCGACGACATGGATATTTCTACTGAATACTCGTCGCTGATGTCGAAGGTGATGGCCAATGGCAACGGGTATATGAAATTTCCGATCAACGAGCCCGCCGAGGGCAAGAAGAAGTCGCAGGTGGAAGAGTACCTGGAATACTATGGCGGTCCCGGCGTGCAACACATTGCGCTGGCCACCGATGACATTCTGCACACGGTAAACAAGCTACGCGGGAATGGCATTGAGTTTCTGCACATCCCTCACAACTACTACAGCGAATTGCAGGGGCGGGTGGGCAAAATCGATGAGCCGGTGGACGAACTTGAGGATCTCGGCATCCTGGTGGACCGGGACGATGAGGGATATATGCTTCAGATCTTCACGCGACCGATCGAAGACCGCCCCACGCTGTTCTTTGAGATTATCCAGCGCAAGGGCAGCCGCAGCTTTGGCAAAGGCAACTTCAAAGCGTTGTTCGAAGCGATCGAGCGGGAGCAGCAGGCACGCGGCAACCTCTAGGGCCGGCTCATGACTTGCCTGCGCGGAAATGAATGACTGCCTTCGGGGGACAGGGAGAAAGAGCATGGAAACGCAAACGCTTTCGGCCGCTGCTCCTTTCGTCATCGGCCAGGACTATGCAGCGTATAGCGAGGAACAGCATGGGATTTGGGCCGAGCTCGCGGGCCAGGCGCTGCCGGAGTTGGAAAGACATGCGGCGCGCGAGTACCTGGAAGGCTTCTCGATCATCGGCATCGAACCGGACCGGCTGCCAAATTTGAAGGCAATCAGCGCGCGCCTGGAGCCGCGGTCCGGCTGGAACGCGACACCGGTGAGCGGTTTTCTGCCGGCGCCGGCCTTTTTTGAGATGCTGGCTGCGCGCCGATTTCCCACAACCACCTGGCTGCGCAGCCGGGATTCGCTCGAATACACGCCGGAGCCTGACATCTTTCACGATGTTTTCGGGCATGTGCCGATGCATGCGCACGAGGTGTTTGCCGACTTCCTGGCGCATTACGGCCGTGTTTGCGCCTCAACCGCGGACGCGGCGGTCCTGGAGAAGCTGGGCAGGCTTTTCTGGTATACCGTGGAGTTCGGAGTGATCCGACAGGGGCAGGGGATCAAGGTGTACGGAAGCGGGCTCATCAGTTCGCATGGTGAACGCCGGAATGTGATGGCCGGCAACTGCGCGATCCACGAATTCACGCTGGACGAAGTGCTGAATACAACGGTGAAGGTGGATGAGTTGCATAAATTGCTGTTTGCCGTGAAGAGTTTCGACGAGATCTACGAGGCCATCTACGAAGCGGAGCGGCGCTCTATGTGCGGGCGGTTGTGAAAGGCGTGAACTATGCCGGGTGAACTCTTGTACCAGACGGGCTTCTGCAACGAATTTGCAACGGAAGCGGTGGCGGGCGCGCTGCCAGTGGGTCAAAACGCGCCACAGAAGCACCCCCTTGGTCTGTACACCGAGCAGCTCAGCGGGACGGCTTTTACTTCACCGCGCGCTCTCAATCGCCGGACCTGGACCTACCGCATTCGGCCTTCCGTAACGCATCGGCCTTATGAAGAAATGTCAGCGGGAATGATGCGCAGCGGACCGTTCCTGGGAACGCCCACCACACCGAACCAACTGCGCTGGGATCCGCTGCCGATTCCAGGAGAAGCAACGGATTTTGTGGGAGGGATGGTGACTTACGGTGGGAATGGCGACCCGGCGGTGCAAACCGGGATTGCGATTCATCTCTATGCAGCAAACACATCCATGGAGCACGACTTCTTTGCGAATGCCGACGGGGAGATGCTGATTGTTCCGCAGATGGGAGGGCTGCGTCTGGCTACGGAACTGGGGATTCTGGAAGCTTCGCCTGGTGAGATCTGCGTGATACCGCGCGGAGTGAAAATCAAGGTCGAATTGCCGGATGGAAACGCCCGCGGATATGTCGGTGAGAATTATGGGCAGACGTTTCGGCTCCCGGAATTGGGTGCAATTGGCGCGAATGGGTTGGCGAATGCGCGCGACTTCAAGACTCCAGTCGCCGCGTACGAAGATCGCGACGGCGAGTTTTTTCTGATCAACAAGTTTCTGGGCCGGCTGTGGCGTGCGCCGATCGACCACTCGCCTCTTGATGTGGTGGGATGGCACGGCAACTACGCGCCTTACAAATACGATCTTGCCCTGTTTAATTGCATGAGCACGGTGTCGTTCGATCACCCCGATCCATCGATCTACACGGTTTTGAATTCACCATCGCTGATTCCGGGCGCCGCAAACTGCGATTTTGCGATCTTTCCGCCGCGCTGGCAGGTGGCAGAACACACCTTCCGACCTCCCTGGTTTCACCGCAACGTCATGAACGAGTTCATGGGCCTGGTGTTTGGAGCTTACGACGCAAAGGCAGAGGGATTTGTGCCTGGAGGTGCCAGCCTGCACAACTGCATGGCGGGCCATGGCCCTGACGCAGAGACGTTTGAACGCGCGAGCGAGGCGGAACTGAAGCCGCAGTACCTGGATAACACGCTGGCCTTCATGTTTGAGACGCAGTTGGCGGTGCGCCCGACCGAGTTTGCCATGCAGACGCGGATTCTGCAACATGAATACTATGAATGCTGGCAGGGGCTGAAAAAGCGGTTCACGGGTGATCGGGCGGAAGGATGAGATTCGATCAGGCCTGGAGGCGATGAGATGGCTATGAAAAGTTGGATCGCCTCCGCCAATCAACCGGACGGTGATTTTCCTATTCAGAATCTGCCTTACGGGGTCTTTCGCCGGGGAGGGCAAGCGCGGATCGGCGTCGCCATCGGCGATTGCATCCTGGATCTAAGCGCCTGCGCGGAGCGAGGCCTGCTGGATGGGCTGACCGGGGAGACAAAGACCGCTTGCACTGCGGAACGGCTTAATCCCTTGATGAAACTTGGGCCTGCGGCGTGGCGAGCCTTGCGCAGCCGACTGACTGAGATGCTGGACGAGGCCGAGGCGGGCGCGGAAACGCGGAATCGGGTGGGGTCGTTGCTGGTGCCGATGCAGGAAGCTGCGATGGATCTCCCAGCGGAAATTGGGGACTACACGGACTTTTACGCCTCGATCGATCATGCCGTGTGCGTGGGCAAGCTGTTCCGCCCCGACAATCCGCTGTTGCCCAACTACAAGCACATTCCAATCGGCTATCATGGCCGCGCCTCGTCGATCGTCACGAGCGGAACGGAGATTCGCAGACCGTGCGGACAGACAAAGCACGTGGACGGCGAACCGGCCTTCGGGCCGACGCGGGCGCTCGATTACGAAATTGAGGTGGGCGCGTTTGTAGGCCAAGGCAATGCGCTTGGGCAGACCATTCCAATCGCCGAGGCGGAAGATCATATTTTCGGCTTGTGCCTGGTGAATGATTGGTCGGCACGGGATATGCAGGCGTGGGAGTATCAGCCCCTTGGGCCGTTTTTAGCGAAGAGCTTTGCGACAACGATTTCCCCCTGGGTCGTTTCGCTAGAAGCGCTGGCTCCATACCGCGTTCAGGCTCGCGAGCGACCACCCGACGACCCGACACCGCTGGCGTATTTGCGTTCTGGAAGCCCGAAGTGGGATGGCATCGATCTTTGGCTGGAGGCTTTTATCGAGTCCCGCGCTATGCATGAGGCTGGAGCGGCGCCGATGCTGTTGGGCCGCAGCAATCTGCGCGACCTGTATTGGACTGTCGCGCAGATGGTGACGCACCACGCGAGCAACGGTTGCAACCTGCGCACTGGCGACCTGCTGGCTACAGGGACGGTGTCAGGCCCTGAAGCGGGCTCAGAGGGTTGCCTGCTGGAGAAGCGGCATAGCAGCGAACCTGTCCGTCTGCCCGGAGGCGAGACGCGAACCTACCTGGAGGATGGCGACCGAATGACGTTGCGCGCTTATGCACAAGGGCCGGGGATGCCCAGGATTGGATTCGGTCTATGCAGCGGAGTCATTGCGGGAGCATCCTATGAGTGACATCAGCGGGCGGCTTTCGGGACCGGAACTCCTGCAGTACCCCACGAAGGAAGAAATGGCTGAGGAGGCGAAGATCGAAAACGAATCGCATTCAACCACAGATGTTGCGTCGGTGCGGGCACAGGCCAACCGGAAGGCGCTGATGGCGCTGATGGCGGCGATACGGGCGGAAGAAGATGTGATTCAACTGGGTGGTGGAACGGCGGCGACGGAAGCGCAGCACAGCAAAGGGCGGCTGACGGCGCGAGAGAGGCTGAAGCTGCTGCTGGATGAAGGAACCGAGTTCCTGGAGTTGGGGCTGTGGGCGGCGCACGGGATGTATGGGGACTATGGCGGTGCGCCATGCGCCGGGGTAGTGACGGGGCTGGGAAGGGTGAGCGGACGATTGTGCATGATCGTGGCTAACGATGCCACGGTAAAAGCCGGGGCCTTTTTTCCCATGACCGCGAAGAAAGTGCTCCGCGCGCAGACCATTGCAATGGAGAACCGCATTCCGACACTTTACCTGGTGGATTCGTCGGGCGTGTTTCTGCCTTTGCAGGAAGACGTGTTTCCCGATACTGACGATTTTGGGCGCATCTTCAGGAACAACGCGGTGATGAGCTCGATGGGCATTCCGCAGATGACGGCGATCATGGGGATGTGCGTGGCGGGAGGGGCGTATCTGCCGGTGATGACCGACACGGTGCTGATGACCGAGGGGTCGGGGTTGTTTCTGGCTGGCCCATCGCTGGTGCAGGCGGCAATCGGGCAGAAGACGAGAGCTGAAGAGCTGGGCGGGGCAGCGATGCACGCGGCGATTTCTGGAACAGTCGACTTCAAGGAACCAAACGATCATCTATGCCTGGAGCGGCTGCGGTCGCTGGTGGCGAAGATGGGCGAACGGGCGGGAAGTTCAGACGTGTTCCGTCGCAGGGAATTTGATGTGGTACGGGATGCGCCGAAGTTTGTCGCCGAAAATGTCTATGAATTGCTGAACCCGGAGCCAGGGTCAAGCAATGTGTATGACATGCGCAAGGTGATTCAGAGCATTGTGGACCGGGGCGAGTTCGACGAATACAAGGCGGAGTTCGGCCGCACCGTGTTGTGCGGATACGCGTGGATTGGCGGACGGGCCGTGGGCATTGTGGCCAATCAGAAGATGAATCAGAGCCAGACGGTGAGCATGGGTCCGTCGGCGGGCATGATGCAGATGGAGGTCGGCGGCGTGATCTATACCGAGGGCGCCCAAAAAGCCGCGCGCTTCATTATGGACTGCAATCAAAGCCTGGTGCCTCTGGTTTTTCTGCACGACGTGAATGGATTCATGGTGGGCAAGGCGGCGGAGTGGTCGGGAATTATTCGCGCCGGGGCCAAGATGGTGTCGGCGGTAAGCACAAGCGTGGTGCCGAAGATAACCGTGATTGTAGGCGGAAGCTTTGGCGCCGGGCATTACGCAATGTGCGGGAGAGCCTACGATCCTCGCTTTCTGTTTGCGTGGCCCACGGCGCGGTATGCGGTGATGAGCGGCGCCTCGGCGGCCACCACGCTGGCCGAGGTGCGGGCGCGGCAGATGGAGCGGAGCGGCAAGGCGTTGACAGAGACGGAGAGAGCCGGGATCTTTGAAGAGATTCGGTCGACGTACGACGCGCAGGCCGATCCTCGTTACGGCGCTGCGCGGCTCTGGATTGACGCGATCATCGATCCGGCGCAAACCAGAGAGACACTTATCGCAGCGCTGGAGGCTTGCTCGATGAATCCGGATGTTCCCCGTTACAATCCCGGGGTGCTGCAAACCTGAGGACGTGTTTCTTCTGGCCGTTCCATTTCCAAGCCGGAAGCAACGGCATCTTACCGTGGAGTAAGTGGGCCGACCTTCGAAATCCCCGCAAAGGAGCGTGAACATGCAGGTTGATCTGGAGCCAGTGAATACTTTGTATCCGTTCGTGCTTAACGAAGAACAGGAACAGCTTCGTCGGGAGATTCGAGAGTTTGCCGCGCGCGAGATCGCACCCAACGTATCGGCCTGGGACGAGGCGAGCGAGTTTCCCTGCGCAGTGATCAAGATGCTGGGCACAATGGGCTTGCTGGGCGTGATCATCCCACCGGAGTATGGCGGCGCGGGTCTGGGCTATGTGGATTATGTGCTTGCGATCGAAGAGCTAGCTTCGGTGGACGGTTCGGTTGGCCTGACCCTTGCCGCGCACAATTCTCTAGGCACAAACCACATCTTTCTGGCTGGAAACGAGGCACAGAAAAGAAAATATGTTCCTCGGTTAGCAACTGGGGAGTGGCTGGCAGCCTGGGCGCTGACCGAACCCGGCTCCGGGTCGGATGCGAGCAATGCGCGCACCACCGCGATGAGAAAGGGCGACCGCTATGTGCTCAACGGGAACAAGACCTTCATCACCAATGGGCACTACGCCGATGTCGCCGTGGTGATTGCGGCGACCGACAAGAGCAAAGGCACGCATGGGTTGTCGGCCTTTGTGGTCGAGAAAGGAACAGCGGGCTTCAAAGCCGGCAAGAAGGAAAACAAGCTGGGCTTACGGGCCAGCGATACCAGCGAATTGATCTTCGAAGATTGCGAGATACCGGCGGAAAACCTGCTCGGAGCCGAGGGCGAGGGATTCATCGATGCAATGCGGGTGCTGGACGGGGGTAGAATCTCGATTGCGGCGCTGGCGCTGGGGATTGCGCGCGGCGCATTGGATGCGGCGCTGAAGTATGTGAAAGAAAGGCGGCAATTCGGAAAGGCGATCGCCGAGTTTCAGGGCATCCAGTGGAAGCTGGCGGACATGGCCACTGAGCTGGATGCGGCGCGGCTGTTGACGCAGCGGGCCGCGGTGCTGAAGGATGCCGGGCGCAAGGTTACGCGTGAGTCTTCGATGGCCAAGCTGTTTGCAAGCGAAGTGGCCGTACGGATCTGCGATGAAGCGCTGCAATTATTTGGCGGCTACGGTTTTATCAAGGACTATCCGGTGGAGAAGTTCTACCGCGACGTGAAGCTGTGCACCATCGGCGAGGGCACCAGCGAGATTCAACGCATGGTGATCGCCCGCGAGATACTCAAGGTATACCCGTCACGCGGGTGAAGGGCCTGGCTACGCCAGACGCCAACAGGTTTCAGAAGCCGGGTTTGAGCGACAAATGAGCGATGAAGGAAAGATCGTAGAGTGCCCGCGCGATGCCTGGCAAGGTCTGCCTGGACAGATTGCGCCTGGGGCGAAAGCTGATTATCTGCGCAAACTGATCGATGCAGGCTTCACGCATATTGATGCGGTGAGCTTTGTTTCGCCTGGGGCGATTCCGCAGATGGCGGATTCGGAACGAGTGCTCGAACTGCTGGGACCTCAGAAAGCGGCGGAGATCATCGGGATTGTTGTGAACCAGAAGGGCGCGGAAAGGGCTGTCCGCACAAGCGCCGTGCACACGCTTGGTTTTCCCTACTCGATTTCTTCCGAGTTTCTCCGCCGAAATCAGCATCAGACACAGGAGGAATCACTGGCGCAGCTGCGGGCCGTGGTTGCGATGGCTCGCAGCGCGGGACTGGATGTTGTGGCTTACCTTTCGATGGCGTTTGGAAATCCGTATGGGGAAACGTGGAGCACTGGCGCGGTTCTGAATGCATGCTGCTCGTTGGTCGATGTCGGGGTGCGGGAAATATCGTTGGCCGACACGGTTGGGCTTGCGACTGCTGAACGAATTGCGGAAACGATTGCCACAGTGGTTGAAGCGCATCGTGAGATCGAGATTGGCGCGCATCTTCATGCACGGCGCAACGAGGCGGCGGCGCATGTCCACGCGGCTTACGATGCGGGCTGCAGGCGGTTTGACGCGGCCATCGGGGGATTGGGAGGATGTCCGTTTGCGCAGGATGCGCTGGTTGGAAACCTGCCGACGGAAATACTGCTGGATACGCTGACCGAGTGCGGCGCGGCGATTCCGAAGTTAGGCCCACTCGATAACTTGATCCGCGCCAGCGCAGAGATTACAGCGAACTGCGATGCCGCGATGAGCTAAAGGAATAATTGGAGCAGAGGTTGGTGGGGCCGGGCAGCGCTGCGGAGAGGGCGAATGAATGTGAAGACGATTGCGGTTGCGAAGAGCGGGTCAATCAGGACGATTACGCTTCATCGGCCCGAGAGGCGCAACGCGATGACGCCCCAGATGCAAGTGGAGCTGGGCGCAGCGTTGGAGGACGCCGCCGCGAGCGACTGCCGCGTGCTGGTGCTGGCTGGGGCCGGCGAGGCGTTTTGTTCAGGTCTTGATTTGCGAGAGTTGCAGGGCATGGAAGGCAAGGACGCGGCCGAGCATCGTGCGGATGCGGAGCGGATTGCCCGGCTGTTTCTTGCCTTGTATGAGTTGCCGATGCCGACGATCGCGGCGGTGCACGGCGCGGCGATCGGGGGCGGCGCAGGATTGGCGACGATCTGTGACTTCACGCTGGCGACGCCAGCTGCGAGATTCGGCTTCCCTGAAGTACGGATCGGGTTTGTGCCGGCGCTGGTGTCAGCTTTTCTGGCGTTGCAGGTTGGAGACAAGCGGAGCCGGGATTTGCTGCTGACCGGCCGGATTGTTGATGCGGCGGAGGCTTATCGCATAGGCCTGGTGAATGAGATTGTGGAGGCTGAGGAACTCTCACAACGCGTGCAAGCAGTGGCAGACTTGCTGATCGCGAATAGTCCTGAATCACTCAGGGCCACCAAGCGGCTGATGGCGGTTCAGAAAAAGGCGTGGCTCGACGCGGCGGTCATCGAAGCGCTAGAGGCCAATGCGCAGTCGAGGGATACGGCGGATTTTCGCGAAGGCGTTGCCGCATTCCTAGAAAAGCGGAAGCCGGCGTGGGGAAAGCAGTCAAGGGTTAGGACCGAGCGACGCTGAAGCACACGGAAGCTTCGGTTCGCGATGCAATTTCCTGGCGGGTGACACTGGAAGCCAGCTCGACGACTTCAAACCCGGAGCCGGTCACATCCAGCACGCAGAGATCGGTGATTACGCGGTGGACGACTCCGGCGCCGGTAAGCGGCAAGGAGCAATTGCGAAGCAGCTTGGCGCCGCCGCCTGGAGCCGTGTGCTCCATTAACACCACAACGCGGCGGACGCCTGAGACAATATCCATTGCGCCGCCCATTCCTTTCACCCGCTTGCCAGGGATCATCCAGTTGGCCAGGTCGCCACGCTCGGAGACCTGCATTGCGCCGAGGATGGCCACGTCGATGTGCCTGCCGCGAATCATAACAAAGGAGTCCGCACTCGAAAACGTGGAAGCGCCCGGGTTGAAAGTCACAGTCTCTTTTCCTGCATTGATGAGGTCCGCGTCCACCTCATCTTCGCGCGGAAACGGGCCCATGCCGAGCAGGCCATTTTCCGACTGCAAGACTACGCTGACTCCATCGGGTATGTGGTTGGCTACCAGCGTGGGAATGCCGATTCCGAGGTTGACGTAGAAGCCGTCTCTCAACTCCCTCGCGGCGCGTGCGGCCATCTCATGACGAGTCCATGCCACTGGTCTAGGTCTCCCGGATCGTTCTCTTTTCAATTCGCTTTTCAGGTTCGGAATGGTGCACGAGCCGATGAACAAAAATCCCTGGCGTGTGAATCTCATCCGGGTCAAGCTCGCCGGGCTCGACGATGATCTCCGCTTCAGCTACGGTGATCTTGCCGCAGGTGGCTGCGTTGGGGTTGAAATTCCGCGCGGTTCGCCGATAGACCAGGTTGCCATGCGTATCGGCCTTCCAGGCTTTTACCAAAGCAACGTCCGCCTGGATGCCGCGCTCAAGGATGTACGTGATTCCGTCAAACTCCTTTTGCTCTTTGCCTTCTGCAACCACGGTTCCGACACCGGTTCGAGTGTAGAAGCCGGGAATGCCGGCGCCTCCCGCCCGCATGCGTTCGGCCAGAGTGCCTTGCGGGCAGAACTCCACCTCGAGTTCGCCCGCCAGAAACTGACGTTCGAATTCGGCATTTTCCCCCACATAGCTGGAGATCATCTTTTTCACCTGATGGGTTTCCAGCAACAGGCCGAGTCCCCACCCATCGACGCCGGCATTATTGCTGGCGATGGTCAGGTTGCGGACGCCAGAGTCGCGCAAGGCAAGAATCAAAGCTTCTGGAATGCCGCACAGGCCGAACCCGCCGATTGCCAGCAACATTCCGTCGCGCACGATGCCGTCCAGAGCAGCGCGCGCGTCCGGCAGCAATTTGTTCATGCCCAGGGTATTCACGTTGATCGCCCATGCCTGGCCAGAGTTATGCTCCATGGCCTAGCGCATGTTCCATGCTAACTCCGAATGAAGTATTTCCGACAGTGGTAATCGAACTGACGCTAAGGTCATTGGTCGGTGATTTTGCGCCAAGGGCCTGACAGTTCGGGGGAATCGGAAGTTGCAGACAAATCAACTCTGGTACGAGGCACTACGACGAGATCGAGGCGGCGATTCTGAGCGCGGCCTTCAGCGGTATCGTTGCCGGCGATGGGGTGAAACTCCGCATATCCGGCGGCGGAGAGCCGATCCGGGGCCATCGCTTTCAGATCAAGGAGAACGCGTGCGATATGAGTGGCGCGCGCAGACGAAAGCTCCAGTTGGAATCGAATTCGGCGGTATGGATGACCTGCGCTGCATTGAATGGATTGCGGCAGGTGTTCGGAGAACGAACAGCGCGCATCATCCGGCGACGGTGAGCTCTTCTTCCAATTGCTGTTTCTGGTAGAGTCCGGCGTAGTAGCCGTCCATCGCCAGCAGCTCAGCGTGTTTGCCCAGTTCAACGATTCTGCCATTGTCGAGCACCGCGATCTGATCGGCGTCGCGCACGGTGGAGACGCGGTGAGAGATGAGAATCGTGGTGGAGGAGGAGGTGTAGTTGCGCAGGCCGCCGAGGATGCGCTCTTCGGTATAGGTGTCTACGCTGGCAAGTGCGTCGTCGAGGATGAGGATGGCAGGGCGGCGCAGCAGGGCTCGAGCGATGGCAGCCCGCTGTTTTTGACCGCCGGAGAGGGTGACGCCCCGTTCACCGACCATGGTCTCGAGGCCTTGCGGGAATTCGTCAAATTCCTGGCGAATGTGAGCGGCTTCGGTTGCCTGGCGCAGCTCGTCGGGGCTGGCCTTGGGAGCGCCGAACATGAGGTTTTCGCGGATGGTCTCGCTGAAGAGGAAGGTCTCCTGGGGCACCATGCCGATGTTCCGGCGGAGCATGGCGAGGGGATAGTCGCAGACTGGGCGGCCGTCGATGAGCAGGGAGCCTTCCGGGGCCTCAAACATGCGGGAGAGCAGGTTGACGAGAGTGGTTTTGCCGGAGCCGGTGGGGCCTACGATGGCCAGGCTTGATCCGGCGGGAACGTGAAGAGAGATATCGCGGAGGATGCAGGTGTCGCCATAGCAAAAGTCGAGATGGCGGAACTCGATCTCGCCTTGCAAGGCCGCGTTCACTGAAATAGCGGGGTCTGCTTTGGAGTCGTCGATGGCGGGTTCAGCCTTGAGCAGTTCGTCGATGCGC
>Ga0181535_10002442_pt1 | contig 22703 bp, 18 predicted proteins | sample PEATcosm2014_Bin_44_FD_119774 | JGI IMG/M metagenome (GOLD analysis project Ga0181535, IMG submission 119774) | Peatland microbial communities from MTU Mesocosm Facility, Houghton, MI, USA - PEATcosm2014_Bin17_30_metaG | ecosystem: Environmental > Terrestrial > Soil > Wetlands > Peat | place...
AGAATTTCGAGGCCTGCATTAACAATCTATTTCGAGGAAACGGCTCGGACCTCGCGAAATTCGTTGGCTGTACCGCCACGTCTGTTTACAACTGGCGCAAGGGAGCAACGACCCCACGCATCGACCAACTGCTGCAACTGAGTGAGCGGTTGCGAATCCCCATCGGCGAATTTCTGAGGGTGAGATATGCAGCCGGTGCGAGGGACTGGAAATTCATCAAACCGGCAGCCTCTGGATATGCCCCTCCAACCGTACGCTATCGACCAGCCGAAGAGACGCGCCGTGCGCTCGAACTGGCCCTACGTGAGCGTCCATCTCCGAGCTTGGCAGAAGTTGCGCGGCGGTTAAATTACCGCGGAACCGAGGGGTTGAGGAGGATCGGCCGGAGCCTCTGCAAACGGATTACTGACAATTATAAGAGGTCCTTTACCCCGGAGCCTTACTACAATGGTCCCCGGCCACGAATCCGTGCCCGCAAGGAGATTGGAGCAGCACTTAAGGCTTCGCTGGCTCAGGATGACCCCGAGTCCGTGCCGCGGATTGCGCGGCGGCTCGGGTACGCAAGTTCGGCGCCCTTCCTGGAACAGTTCCCCGGGTTGTGCCGTGGGATCCACACAAAGATCGCGAGCCAGAAGAAAGCTCGAATGCGGGCGATGCGACGGATCGTCAAGCGAGCCCTTCAACAAGAAGACCCGCCAACCCTCCGCCAGTTGGCCGCTCGTTTAGGGTACAAGGACAAAAAGGTAATTAGGCACTACTTCGGCGCGTTGTCCGCTGAGCTGCTGGCGCGTCGCAAAGCAGTCAAGAAAAAAGAAGCGGCACAGCTCAGGAGAAAGCTTCAACGCTCCACCCGCAAGGAGCCCACCATCGGTGGGTGAGGTATGCCGCAGGCTGGGACTGCAGCGCTCAACGGCCAGTCGCCGGTTCCCGAATGAATACAGGGTCATTGTGGCGAGGTATCTGCAACGTCGAAAAGAACGTGCACGACGGCGACAGATGTTGCCCAAAAGTGTCGAGTCCTGAGGTCGGATCTAGCGAAAGCCTGTTGGTTGCTTGCTCGCACCATTGTTTCGATTAGCCTTCCACCACTATTAATAATGTTGGTGAGTGTGTTTGGGGCTGGATAACACGCAAAGGGCGCCCGCCTTGAAAGGATCAGTCCAGGGTGTTCCAGCCAGCAGCGTCTGCATCCAGTCGATCGAAATAAGGCATAACCTTGCCGAACGGCAAAGTTATGCTTTAAGTGACAGCCACAACAACAGCGAGGAGGCCCCTTAAGACCTTGCGCGTCAACCACTGCGGTGACGTACACCTGGAGGAAGACCGGTATTTCGATGATACCGTTCGATGCTTGGCATGGTTCGTGCAAGACGGCACCCGACTTCTGTTAAGCCGGTTAATGGATAACATCTTGACGCATACTACCTTTTGATTATTGTGCAAGATATGCCGCGCTGCATAAAATGCTTCCCATTCTCAGGTATGACGGACAGGGAGGTCGCGGCAGCCAGCAGACGGATCGCTGGAGGGGGGAACACCGAGTTCGGGGATGCCACCTCCCACAAGCCCTGTAGGGTGCTGGGCAGCCGCGAGGTTTTCGACTTACTCTCGATGGACGCAATTTCGCGCGGTCAGGTCTGTTGGAGACTGAGGCGGGTTGGCTGCAGTCTGCTACTTCTTATCGAAAGGGTGGATCCATGCCGCATATTAAGCTTGACGAGAAGTTGCCAGGTATTCGAGGACTCTTTGCATTTCGTCCGGAAACCGCGCTGCCCATAAGTGAACTTGCCGAAGTGCTATTGCACACGCCGGGCACCTTGTCGATGGCGGACCGGGAGCTTATCGCCACCTACGTGTCGTCCCAAAACGACTGCTTTTACTGCCAGTCGGCTCACGGAGCCATTGCCGCCATCCATTTGGGCGGTAACATGGACCTTGTCAAGCAAGTGAAGCAGGGTTTTGAAGATGCGGACATCTCGAAGAAGCTCAAGGCACTTCTGGCAATTGCGGGGAAGGTTCAGCAAGGTGGAAAGAAGGTGACGGCAGAAGACGTGGAGCGGGCGCGGCAGGAGGGCGCAACTGACTTGGAGATACACAATACGGTGCTGATTGCCGCGGTTTTTTGCATGTGCAACCGATATGTGGATGGTCTGGCCACCTCGGCGCCACAGGACGCTAATACCTACCTTCAGCGGGCCGCCCCCATTGCCCGGGACGGATATGTGGGGGCAATGAAGGCTTATGTCAAGACGGCTCACGAGTAGGCGGGCAGACCATCGTCCCCACAATAACGCGGTCATCCATGGATACGCACGGATGTGGCCAGACCTTCGCGGGACCTGCTGGGCGCCTGATCCCATTCAATTCAAGTTGAGGGAGGACAGATGAATCCGGTGAAGACAACGCAAGAGCCCATGTTCCTTCCGGAGGTGGAACGGAACCCGAAGCCCAGTCCTTATCGCGATCTGATTGAAGCAGCACAATCCTCAGGAAGCGATTATTGGCAAATTTGGCATTTGCTCGCATTTGATCCGGAAGCCGCCCATCACCTCGCGGCGCTTTCGCACACGCTGATGCACAAGCCGTCTCCAATCACTGCAGGTTTGCGAGAATTGATTGCGGCCTATACGTCCTCTTTGAACAAGTGTGAGTTCTGCATGAAGGCCCATGCCGCAGTCGCCTCGCAAATTCTTGGGAATGAGCCACTCGTCTGGGGCGTGATCCGGGATCTCGAGGCCTCACCCCTCCCGGAAAAGGACAAAGCGCTGCTCCGGTTTGTCCGCAAGGTAACGCTGAATCCATCCTCGATAACGGCCGCGGATACGCAGCATCTGAATCAGGCGGGATGGGACGATGGCTCAATCTTTTATGCCATCTCCGCTTGCGCCCTCTTTAACTTCTACAACCGATGGATTTCCGCTAGTGGCGTACACCCTGTGAGCGACGAGGCTTTTAAGAGGCTGGCATCTCGCATGGCGGCAAAAGGATACATTGGCGAATGAGACGTTATACGACCTGCGCGACCGTCGCCGTTGTTTTTACCTCCCTTTTAGCATCGCTGGTAACGGCTCAACCCGCCAGCACTCCACAGCACCTGTTCTTTCACGTTAGCCTGGGGCCGCAATTCCAGGGTCCGGTATCCGGTCGTTTGCTTCTCTTTGTCTCCGTGGGGCATGGCGATAAAACGGTCGACATGAACATGATGGAACCCGCCAAGACTTACATCGCGGCCAGAGAGGTTCCCCATCTTGCGCCCGGACAGACCGTAGAGATTGATGCCGATGACGACGTCTTTCCATCGCCCTTGTCCAGGGCGGATCCGGGCGATTACCAGGCCCAGGTGGTTCTGGATGTTGCACATCGCTACAGCTATTCAGGCCGCTTGCCAGGGGATCTGGAAAGCGATGTCGTCGCGCTCCCCGCGTGGTATCCCGGGCGCCAACCGCCGCCGGAACTGACGCTTACCAAAACCGAGCCCGAACCGTCGGATCCCCTCAGCAACTCACCGGACGTGGTCTCTGCCCTGAAACTTGTCAATTTCCGCAGCCCCGTGCTGTGCGAGTTTTGGGGCCAGGAAACCCATATGAAGGCGTGGGTGTTGTTGCCACCCGGCTATGGCTCACATGCCGGGGAACGCTATCCAACCGTCTACTTCACGCACGGCTTTGGAGGGAATTTCGCGCGGATTCGCGCCCGATTCGCTCCGACCTTATACCAACGCATGAAGAGCGGCGAAATGCCGGAGATGATATGGGTACTCCTCGATGAGAGCAGTCCTACAGGGACCCACGAATTCGCCGACGGCGTGAACAACGGCCCTTGGGGTACCGCACTCACTACAGAACTCATTCCTTACCTGGAAAGCCATTACCGCATGGACGCGCGGGTTTCCGGGCGGTTCTTGCAAGGGCACTCCTCCGGGGGCTGGGCGACGCTCTGGTTGCAGACGGCTTACCCGAAAATGTTTGGAGGCACCTGGTCCACCTCTCCGGACCCGAGCGACTTCCACGCTTTCAGTACGATCGACCTCTACGCGGCGAACGCCAACATGTACCGCCGCCCGGATGGCTCGGCGCAACCGATGATCCGCGTGCATGACGCGGTGCTGGTCACCATGGAACAGTTGGCGCACATGGAGTCGGTGCTGGGGGATTACGGCGGCCAGATTGCGTCCTTCGAGTGGGTCTTCTCCCCACGCGGCCCGGACGGGCGTCCGCTGCCCATGTTTGATCGTACCACGGGGGCAGTGGATCCCAAGGTGATTGCCTACTGGGGAGAGCACTATGACATCGCCCACCGCATTGAGACGAATTGGGCGACGCTCGCGCCCGACCTCCGCGGCAAAATTCATCTCTTTGTTGGAACTGATGATACCTTCTATCTGGATAGCTCGGCGCAACGGCTGCAATCCTTGCTGGACCGCCTGCATGGGGAGGCACATTTCACCTTTATTCCCGGGAGGACACACTTCGACCTGTATCGGAAAGGTGACGACAAGGACGCGCTTTTCAATCAGATTGCGGCTGAGATGTATGCCGTCGCCAGGCCTGACAGCAAATCCAGAATAAACTAAAGATAGCCCCAGCCTGGAGGCCGTGCGTCGCATGCCCGCGTTTTACGATCTGTCAGGGCGGCCCATCGGGACCGGGGTCGCAGGGGCGGAACGCAAAGAGAAGAAGAATCCCGATCACGGAGGTAATTCACTAATGGAACGCTCTTCGCGCCGCACAGTGGCGGACCCCTGGTTTTTGATTCCCATCGCTCTGGTATCGTTTACCGCCCTTGCCTACCCGATCTATGTGATCCGGCCATTCCGCCATCAGGGACCGCGCGAGCTGGCGGCCGCACTTGAGGTCATTCAGATTCGACCGCCCATTGAACTGGTATGTGCAATTTGCGCTCTCCTAGGGCTGTTCTGGTATTGGCGAGTGCAGCCCCTGGATTCGCGGCGGAGGCTGGCGGCCGCCGGCGCCTTCCTCGTGTGCACCTTCGCGGTCTTATCGAGGGTGAACATTTTTGAGATGATGTTTCATCCCGATACTCATCCGCTCTTTGTTCCAATCGAGCAAGCCAAAGTGGATCCGGACGACATGGTCATGGCCGTCAAACTGGGTGGCATGGCCCATGCCTATCCCATCCGCAGCATGGGCTACCATCACATCATCAACGATGTGGTGGGCCAGGAGCCGATTGTCGCCACGTATTGAACGCTCTGCCACACCGGTCTGGTGTGGACACGCGAGAGTGGCGGCCTGGTCCTGACTTTCCACCTGGCCGGAATCAACAACCAGAACTTTCTGATGCGGGACGATCAGACCGGATCCTACTGGCAGCAGATTACCGGCGAAGCCGTCTCCGGTCCGCTGCGAGGCCGGCGGCTGACCCTGGTGGCATCCGATGAATTGTCGTTCGGCCTCTGGGCGGCGGAGGAGCCTGGCGGCACTGTCCTGAAGAGTGTCCCCAAGTACGCTTCGGATTATGAGAAGAAGGATTGGGAAGTAAGGATGAAGAAGGCGCGCACGGTGCTCAGTTTTGCCGACCCCGCCCGCGGTCTTGAGCCGCGCACGCTCCTGCTGGGCGTCCAGGCCTTCGGGGCAAGCCGGGCTTTCCCTTACGACGCGGTGATTCAGGAGAAGCTGGTGCTCGACCGCGTGGGGGAGGAACCGGTTCTGCTGGTGGTGGGTCCCGATGGAGAATCGGTGCGCGTCTTTCGCGACCGCATACCCGGCATCAGCGGCCACCCGGCCTTCTACCGCACCCTCGATGACAAGCAATCTCATCCGCATGATCCCGCGTGGCTGAAACAGGCCGTGGCGGCGCCCTTGTTGATGGATGAAGCCACGGGAAGCGAATGGAATTTTCAGGGCTGTGCGGTTTCAGGCAAGGAAACGGGGCTGTGCCTTGAACCCATCGAGGCCATAAAAGACTACTGGTTCGACTGGCGAAACTACAACCCGAAGACAACCGTTTATGTCCGGTAATCCCAATCAACCGTTCCATGGTGTTGACAAGGCGTTCCAACGGCTCATCACTGAAAGGGGAAGGGGCCGCTTCGTCCCAACAATTTCAGCGCCACAAAGTCCGCTTCAGATCTCCCTAAGTCCTCTTTTATTCCTTATATATACAATGAATGATCTCAGCTAACTTATATACATTATTGACCCTGTGGAATGCAACTCCTACCCTCGTGCTTCGCTAGATCGAGCGCCGCGTGCTGCCTCCGGTTGTCGAAGATAGGCCTTCCGGCAGGCTCCCGGAGAGGTTTGCGATCTCGTGCCGGAGCGTTGATAAGCACGTCCGAAGATCATTCTGCCCCGAATTGAAATCAATAGAGGGCTCGTAAAAAGACGGCTAGGCCAGGACTAGCCGTGCCGTCTTCAATCTTTTATTTAGGAGTTTCTATGCACAAGTGTATCCATGCTCTTTTGAAGCGGATTCTTCCGTCTGTCGTCGTCATTCTATTCGCTGGGCTGGTCCTTCATGCCCAGCAGGAAACGGCGAGCCTTCGTGGAAGTGTCACAGACCCCAGTGGGGCGAGGATTGTGAAGGCGCAAATTTCGGCGGTTCAGATCGAGACGGGATTCATCCGCCAAATCGAGACGGATAACCAAGGCGATTATTTGCTGGTTCTCTTGCCCATCGGGCACTATCGCCTGGAAGCAATTGCCCCTGGCTTCAAGAAGTATGTGCAGGAAGGCATTACGCTAAGCGTGAACCAGGCAGCGGTGGTGCCGGTGCAATTGGTGGTGGGCTCCACGCAGCAGACCGTCGACGTGAAGGCTGACGCGGTGCTGGTGCAGACCACCAACGACCTGGGTGAGACGGTGAATGATAGCGAGACGGTTGACCTCCCGCTGAATGGCCGGAACTTCTCCCAGCTTGGACTGTTGCTGCCTGGGACTGCGCCTCTAACACAAGGTTTACAGTTGGCGGGTGGCTCGCTGCGCAGCGGCCAGTCTTATGCTGTGAACGGCATGCGGCCGGAATCAAACGAATTCCTGGTGGACGGCGCCGAGAACTACAACTCCATAAATGCCGGCTTCGTTCTGAAGCCTCCCCCCGACGCCATTGCGGAATTCCGGATTTTAACCAACACCGCTTCCGCCGAGTTCGGCCATAACGCCGGCTCCACCACCAACATCGTGATGCGATCAGGATCGAACCGGATTCACGGTGATGTTTACGAGTTTCTGCGCAACGATGCGGTGGACGCCCGCAATTTCTTTTCGACGAACGTGGAACCCCTGAAGCAAAATCAGTTCGGCGGCACCTTGGGCGGCCCCATCTGGCGGGATAAAACCTTCCTATTTGGTTACTACGAAGGGTTTCGCAACCGGCAGGGCGAAACCCAGTTGACGACGGTGCCCACCGCCGACGAGCGGCAGGGAAACTTCGGGGCTTTGTGCTCCAGCTACACCTCACAGGGAATCTGCTCCGATCCCAATGGAACGCAGTTGGCCAACGTATTCGCCTCGCCGCCGCAACCGTTCCCCTACAACCAGCTTCCCCCGGGCTCAATCAGTTCAATTTCTCAGAATCTGCTGGCCTTTTACCCCATACCCAATGAGCCCAACTACGGCCCGAACGCGTACGGCACCACTCAGGAATTGCAGAACACCTCGGACCAGTTCGGCCTCCGCCTTGACCACTACCTGACCTCGCGCGATACCATTTCCTTCCACTACCTTTTCACTAACGGTTCGCAACTGGACCCGCTTTCCATCGCCGGAGCGAACGTGCCCGGTTTTCCCGTGGGAGAGGATTTTCGCGCTCAGAATGCCGCCCTGGAAGAAACGCACTCGTTCTCACCTTCGGTCGTGAACGTTGCCCGCTTTTCCTTCCTACGGAACAAATTCCTCGGTGATCAAGCTACAAACCACACACCGATCTCCTCACTGGGTTTCCAATATTCCCCCACGTACACGCCCCAAGCGGGGCCCCCTTTCGTTGAAGTCGGGGGCTATGCTTCGGTCGGTAACCCCATCACCGGACCGGGAAACGACTATCAAAACACCTATTCTCTGACGGACGCGCTTGCCTGGGTTCGAGGGAGGCATGAAATTAAGTTGGGTGGCGAATTTCAACGCGACCAATTGAACACGCTGCTGGGCATTGCCTCGAACGGATTTTTCGTTTTTGCCCCGGTGCCCATTGTGGGAGATGCCTTTGCAGATTTCTTAATCGGGCAGCCGGTGGTTTTCTTACAAGGTGGGGGCGAGCTCCCTCGGGGTATGCGTGCCAGTAATTACAACCTCTATGTGCAGGACAGTTACAAGGCCACGTCACACTTGACGCTGAATCTCGGGCTGCGCTACGAACTGCCGCAACCTTACAGCGAGATCGACAATGAGAACTCGTTGTTCATCCCCAACCGGCAGTCGACCATCCAACCGACCGCTCCGCCAGGCCTGCTTTATCCGGGTGATGCGGGGGTGGGGCCGGGTCTAATCCCCAGGGAATACCGCGCCTTTGCTCCCCGCGTCGGATTCGCCTGGGATCCCACTGGGAATGGGCAGTGGGCGGTACGCGCCGCCTACGGCATCTTCTATGACCCTTATTACAACGGTGAAGGCGGGCCCCTGCAAGCACCGGAAAGCGCGGCACCCTGGTTCAAGACGATTGAGGAAGAGTTTCCTTCCAACTTCGCGAACCCGCTTCCCCCCGGCTCCGACCCGTTTGCGCCGAACTTTGCGGGGGGGGCCCAATCACTGACCCTGCTCACTCTTGATCCCCACCTGCAGGTTCCCTATGCGCAGGATTGGAACTTTACGGTGGAGCACTCGTTTGGGCAAGGATGGTTGCTGGAGGTCGGATATGTTGGGACCAAAGGCACCAAGTTACCGCGCTTCATCGAAAGCAATCCCCCCACGCTCTGTTCGACTTTGCCGCTCAGTCAGCAAGCCAACTGCATCAGCGGCGAACAGCAAAACGTCAATGCTTTTCGTCCCTATTCGGGCTGCGATCCATCAAATCCCAGTCTCTGCAATTACGGGTCGATCGGGCTGATTTCCGGCGTGACCAACTCCAATTACAACGCGCTTCAGACCAGCCTTCGCAAGCGCCTGGGTTATGGTGTAGCGTTCCTCGCTTCCTATACCTATTCCAAGTCGTTGGACGACGTATCCAGTTTCAATATCTCGGGGTCCGCCCCCACCCTTGTTGCCGGCGAAAATGATCTGGCGCAGAATCCCTGGGATCTGGAGGCGGAGTATGGCCGCTCGCTCTTCGATGCCCGACAGCGCCTGGTTTTCAGTTGTGAATGGCAGCTCCCCATTTGGAAGGATTCGAAAATCTGGTATCAGCGTGCGCTGGGCAACTGGCAGTTGAATGGAATCTTTTCGGCTTCGACGGGGACGCCTTTCACGGTCTACGACTCCAGCAATCCATCCCTCCAGGGACAATCCCCGGAGATTTCGGGTTTCGTCGGCGACCGCCCGAATCTGGTGGGCAATCCCAACGACGGCCCCAAAACCGCGAGCCAGTGGTTCAACACGTCGGCGTTCCAACAGGTCACTCAACTGGGAACCTTCGGCAATTCTGGCCGGAACAACGTCCAAGCCGCCGGCCTTTCCCAATGGGACTTCGGCGTCTCCAAGAATTTTCGCCTGGCGGAAGCCGCCACCTTGCAGTTTCGGGGGGAGTTCTTCAATCTGCTGAACCGGGTGAACCTTGGCGTGCCCAACGACGACATCAGCTCACCCACCTTCGGCCAGGTCGAGACGGCGGCTCCCCCGCGTCAAATTCAATTCGCATTGAAACTCTTGTTTTAGAGTCAGCGGATTTCGGGAAATCGATTTCTGCGAAGGTAATTCGATGAACAGTTCAAGGAAAATGCCATGGGGATTCAGCATGGCAATTCTCCTATGGCACGTCGAGCGGTTAGCCATGCCGGAAAAAGGCCGCGCGGTAATCGGCGTCAAACAAATTAATGGAGAGAATCACAAATGACAGTGAATCCCAACCGAATTCGCCGGCGCGATTTGCTGAAGGCCGCCGGACTTGTTTTCGCCCTCAACGGGCCAGGGGCAAATGCTGCGCCGGGCGGGGGAGACGCCAGTCGGGGGGCTGAAGTTTTCCCGCGTGCCTGGTCGGTTAAATCGGTAGACAAACCGACCCTGGGCGAGAAGAACTCTGCCTTCACCCGGTTTTCGGGGGCCAACATGTTTCAGATCTATCAGTCCCTCAAAACCGCACGCGACGGAAAAGGGGCATTCGAAGCCGAGGAAGCAAATACGGCCAAGCGCACGGCAGAGTGGATACAAAAGGGCATACCGGGATTCCGCCTGCGCGACCTCCAGTTAGGCGCCGGCGCCTGGACCTTGATGCATAGCACGAAGCCGGGCGAGGGCCTGCTTTCCTGGACGCGCATCTCCGTGAAAACACCGGCTGAATTGGGCGTCCCGCCGTACACCGCCCCAGCGGAAGAGGCGGCCCTTACGGTAAAAGCCGCCGCCCGGTTCTATGGCGCGGGCCTCGCCGGCATTGCACCGATGAATGAGGGTTACATCAACCGCAATCAAACGGGCAAAGAGGGCAAAGCGGGCCTGGAGATATCGATCGAAGATGCCGATGTCCCCTCGGTGACCACGCAGAAGTTTGTAATCCCTCGAAAGATGAAATGGGTGGTAGCCATCGCCATTCCCATGGACCTCGACCTCCTCCGGCGAGCGCCGACCGCCCTGGGCGATGCGGCCACGGGGCTCGGATATAGCGATTCTGCCTTTGTGGCTGCGTCGCTGGCCGAATTCATTCGCGGTCTCGGTTATCAGGCCATCCCCAGCGTCAACGATACGGCGCTGAGTGTGCCGTTCGCGGTCGAAGCCGGCCTGGGCGAGTTGAGCCGACTGAACAAGATGGTTTCATCCGAATTCGGCGCCGCGGTCCGGCTCTGCAAGGTCTTCACGGACCTCCCCATGGCCTGCGACAAACCCATCGATTGCGGCATCGTGGAATTCTGCAAACGGTGCAAGAAATGTGCGGAGGCGTGCCCCTCAGGCGCCCTGTCGTTTGACGATGAACCCAGCTTCAAGACCCGTGGTCCTTGGAACAACCCCGGCCACAAAGCCTGGTTTGAAGATTCATACAAGTGTTACGAGTTCTGGCAACAGGTTGGTGGTGGTGGGTGCGGCGTGTGCCTGGCCAGTTGTCCGTTTACCAAAGCCGCCGGAGGCTGGCTCCACGCTACTGTGGAATCCACGGTCTCAATGACACCGGTCGCGGACCACTTTTTCCGCATCATGGACGACGCTCTCGGTTACGGAAAACAGCCCGGCGATATTGAGCAATGGTGGACCAAAACCCGGCCCGCCTAGGGCCAGAGAGAGTGAACATGCTTTGAGGCATGAACTCGCAGCCGTCGCAGCTTCCATCACCCTGCTTGCAGGTTCCTTATGGGCAGCACAGGGAAAGGACTCGCACCGCTTTGATCCCGCCCGGGTGGTTTCCATTGCCGAAACGATGTCTCCACCTGAATGCTCCGTCTCCGGCACCGTGATCTTGGAGGTGACGGTAGAGAAGACCGGGGGAGTTGGAAACATCATCGTGGTCCGCGGCGTCCCTAAACTCAGCGAAGAAGCTGAGCGTAGCATTCGCCACTGGAAATTCGAACCTGCCCACCTCAATGGCGAACGCGTGGCCGCCCCTGTGCTCGCCGCGTTTACATTCAGCCTATCGCCCCAATGGTTTTCCGGGCCGGACCATGTGCAGCCCCGGGGAAAAGGGTTGGCTCCTTATGATCCGATCCGGATTATCTCAACCTTGCCGGTAAACAACCCTGCGTCGGACGTCGCGTTCGGCGCTGTGACGTTGCAAGCGATAGTAGATGCTGGGGGAGTTGTGGGTAAGATTGAGGTGATGGACGGCATACCACGCCTCGCCGAAGAGGCAGAGCGCAGCATCCGCCAATGGAAGTTCCTTCCCGCCAAGTTTCAGGGTTCACCGCTGGCCACCCCGATGGCGGCCGCGTTCCTTTTCAGTGACACGCCATTGGACCGTTGCTCGCGCTTCTAGTCGAACCGTCCAGCTATTAGCGGATCTGCGATCCAGTTGATGCAGTTGAACCAGAACGTGATGAGGGTGATTTGCAGAATGTCCAAGTTACTGTCTTGTGCCCTTTGAGGGCACTCAGAACCTACCTTTCTTCCCCAAGCTCTCAACCGCCGCCCTTCCGAAACCGTGGCGAGAAACGCGGGCTCAACCCACATTTCTCACCACGTGGGGACACTTTGGGGGGCCTGCTACGACCAGATTACTACCACCCTTACCGTGCAACGATTCCGTTCTCACCAATCGTCCCCCTGCAGCTTTCAATCGTCAGAAAGTCAATCGCGCGCTGAACTGGGCTTCGCGGCCGGGGTGCATGGCCATGGTGATGGTTCCAAACTGCGGCTCGTTCACGAAGCGATTGGGCGTGCCGTAGTTGGTCTCGTTAAACGCGTTGAACCCTTCCGCGCGGATCTGCATGTGGAGGGACTCCAGCAGGCGGAAATCGCGTGAAAAGGCAATATCCGCGATATGCATGGCCGGGCCGGTCACGGTATTGCGACCCAGATTGCCGAAGGTATAGGCGGGCGGGGCAACGAAGGCGTTGGTATTGAACCACTCGTTGGAATTGTGGGTGCCGGAGGTGAACACCGGCTGGCCCCTGTAATTGGCGCGGATGGGATTCTCGCCTAGGGTGGTGCCGGCGTTGGCCGTGTCGCCATACACCGAAATGGTGAAAGGCATTCCCGTCTGTGCCTGATAAACCGTCGCCAGTTGCCAGTGGGAGGTGAGGCGGCTCATCCACCCTTGCTGCCTCAGCCCCGGAATGTTGTAAACGAAGGTGGCGACGTAGCGCAGGCGAACGTCGCAGGCCAACCCCTTTTCAGCATCGAGGTCGGAGTCATTTTGGGGAATGGCGGATTCATCCATGGGAGAGCGGAAGTCAGGCGCGTTGGTAATGCTCTTGGCCCAGGTGACGCTGGTGAGGAAAGTGAGTCCGTGGGAGAAGCGGTGGCGAACATCAACCCAGCCCGCGTTGTACCAACTGCGCGCGGAATTCTCCAGAAGATTGATCGTGGAGATGGGCTGAACCAGGCTGGCAATCGTGAGGCCGGGGGGAAGAAAGTTACTGGGCGGAATCACCGTTCCGGGCAGGAAGCTGATGGTCTTGAAAGGCCGGCGCGGCTGGAGCAACCCCGGGCCGGGAGAGGGATTGTTGATCAGGTGCGCGCGCTGAAGGTGGAATCCATCCTCACCCTGATAGCCGATCTCCAGCACCGTATTGGGCGATAGGGACTTCTGCAGCGAATAGCTCCATTGCTCAAGGTATTGCGACTGGCTGCGCGGGTCAAAGGCGGTGAAGCTGGCCACGGTGGTGCCCAGAACCGGCGCCGCAAAGTTGAATCCCGTCAGGCTGGGAGTGTAGTTGTCACTCTGCTGGGTTTGCGGAAAGATAAAGGGTACGTTGTGGCGCTGATTGCACCACGTGTTCATGTCCACGGGAGTGTAGAAAAGGCCGTAGCTCGCGCGCATGACGAAGGGAAACTTACCCTGGAAGGAATGGGTCACGCCCACGCGTGGCGCGAAGTTGAGCTTGCGGGTGTAGAGCAGTCCCGCGGGAGTTCCTTCCTGGCCTCCGATGAAAATATAAGGAGTGCCATCCACCCAGGTCAGGTTGCTGCCGCGCTTATCAGCCAGGATGTCGGTGAGCGGGCTCATATACTCATAGCGCACGCCCACGTTCACGGTGGTGTTGCTGGTGACGCGCCAGTTGTCCTGGGCAAACCCATCGGCATACCACTGGCGCAGATCCATTGCCGGAATACCGGCCTGGCGCTGCTTCACTACCGGCAGGCCCAGCAGAAAGCTTCCAATGGCGGCGCCAGTGCCGTCATTGGTGGCGGTCTCCGTGGTGAAACCATTGGTGAATTGATAGTAGCCGCGGTTTTGGAAGAATCCCCACATGGGCCAATCGTAATCCCGAAGGTCGCCGCCCACTTTGATCGAGTGCCGTCCCAACTGCTTGTTCCAGATGTCGCCCGCTTGCAGGACGGTGTCCCAATCATGTACGGGCGTCGCGGCATAGGAATCACCAAAGGAGTTATAACCCTGAACCGTGACGTAGGGCATGCCGTAGGCCCCCGGGCCGCCGAATCCAACTCCCTGAACACCCAGTTGGTCTACGTAATCGGTGGTGTCCTGGGAATAGCGGTGCATGGAGAGGCGCGACATCGCCAGCCACAGCACGTTCACCGAGGTGGAAGAGATCAGGTGCGTGTACTGAAGGGTAGCGTTTTGCGCCAGATTATTGTCAAAGGATCCGAAGCCGGGCAGATTCTCCGGCGTAAAGTCCCTCTGGGCGCCAAAGGAATAGCGCGCAAACAGCGCGTCGCCATGGGGCAAATTCTGGTCAATGCGAAGCGTCCCCTGATTGGAAAAATTGCGGTTGTTGCGCAGGTCAAGATAGTTGTTGGAGTCCGGTCCCACGCCGATGGGCGCCGATCCCATGCTCATGCCGCCCATTCCTTCCATCATGCCGGTCATGTTGGGAAGGGGCACCACCGCCAACTCACCCATGGAGACGGAGCTCATTCGGTTCATGGGAATCATATCATTGGGAAAAGGGTTGCGGAGTGTGGCGGGATTGGTGGGACTGGTGGGCAGCGACGGGTTGTAATTGGGATTCGCATGCGAGGTGTTGGGATCGTATACGGTAACTCCGGTTGCGCTGAAGTCGCCCATCTGCTCCATCGCGGTGGGAACAGTCTCAATTTGCGCCAGGCCGTTGCTCAGGCGGAAGGCCTCCCAGTTGGCAAAAAAGAAGGTGGAGTTCTTGCGGATCGGCCCGCCCACCGAGGCCCCGAATTCATTCTGGGCGAGGTGCGGAATGTTGCTGGGGTCGGTAAAGGTGCGGGCGTCAAAAGTGTTGCTGCGGACATACTCATAGGCGTCGCCGTGCAGGCCATTGCTGCCTGTCTTGGTGACAATGTTCACCTGGGCGCCGCCCGCACCGCCAAATTCCGCCGAGTAACTGCCCGTCTGCACCTTGAACTCGCGAATGGAATCGGGCGAAGGGCTGTAGGAGAGGGTGTTGAACGTGGGGTCAGTGTCGGTCGAGCCGTCCAGCAGGAAGTAGTTGGCATTCGACCGACCGCCGCCGACGCTCAGGGCCGAATTCTGGCTGGGCCGCCAGTAGAGCGGGTTGGCATTCCCCATTTGCGCCCCAAATCCGGTGTGGGCGGAGGGGGCCAGCAGTGCCAGATCGAGCACATGCCCGCCATTCAGGGGCAAATCCTTGGTCAGTGTGGGTTCGATCACCTCGCCCAGGCTGGCATCGGCAGTACGCAGCATTTCCGCTGCACCCACCACCTGGACTTCCTGCCTAAACGTGCCGACCTGCATCACGAGGTCGAGGCGAAGATACTGGTTCACTTCCAGCGTCAGTGTGCGCACTGGTGAGATGAAATCCTTCAGGGTGGCGGAGAGCTGATACTGTCCCGGGTTGAGGCTCACAAACTGGTAGTCGCCCGCCGGCGTGGTCTCCACCGTGCGTTCCAGCCCCGTTTGGGTCTCGGTGAGAGCGACCTTGACTTTGGGAAGCGGCAATCCTTGAGCATCGCGTATGATTCCATCGATATGCGCTCCACTGGCCTGCGCACGGACATAAGGTGTTCTTAAGCCAACAATCAGAAGTGCGGCAAAAATCCACATCCATTTACGCATTGATTTGTCCCTTTGAGGAGAGGAGCGAATAAAACCGCTCCTCTCCTCCAGAAAATTATTACTTCCGGGCCTTGATAGGTCCTTTGGGACCCAAGAGGAATCCGACGCAGCGCGGAGACTATCAGCGGATAGAGGCGCCAACAATACCGTCAACCCACTAGCGCTCTGGATTTGAGGGATTAACAGGTTGACAATTATATGGTTTGTGACATTATGACCGAAGTTGAAACGAGCGGGCAGCACAATCTTGCGGATCGCCACGCCAGTCAATCGCGGCCGAAGTCTCGGGGTACCGTGATACCCGCCGACTTAATATCGGTGGGTATGAACGAGCGGTCCAGAAAGTCTTTCAGCTCGATGGGTTTTTCGAGAATGCCTGCCTTTAAAGCCATATCCCTGATTTGAAGCATCTCCACATCCGTGGGAGTCAGCATTCGATAGCTGACGCGGTCGGGCGGCTCAGTCAGCACGAATCGCAGCAGCCCTTCATCCTGCCAGAAATAGGGCGCGGCAAGCTTGGCGGCATCCAGGCGATGAGTTTCAGCCCACTCACCGCTTTCCGCAATCCCTCGCACGAGATCGCGCACCACGGCAGGGCGTTCCTGAATCAGCCTTTCATGCACCACCAGCACACAGGATATAAAGTGCGGCCAGATGTCCTTGGCATAATACAGAACGCGTCCGCTACCATCGAGTTCCGCCCGTGCTGCATAGGGCTCACCGACGAAGTAGGCATCAATGGCGTTAGCAGCGAGAGCACTGGGCATGTCGGGCGGCGGCAGTTCGACGAATCTGATTTCATCCGGGCTGACCCCTTGGTCCTCCATCAGCTTATGGATCACGAGGTTTTGATTACTGTATTTGCTGGGGATGGCGAATGTTTTCCCGCGAAGATCACGCAGACTCGAGGCGGGAAGATCCTTGCGCACGATCACCGTGGAGCCATCTCGATGTCCGAGGTAAAGAATTTTCACCGGCAAACCCTGCTCGCGCAGTTTCATGGCCAGGGGAGCGATCATAAAGGTCGCTTCCAGACGTCCCGCTTTCATGGATTCCGCCATGGTGGGGAAATCCATGAAGAGTTGCGAATCGAAGCGGGTTGTCGAACTAGTTTGCGTCGCGAAACTTGTCACCGGGCAGGTCAGGTGGCAAGTCACGGGAAGATAGCCCACCGTGAGCCTTTCCCGGGGCGCATGGCCGCCGCTCGCTTCCTTCCCGGTGCCGTCATGCTGCCACGGATTGTAACGCAGTGCGGTGAGAATAACCAGAAACGCAGCAGCTCCTACGATCCACCGTGCCGCGGATGAGCGAAACATGCCGACCACTCCTTCTTCGATTCCACAGTCCGGTTGCACCTTCATCAGGTACTGTCAATGCTGTCCGTGTCATGCTCGATGCCCAGTTCGGTGAGAATGATCCGGGTGGCGCTGACGACTTCCGGATGGGTGAGGGCGCGCGGACGCGCCGCCCGAACACGGAGTTCGCGGCGGATTTGCGCCGGTCGTCCGCTCAGCACGATCACGCGGTCGGCAAGCTGCGCCGCCTCCTCGATGTCGTGCGTGACCAGCACCACAGTTCGCGGCAGTTCGCGCAGAAAGCGCGCCAACTCCTGCCGCATTCGTAGCCGCGCCAGATAATCCAGTGAGGAAAAGGGCTCATCCATCAGCAGGATGTCCGAATCCCCCGCCAGGGCGCGTGCAAGCTCCGCCCGTTGGCGCATCCCCCCGGAGAGCTGGTGCGGGTAAAGGTGCTCGCAACCCGCGATCTCGACCAGGCGAACCATGCCGTCGATCTGCTGTCGGCGTTCGTTCTCGTTACGGAGATCGCGTAGCCCCAAGGCGATGTTTTGCACGACCGTCTTCCACGGAAACAGCCCATCCGCCTGATAGACCATGCGCACGTTTCCATGACGCTCGACCCTGCCGGAGGAGGGCTGGTCATATCCTGAGAGCAGATTGAGAAGGGTGGTCTTGCCGCAGCCCGACGGACCCACCACCGCCAGAAATTCCCTCCGTTCGATCTCGATGGAAATCTCGCGCAGCACTTCCACCTCGCCAAACTGGCGAGACACTCGCGTAAGTTGCAACGGCCGGTCGCTTGCCGAAGCAACCGGCGCCAACGAAACCGGCGCATGAGGGTCATCTGCATTTAGCGACTCGTGCTGCGTATCCCCCTACCTTTCGTATCCCCACCGCACACTGGGGATGGTGGTTAGACGCACCAACACCCAGTCGATCGCGACGCCGATCAAGCCGATCACAATCATCTCCACCAGCAGCAAGTCGGTACGCAATCCGTTGCGGGCATCCATGACCGCAAAACCGAGCCCATCGCGTCCGGCCACCATTTCCGCGGCGACCACCACCAGCCACGAGAGTCCTGCGGTGACGCGTAGGGTGGTAATCACCTGCGGCACGATGGCGGGCAGGGTTACGTGCATCAGCTTTTCGAAGCCCCGCAAACCATAATCGTTCGCCACCCGCAAATAGACCGCGGGAATGCTCGAGACGGCTGACATCGTGGCAAGAGCCACCGGAAAAAACGCTGCCAGAAAGATGAGGAAGATGGTGGAAGCATCACCCACTCCGAACCACAGGATGGCAAAGGGTATCCAGGCAAGCGGGGAAAGATTGCGGAAGAAATTGGCAATCGGCAGAAGCGCCAGGCGCGGAGTGAGCTTCTGCCCCAGCCAGATGCCCATCGGAATCCCGAGCGCGAAGGCAATCGAAAATCCGCAGCTCACGCGAAAAAGCGAGACGATTACGTCATTGGCCAACCGCCCCGTGCGGATCTCGACCTCAAAGGCGCGCACCACGGCCAGCGGAGAGGGGAAGGCGCTCGCATGAAATACTCCGGCCGCCCATACCAAACTCCAGACGACAACCAGAACACCGACCAGAGCCAGCGGAAAAACGATCGATTTGATGATGTTCGGCTTGTCTGCCATCTCTCTTGACCCGGACGCCAGGGCCACCCGAAGCTGGCCTCTCTCCCTTGTCGCACGTCTGCCAGTGCAACTTCCATCGAACGGCTCCCAGTCCCAGGCCCGGAACCAGCCACAAATCACACCCCGCCCGGCGGAACGGTGATCACCCGCCGGATTGTTGGTGTGTTGGATGCTGCGCGAACCAATTTACTTCCGTTACTTCTTGAGCAGCGCCAGGATTTCATGCTGATTCTTCACAATGACATCCAGGCTTTCCTGGTTCTTCTTGATGGCACCCTGGTTCTCCACGATAATCTTCTGAGTGTCCTTGATGGCGTGCTGGTTGCCTTTGATTTCGTCCTGATTGGCCAGGATAGCCTTTTGGTTTTCAAGAATATGCTTCTGGTTTGCTAGAACGTCATGCTCTGACAAGGTAGCCTCCATTGGGTTGAGTAATAGTTTAATCCGGGATTTCCATATCGAAATCCCCACGCAATGATTAAAACCTCCCGGGCGCGGCGCGTCTGGCCGATATTGCTCAGTTGGCGGGAAATCAGTCTTCTCCCACAGCTTCTTCGAGTTGCTTTGGGCAAATAGGATTGTTCATGCGACGTCCATCAAACTATTGTAGCGACGGGCTTTAGCCCGTCATGTGCCGCCCTTAATGGCGCCATTGCCGGTAAACCCAATTTCCCGACGAATACTCAGCGAGGGGCGTCAGCCTCTTGCCGTGCCGGCTCCGGGCGTCTTCGGCTGGCGACCAGCACCCCCAGGTTCGAGACGCAGAAGGGAACGAGAAAGGTGAGGGCCCCTTTTATCCATACGGCAGCCGTGGCGTGTCCGAGAACTACCTCATCCAAGTGATTGATGGCAAAGAGTAATGAACCGAAAATGAGAGCAATGCGCACCGTCCGCTTGAGGTAGGGAGGGTAGGCAATCACCCGAAACGCTTCATGCCACTTTGTCCAAATGGGGCAACCTCGGCTCGGTGCCGTCTCTGGCATTGCAGATGTGCTTGTGCCCGGGCCAATCAAGACTTCGATTATTTCCACCTACCCTCCTTGCTGAAGCTTCCCTCTTTATGTGCCTCACCCCAGTGGCATGCCTCGGGTGACGACCGAAGACTAGCAACTATGACACGCTCCAACGCGGCGAGTCACCATGGCCACGAAGGGAATGTGCAGATTATAGGGAGCACGCGGAGACGTCAATAATGTCTAGTTATTACTCGACCTGCTATAAAAAGCTAAAGATCAGGTATTGTTCTCGCTGAGGTGTAGGAAGCGGTTTGATGATGACGACCAACGGTTCACCGTTTGATCAAACAGCTCGTCCGGTCATGCGATCGGCGGATCTCGAACATCCATGAGATCCCGGATCTGCCAGTCGAGTGCCTGAGGAAACCTGTTATTTGCCCAAGAGTCTGAATTTCACTAACGTAACCTGTTATGTCACCCCGCTGTATGCTATTCATTTCAAATGCGTTCTTAATTTTGGCGAGGAACAGGGAACCAGTGCGTTTGAAAATTGTCCAGGCAGGTGACCCGGTATTGCGCGAGGCGGCTCAACCGCTCACGGCCGGGGAAATTGTGAAGGACGAAGTGCAAAGACTCATCCGGGACATGCAGGAAACGATGCGCGACGCCCCGGGTGTAGGGCTCGCTGCTCCACAAGTTGGACTTCCACTACAGCTTGCGGTGATTGAAGATCAGGAAGATACCCTGAAAAATCTGCCCGCCCCGGAGCTGGCGCTGAAAGGGCGGCGGCCGGTGCCATTTCACGTGCTCATCAATCCCAAGATCGTGCGGGCCGGAGAGGATAAAGTCGAGTTCCATGAGGGGTGCCTCAGCCTGACGGGTTTTTCCGCCCTCGTGCCGAGGGCACACACTGTCCGCGTTGAATACCTGGATGAGCGGGGAGTACCGCGCAGCGTCGATGCCGACGGATGGTATGCTCGGATTCTCCAACACGAAATTGATCACCTGCACGGCACTCTCTACATCGATCGAATGCACAGTCGTACGTTTACCTCGCTGGACAACTGGAACCGGTACTGGAAAGGCAAACCAGTTTCGGGAGCGTAGCGCATGTCCAATTTCCCTAATGCAGGGGCAAGAGCAGCTTGACTGCGAGGCAAAGGACTGCCGCAATGAATATCCGCCGCAGCCAAATGGCGCTCAGGAACAGAGCGATGCGGCTTCCCAGAAGCGCACCCAGAAACATCGTGATCCCAAGAATGACGCCGAGCTTCAAATCCACAACTCCGCGCCAGAGGAACACTAAGGTTGCAACACCGGAGGAAAACACGTTGATGACCTTGGTGGTGGCCACAGCTTGCAGAAAGGTCATACCCAAAAAAACAACAAAAGCGGCGGTGAGCATCGTCACGTAACCACCGCTAAAAAAGCCGCCGTAGATCGCCAGAATGAAAGTGGCTGCATAGCCGGTGACCTCCGCTATGCGCGATCTGGGAGTAGCTGTATGGGTTTCTTGACCGAGATTTCCATTCAGCAGGGAGAAGGCGGCCACGGCAATCATCGCCACCGCGATGGTGATTTGCAGCGCCCTGAGCGGCATCGTGAGCAGTAGCAGCGCACCCAAACCAGAACCCATGACCGTGAGCACGATTCCAGGCAGCAGATGGCGGCGGCTGAGGACTCCCCTCCCCACGAAGGGCAAGGAACCACCCACGCTCAGGAAGGTCAATGCCAGCATGTTGGTCGCGACCGCGATATGGGCTTCGATCCCCAAACCGATCATCAGCGGGACAGTTATCAGAGAAGTGCTGCCGGTCACGACACTGACCACGCTGGTCACGAAAAACACTGTGATTAAAGCGAAGAGTTTGGCTCCCGCCACGCGCGTATGCTACCAATCTCAGATTTCGCCGTCGCCAAGAATCAAGTCCCGCCGGGAGAATCTTCAAATCGCGCGTCCCGCCGAGATGGGATGCCGCCTGCTTGAACCAATGGAACGGCGTGAAGGTGGCCCAGGCCCGGGACGCGGCGTAGCGATGGGCGAAGGATCCCCCGCCCAGTTGGTCCAGGCGCGGCAGCCATTCAACGCGGTAACCTCTATGCCCCTACTTCGCCACTCCTGCCTTCGTTGCCTCCGGCACCTCCACCAGTCTTCCGGTTCTGACATCATATACGTATCCGTACACCGGAATGCCGGCGGGGACGAGCGGATGCGTTTTGATTCTGACCACGTCCTCGACTACACTCTTCTCCTGGTTGCGAATAGTCAGCCACTCGATGTAATTTCCCGCCGTTGAGCCGGGCCCTCGGCCAACGTCCTTCCACTGACCACCTTCGATTGTGGCGGTTTCCAGGCTGTTCTCAAGCAGCTCCCGTATGATCTCGTTGGTAAAGGCCAGCATTCCGCAATCGGTATGGTGGATGACAAACCACTCACGGGTTCCGAGCAGCTTGTGCGAAATCACGAGCGACCGGATTGCGTCGTCGCTGGCGCGTCCCCCTGCATTGCGAATGATGTGCGCGTCGCCTTCACGGAGCCCCGCGTACTTCGCCGGGTCCAGCCGGGCATCCATGCACGTGAGGATGGCAAAACGGCGTGCTGGCGGCATCACGAGACCCGCCTTCGCTCCGAAATCCGCAGCGTAGGCCGCGTTCGCCGCCAAGACTTCCTTCAACACTTCACTCATGGCTCCTCCTTTAGGTTCAGTGCGTTAGTAGTACATCAGGTGTTCAAGCGCTTCGTCGCTCGTAGATAGCAAGCATAGGTCTAATGTCCATGATTCAGAGCCGCAACAGCCGGTCGGCGGCCAGCACCATGCCCAGAGTAACCACGGCGATCACGATTTCGCCGATGGCGCCCACGGCAAATGGACCCAAGCCCTGCTTGCGCATTTCGTTGAAATTGGTTCGCAACCCGACGCCGGCAAAGGTCAATAAGAATGCCCAGCGGGAAAGATTGCCCAAGGCGGTGAGCTGCGGCTTGTCGAAGAAGTGATACGTGGCGAGGACGGAAATCAGCAAAAATCCCAGGATGAACTTAGGGAATTTCTGCCACAAAAATGCTGCCTTGTTTCCCACCGCCTGGGCTTGGCCTC